>Ga0209692_10000093_pt1 | contig 307859 bp, 252 predicted proteins | sample tdDd472_FD_187129 | JGI IMG/M metagenome (GOLD analysis project Ga0209692, IMG submission 187129) | Marine sediment microbial communities from the Atlantic coast under amendment with organic carbon and nitrate - tdDd47.2 (SPAdes)... | ecosystem: Environmental > Aquatic > Marine > Coastal >... | reverse complement strand
AATTATCAAGCACTTTTTTAATTTTTTTTCGTTTGTAACTTCTTTATTTTCAAGTGCTTGTGTCGGTATTGCCATTTTTAACAGCCTTACAAGATAGCTAAATCAAACCCCATTGTCAAGCACTTTTTATCTATTTTGCTTTTAAAAATAATTAAGATCAAAGTGCTCTCCCTGCTTCAAATAGCCTTTTAATGTATGAGAAAATCCTTTCAAAGTCAAGCACTTTTTGAATTTTCCAAGCATTCTATTTCTCGGATCATCAAGTGCGCCCACGTCTCGCATTCTTCTCATGCACCGTTGTATTGAAGCGTCAAAGTCTAACGTCTATTTCAAGGAACCGGTAAAAAACTCATATCGAGTTGGATAAAAATGACCTCATTTCTTAAGGCCGGATAATGTACCATATTGAAACCGCTGAGTCAAGGCTTTTTTGGGTATAAACTAGAAAACGCTTACGCCCTTCAGGCGGCCCGGTCATCGGCTCCTTTCCTGCCTTAATACCCACCGGGCGGCCTCGGCCAGTGTCCTTGCAGTGACAGTATTCACTTGGCTCTGCTTATCCGTTTCTACAATCTGAATACTTTGAATGCCTGCATTGACGCCAGTTGCCACATCTGTTGCCTTGTCCCCGATAAAATATGAATGCTTCAGGTCAAGATTCAATGAAGTGACTGCACGGTCCACCAGCGCCGTTCCCGGCTTTCGGCAGTCACACTGCTCGGCTTTGCTGTGCGGACAGAAGTAGATCCTGTCGATCAGAATACCGTGGGCGGAGAGCTGCTTCAACATCTCCAGGTTCACCTGATAGAACGCTTCCTTGGTAAAATACCCCATACCAATGCCCGGCTGGTTGGTGATGATCACCAAGCGATACCCCATCGCCTGAAACTGCTGAAGCCCCTCAATTACCCCGGGGAGCAGTTCAAAGCGCTCAGGCTCGTGAAGATAGTGAATATCCCGGTTGATCGTCCCGTCTCTATCTAAGAAAATGGCCGGTGCACTCTTATGCGGCCTCTTATTGAGATGCTCTGTATTTTGTACGGCAATCCACTCCTCAGTCTGGCCACTGAGCACCGCAACCTTTTGAATGATATCTGAACTGGAGATGGATTCGATCAGGGGAATCAGCTTGACTGACCCGCCATAGGATTCTACTGCGGCACTGGAGGTCAGCGTGGTCTGATTGTAGTCCCCAGCCTTGATATAAAAGTCCGGCTTCAACAATTCAATATTTCTCTGGTTCCGCCGCTCATCAAAGAGGAACACCACACTCACCGACTCCAGAGCGGCAAGCACTTTGAGTCGATGTGCTTCGGAGATGATGGGCCGCCCCTCCCCCTTGTAGCGTTTAACCGAAGCATCACTGTTCACGCCGACGATCAGCACATCGCAAAGTTCCCGTGCCTTCTCCAGATAGTCCACATGGCCGGCATGCAGAATATCAAAGGCGCCGGATGTGAATCCAATACGCATTTTTTGAGACTTCCACGCGGACACTTCATGTACCAGCTGCGCTCTGGTTTTCATCTTCTCAGACAGGTTCATTCCCAGTTCTCTCTCTTTATATATAGCGATGAAAAATTCTCGTCAATCAGTCAAGCTTTTCTTTAATGGATTCAGCCAATTTAGGGGAGACGCCCGGCACTTCTGACAGCGCCTGCACAGAGGCCTCACGCACCCCCCGCACCGAGCCAAAAGTCTCAATCAGCGCCTTGCGCCGCGCCGGCCCGACACCGGCAATGCCATCCAGCGCACTGCTGATGATGCGCTTGCTTCGGCGCTTTCTATGATGGGTAATGGCAAATCGATGGGCTTCATCGCGAAGTTGCTGAAGCAGTCTCAAGGCCGGAGAATGTTTTGGAATTGTCTGCGCCTCTGCCACCAATGGGACGAAAACCTCTTCGAGTCGTTTGGCCAGACCGATGATGGGCTGATCTTCCAGTCCCAGCTTTTTAAGCACCGCGTAAGCGGCGGAGAGCTGGCCTTTGCCGCCATCCACGAGGATGAGATCAGGCAATGCCTGTTCTTCATTCAATAGCCGCGTCAACCGTCGCTCAAGCACCTCTGCCATAGAAGCAAAGTCATCGGGACCCTGCACTGTTTTTATGTTAAAATGCCGGTAGGCTGACTTACGGGGTCTTCCGTTGTCAAAGACGACCAAAGAGGCCACAGAGTCTGTGCCCTGTGTGTTTGAAATATCAAAAGCCTCAATGCGCATGGGCAATTTCTCAAGAACGAGTGCGTCTTTCAAGCCTGTGACTGCCGCTGAAATGCGAGGGCCGGCCTGGGCCTTCTGGGTCTCCATCTCACTGAGAATGAGATCGGCGTTGCGTGTGCACATTGCCATGAGCTGTGCCTTGGCCCCGCGCTGGGGGATGGAAATCCTGAGTTTACGCCCTTTCTCCCGCCTTGCACTCAACCATTCAGTCAGAAAATCAATCTCATCAGGCGCAGGGGCGACCAGCACCTCTGGCGGGACAAAATCGGTACGGAGATAATAGTGCTTCATCAAGGCTGTCACGGCCTCATTTCGCGTCACACCGGCTTCGGTCTGCAGCGGAAAATGTCTTCGATTGGTAATTTTGCCGTCACGGACATTAAAAACAACGCCTACAGCCAGTTTCTCGCCAACGGCAACGGTCAGCAAGTCTCTGTCCATGAGCTCGGGATCAACTACTTTCTGCCGGTTCTGAAAGGCCACAAGCCCTTTCAGTTCGTCACGGATGAGCGACGCCTCTTCAAACTGTTCCGCCTGGGCCAGGCTGTGCATACGGGCAGTCAAGTCCTTGACCAGTTTATCATTCTTCCCCCGCACAAAACGCACCACCTGCTCAATCATCTCTCCATAATCTGCGGCTGGAATCCGCCCCTCACAGGGCCCTTTGCAACGGCCTATATGAAAATTCAGGCAGACCTGATTGCGTCTGGCGGCAATGCTGGATACATCGATTTGAAGCGAACAGGTGCGAATGGGAAAGATCTTGCGCATGGCCGCCATGAGCTGACGGATCCCGCCGGCGTCGGTGTAGGGACCAAAATAACGCGAGCCGTCTCGGATGATTTTCCGTGTGATAAAGACCCTGGGATAGGGCTCATGAGTCACCCGAATATAGGGAAAACTCTTGTCATCTTTAAGATTGACATTGTAACGCGGCTTGTGCTCACGGATGAAGTTGGCCTCCAGAATCAAAGCCTCCACTTCAGTGTCAGTCACAATAGTCTCGAGATCACGCACCTTTGACATCAATACCTGATGACGATAGGGCTCGTCATTGCCGGGTTTGAAGTGCGAACGTAGCCGGGCGCGCAGGCGCTTGGCTTTCCCCACGTAGAGAATCTTGTCCGCCGCGTCCTTTAAGAGGTAAACACCGGGCTTCTGTAGCACGCGGGAGAGTTTTTCTTCAAGCTTCTTCGTCATAGAGAAACCGCCGCATTGGGCCAGATCTGGGCAACAAAAGTCGGGAGCAGCTCTCCGGCTTTGCCCTGGAGTGAGAGGTCTGCCCGATCGCTCAACGATGTGGTTTCCCTATTGATTTCAATAAGCACGGCGCCATTTTTTTTGGCCAGCAGTGGCAGAGAAGCCGCCGGCTGCACCTTCGCAGAGGTGCCAATGACGATGAAGCAATCGGCTGCCTGTGAGGCGGCCCACGCCTGGTTGATAGCCATTTCAGGCAGCGACTCACCAAACCAAATCACACTGGGCCGCATCAGCCCACCGCAGACGCAATGCGGCACCGGCGCAGCCTGGTCGATAGAAGCCCGCCCCCCGCAACGCTGACAGTGAGACCGCTGAATGTTGCCGTGCAGTTCAATCACCGCACGGCTGCCAGCCCTTTGATGCAGTGAATCGACATTCTGTGTAATCAGATGAAAGTCCCTTACCTGCCGTTCAAGAGCGACCAGCGCCCGATGGGCCGCATTGGGGACCACATCCTTTAGCACTCCCCGCCGGTAGCGATACCAGTCCCAGACCAGCTCTGGATCTCGATCAAAGGCCTCAGGCGTGGCCAACTCTTCGGGACGATAGGAGCGCCAAAGTCCGTCCTTATCCCGAAACGTCGGCACGCCGCTCTCAGCAGAAATACCGGCGCCGGTCAATACAGTCAAGCGCTTGGCCCCAGTAATACGTTCAAACAAATATGAAGCGATCTCCATCGCATCTCCATAAAAGAAGGCCCAGTATCACCTAATTGGAATACTGGGCCTCAAGTATCTCACTGCTAAATCGAGTCGCTTATCGACGCTCTTCGATCTTGGCCGCTTTACCGCGCAACTTGCGAATATAGTAAAGCTTTGCACGGCGGACTTTACCGCGACGTGTGCGCTCAAGCTTGGCAATACGGGGTGAATGCAGCGGGAACACACGTTCCACACCGATACCGCCGGAAATTTTCCGGACAGTGAAGGTCTCGTTCACACCGCTGCCCTGACGCTTGATCACCAGGCCGGCATAGAGCTGAATACGCTCTTTTTCACCTTCAATTACTTTGTAGTGCACGGTTACATTGTCACCCGGTACAAATTCGGGCAGCTCTGTTTTCAACTGTTCCGCCACTACCATATCAACAGGGTTCATGCTGTTTTCCTCCTGAATGGCTTTCTCTATTCTCATCAAACTTATTTAATAAATCGGGACGCTTTTCCTGTGTTCTCTTTAGCGCCTCTGCTTCACGCCACTTCTGAACATTGGCGTGATGACCGGAGAGCAGCACATCGGGAACCTTCATTCCCCTGTATTCGACCGGTCGAGTGTAGTGGGGATAATCGAGGTGTTGCCCCGAAAACGTATCCCCTTCGGCTGATTCAAAATCATTCAAAACCCCTGGAATCAGCCTTACAACAGCATCGATAACAACTGCCGCAGGAAGCTCCCCTCCAGTCAGCACATAATCACCGATGGAAATCTCATCGGTCACCCAGGCCTCAACCACACGTTCATCCACACCGCGATAGTGCCCGCAGATAAATATGATGTGTGCTGACTCAGAAAGTTTCCATGCTGTTTTCTGATTGAACCTACTGCCCTGCGGGGTCATAAAAATCACTTGGGGCTTTTCTGTACCGCTCTCAGCCAAAATGGCGTCGATGGCCAGAAAAATTGGCTCAGGCTTCAAAACCATACCCGCCCCACCACCGTAACCATAGTCATCCACAGTTCGGTGTTTATCCTGACTGAATTCCCGCAGATCCCAGACTTTAATCTGAACGATGCCCTTACTTTGCGCCTGTTTCAGCATGCTCTCCGCAAAAACAGGGGAAAGCAAATCAGGAAAAGGCGTCAGAACATCAATTCTCATCAGAATCCAGCAATCCGTCAATCGGCGTGATCACAATGCGCCCTTCATCCAGATCGACCTCATGGACAAATTCGTCCACCCACGGAATCAGCAACTCCCGCCCTTCGGCATCCAGCACCAGACAGGACTGTGTCGGCAGATCGATAAGATCCACCACCTTGCCCACAATCTGCCCGCTTTCAGTCAAGACGCTGAATCCCTCAATATCGACAAGATCCAATGCGTCATCGTCGGGTTCTGGCAGGTCAGTCTCAGCCACATAGAGAATCTTATCCCGTTGTAGCTCGGCCGTATTCCGGTCGTCGACACCCACCATCTTCATGATCAGCTTATTTTGGTGAAGTCGCAGTTTTTCAGGCGTAAATGCCCTCATAACTTTATCTTCATCCATGGCCCAATGACGACAGGCCAGGAGCCGTTCAGCAGAGATCCGCTGGGGAATCAACCTCAATTCACCACGAATGCCGTGGGGTTTTGAGATGATGCCAACTTCAATCCAATTCACTTTTTCCAGCATTTCTGCGACACCGCTCCGTCAAGCTACTCCAAAATTTCAAGCACCGCACGCTTCCCACGCTTTGCCGACGCTGCCGCAAGCAAAGTACGAATAGACTTCGCGGTCTGTCCCTTCCTGCCAATGACCTTCCCCAGATCACCTTCTCCGACGCGCAACTCATAGACTGTCGTTCGTTCGCCTTCCACTTCTGCCACAGAAACGGCTTCAGGTTGGTCCACCAAATATCTGGCGATAAACTCGACGAATTCTTTCATCGTGTGGCCTCCTCAGTTTGCTGTGTCGTATCCGTCCCGGTAAGATTATCTATATATGCATAGCACATATCAAGAACAGCGATGGATATTCACACTATCAAACAGAAGGTGCTCGTCGAAGAAGTCTGGGAGAAACGAGGTTTTTAGGCCTCGCTGGTCTCAGAAGCTTCGGCAGGGGCTTCTGCTTCTTCAGGTTCAGCCTTTGCTTCTTCTTTCTCTTCAACTTTTGCAGGCGATGCCGCAGCCTTGGCCTGCTGGATCTGTGCCGCTTCTGAACGACGTTGTCGATCCACCTGCAACATCTCCCATTTCGACATCTCTTCTTCAATCTTCGCCTCATCCAGCCCTTTTTTCTGAAGGTGGCGTTTGAAGACAATACCCTGACGCTGAAGAATATTCTTCACTGTGTCAGAAGGCTGCACACCCTGGTCAAGCCAGTAGGTGGCGCGATCAGCCATAATATTCACTTCAGCGGGATCCGAAATGGGGTTATAGGTGCCAATGCACTCAATGTATTTGCCGTCACGCGGTTCACGCGCATCTGCGACAACAATTCGGTAGAATGGTCTTTTCTTACGTCCCATTCGGGTCAGTCGCATCCGAACTGCCAAAGATGACCTCCTTAATGATTCAGTATCACTGTTTCCGTTAAATATTTAAAAGCCCATGGGAAGACCTTTGGGCATACGCCGGCCTCCCATACGACTCATCTGCTTCATCATTTTCTGCATCGACTTGAACTGCTTTAAGAGACGATTCACCTCCTGTACGGAAGTGCCGCTCCCCAGAGCGATGCGTTTTCGTCGGCTGCCATTTATCACATGCGGCTTTCGACGTTCTTCCTTGGTCATGGAGCTGATGATGGCCTCGAGGGGCACCAGGGCCCTGTCATCCACCTCCACGTCTTTCATTTTATTCATCCCTGGAATCATGCCCGCCACCTGACTGAGCGGCCCCATTTTCTTGACCTGCTGCAGCTGGGAGAGAAAATCCTCCAGTGTAAAATCGTCCTTGCGAAGCTTCTTTGCCAATTTCTCAGCATCGCCGAGATCCACGGCCTCCTGGGCCTTTTCCACCAGGGAGAGCACATCCCCCATACCCAGAATCCGGCTGGCCATCCGGTCGGGATGAAAGGCTTCAAGTTCATCCAGACGCTCGCCGGTGGAGATAAATTTGATGGGTCGGCCTGTCACCGCCCGAATGGAAAGAGCCGCGCCGCCTTTGGCATCACCGTCGAGCTTGGTAAGCACAATGCCCTGATAATCCAGCCTGTCAAGGAAGGCCTGTGCCGATCGCACCGCATCCTGGCCGGTCATGCCATCTGCCACAAAGAGAATCTCCGTCGGCTTGACCGCCGCCTTCACCGCCTCGAGCTCATCCATCATCGATTCATCGATATGCAGGCGACCTGCCGTATCGAGAATCATGACGTCACAACTCTTCTGACGGGCTTCGACAATACCGGCCTTGGCAATATCGACAGGATCAACCTGCCCCATGGAAAACACCGGCAGATCAGCCTGCGCACCCACGGTGTGCAGCTGATCAATGGCCGCGGGACGCACCACATCGGCGGCAACCAGCATGGGAAAGTAGCCTTTTTTCTTCAGCGACTTGCCCAGCTTCCCGGCAAAAGTGGTCTTCCCCGACCCCTGCAACCCCACAACCATAATTACAGACGGGGGCATATGACCAAATTTAAGTTCCTGATGCGACTGCCCCAGAAGGCGAACCATCTCATCGTGAACAATTTTCACAACCTGCTGCCCAGGGCTGATGCTTCTCAGCACCTCCTCGCCCAGCGCTTTCTCTTTCACAGCCGCTATAAATGTCTTGGCCACTTTATAATTAACGTCGGCCTCGAGCAACACACGGCGAATATCACGCAAAGGATCGGCTATGTTTTTTTCTGTTATCTTCCCCATACCGCGGAGATTTTTCACCGCACCATCAAGCTTGTGTATGAGTTCATCAAACATAAATTCGATCCAAACAAACCTTTAAAGGTAGCCAATGAACATTATCTTCGCAAGTTCTTTTTAATGCAAATCGTTTGTCCACAGGAAGTTGACGCCAATTCTACTGATCACAGCAAGAGTTGGCTCCGAAAAATAGATCTTAAAATAACACAATAATCATTGATTATCAAGCCGAAAATTCCAAAGACGATAACTGACGGGCACTCCTGTGGCTTATCGGCTATTCGCCCCTTGATAAAACCCTTTGAATTTATTATTTTATACCGGATTTTTTTTGCACGCAACACAACCGGAGGGCCTGCCTTGTATTTTTTCTCATACAGTAAAGACAATGTCAGCGGCATTGGCATCAAAATGGACAACGGATCATTTGATTTCAGCAGCGCACTTGATATCTATCAGCACTCCCAGGGCAATGCCACTCCTGTTTCAGTCACCTTTTTGCAAGTGCTGGTTGAAATGGAATTCTGCTCTAAAGAAGCCGCCGAAGAAGTCATGAACAACCCCTGGGTACAGGCCAAGGCCGGAGAGCTCCGGTTGTCGTCGACTATCACCATAGAACCGCCCATCGCCAGGCCGGGTAAAATCATTGGGATTGGAAGGAATTACAAGGCCCATGCCGCTGAACTGGACCACAACCTGCCTGAAGCCCCTCTCTTTTTCAGCAAGGCATTGACATCGCTCACGGCCCATAATCGCCCCATTATTATTCCAGACTGGGTGACGGGACGCGTAGACCACGAAGCGGAACTGGGCGTGGTCGTCACCCGTGAAGGGCGACACATCGCTGAAAACGACGCGATGGCCCATGTGGCCGGGTATACGCTGGTCAACGACATCACAGCACGAGACATGCAAAAAACCGACCTGGCCGAAGGAGCCCCATGGTTCCGGTCTAAAAGCATGGATACATTCTGTCCTGTCGGCCCCGGTATTCTGCCGGCGGACAGCGTCACTGATCCACACAATCTCACGATCGAATTGTCGGTAAACGGTGAGACGCGCCAACATGCAAACACCGGCGACATGCTCTTCTCTATTCCCCGGCTGATTGCCGAAATCTCAAAATATATGACACTTCAACCCGGCGACATCATCGCAACAGGCACCCCTGAAGGTGTCGGCCCCATAGAAAACGGGGATCTCCTGGAAGTCTCGCTCCAGGGGCTGGGGACATTAAAAAATACAGTGCAGCGCTGATTAAACCTGGCGATGCATTGAGCGACAGCATGTTTGTACGAAGGAGGCACACTTGAAAATTCTGGTCACCGGCGGCGCCGGATTCATCGGTTCACACCTTGTGGACGGTTTCATCGCCAAGGGACACGACGTGGTGGTGGTGGACAACCTGGTCTCCGGCCAGATGGAAAACTTAAACCCCAAGGCCAAGTTTTATCTCATGGACATCCGGGCCGAGACGATTGACAAAGTATTTGAAGCGGAGAAATTTGACGTGCTCTGCCACCAGGCCGCTCAGATGGACGTGCGCAAATCCGTGGCCGACCCGATCTTTGACGCCGACGTGAATGTGAAAGGCACGCTGAACCTGCTCCAAAACTGCGTGAAACACGGGGTCAAGAAAGTGCTCTTTGCCTCCACAGGCGGCGCCATCTACGGTGAGCAGGATTTCTTTCCCGCTGACGAAAGCCACCCCACGCGCCCCCTCTCGCCCTATGGCATTACCAAGCACACCGTGGAAAAGTACCTCTTCTTCTACGCTGAGCAGTACGGTCTCAAATACGCCATTACGCGCTACGCCAACGTCTACGGCCCGCGTCAAAGCCCCCACGGTGAAGCCGGTGTGGTGGCTATCTTCACCAGCAGGTTGCTGGCCGGTGAACAGCCCGTGATCAACGGCGACGGCGGCCAGACCCGTGACTATGTCTATGTCGGTGATGTGGCCCGAGCCAACCTGCTGGCCCTGGAACATCCCCAAAACGACATATTCAATGTCGGCACGTCCATTGAAAACGACGTCAATGCGCTCTTCAACATTCTCAACGCAGCCACCGGCGGACACGCCGAAGAGAAACACGGTCCCGGCATGCCCGGTGAGCAGCGCCGTTCAGTGATTGCCTATGACAAGGCCAAAACGGTTCTGGGCTGGACGCCCCAGGTGATGCTCGAAGAGGGACTGAACAACACCGTGGATTTCTTCAAGGCCAAACTGAAGTGAAAATCACCGTTCTGGGATCGGGTTCCGGCCGGGGCGACGCCATGCGCAATGCCTCGGCCTATTGGTTGGAAAGCAGAGAGGCGACGTGGCTCATCGATGCTGGAGACGGCGTACTGAAACAGGTGCTCAGCCTTAAACTTGACCTGCACCGCCTCGACGGCGTGCTCATCACGCACACGCACCCCGATCACGTCAGCGGCCTCTTCTTTCTCCTGCAGGCCATCAAACTGGCGGGGCGCTCCCGGCCGCTGGAGATACACATGCCCGCACCGGCCCTGGCCGTCTGGCCGGAGATGCTGCGCTGGTTTCAACTGAACCCGGCGTCCTGGCCTTTTACCATCAAAACCGAGGCGCTGTACAGCGGCATTGTTGTTAAACGATCCGATCTACAGTTCACCGCCCTGGCCAACACGCATCTGCCCAAAGACGGCAGCAGTCCCCAGAGTTTCTCACTGCGGATGGACGAAAACAGCGGCGGGCGCCTGCTCTACTCATCGGATGTGGCGGATCTGGCCCACCTCCATGGAGCCGCCAATGGCGTCACGCTCTTTCTCTCTGAGGCGGCACACGTCGCCCCGGAGACAGCACTGAGTTTTGCGCGGCAGCACAACATTAAACAACTGGTGTACACGCACATTTCCACCTCGTTCCCCCTATTGCCGGCACATGATGCGGCAGTAGAGATCATCACCGCGCATGACGGCGTCTGCCTGTCATGTTGAACACGAATCCTTGAGGCGATCGATGGCCACATCCTCAGCAATCGGCAACCTGGGCATGGAGGGGCGTTCCGCCCCGTTCACACAAATGATGGAATCCATCCGCCAGGTGGCCCCCACCAATATCACTGTGCTCATCACGGGCGAGAGCGGTACGGGCAAAGAGATGGTGGCCCGGGCCGTACACAGTCTCAGCCCCAGGCGTGAGGCACCGCTGATCAACGTCAACTGCGGCGCCATTCCAGAGGGCATTCTTGAGAGTGAACTCTTTGGCCATGAGAAGGGCTCGTTCACCGGCGCAGGCGAGCGTCGCAAGGGCTACTTTGAGGCGGCGCACGGCGGCACACTCTTCCTCGACGAAATTGGCGAGATGCCAATGAGCACACAGGTCAAGCTGCTGCGTGTGCTGGAGGCAAAGGAATTTATGCGCGTCGGTGGCACACAACCCATCCGTGTGGATGTCCGGGTGCTGGCGGCCACCAACCGCGACCTCTCCCGGGCTGTAGAACGCAATGAATTCCGCAACGACCTCTTCTTCAGGCTCAACGCCGTGACCATTCAAGTGCCCCCGCTGCGTCATCGCGGTGAGGACATCATGCTCCTGGCCGGCCATTTTGCGCGCAGCACGGCCCATGAAAATCACATCCATTTTGAGGGTTTTGACGAAGACGCCCTTCACTGGATGACACACTACGCCTGGCCCGGCAACGTACGTGAGCTGCGCAACCTCGTCGAACGGCTGATTGTGCTGGAAAAGGGCCACCGCATCGACTTAAACACGCTGGAACGTCACATGGGTGCCACACCTGAAACCCCACGCAACCTGCCCATTCCTCTCAATAAAACCACCGACCAGGCTGAGCGCGAACTGATCTACCGCGCCCTGATTGATCTACGCATGGCCGTAGAAGACATCCGGAATATGTTGTTGACCCAGCCACAGACCGGCATGCAACAAGCCATTGAAACTGTTTCAATCGATGACCTGCCCCTGGATCTGAAAACCGTGGAGAAGCAACTGATCGAACGCGCTCTGCACGAACACCACGGCAGCCGTCGAAAGGCCGCTCAGGCATTGGGGCTGGGGGAACGCACACTCTACAGAAAGCTCAAGGAGTACGACCTTGAAAATCTATAAATCACTGCCTATACTTATGATCCTCCTGTTTTCAGGATGCGGCGTCTACTCTTTCTCCGGCTCCACGCTGCCGTCTCATATCAAAACAGTGGCCGTTCCGCTTTTTGTCGATCATACGGCTGAGTTCGGCATCGATCAAAAAATCACAGACGGCATCATCACGGCAATCACCCAGGACAACTCCCTGAAAATTGCCGGCCAGCGTCAGGCCGACGCGCTGATTCAGGGCACAATTCTCCGCATCATCGACTCTGCCGATGCCTATGACAGAAATGAAACGGCGTCGGACTTCCGCCTGACCATTGAAGTGAAGGTCATTTTTGAGGATGTAAAAAAGCGAAAAAACCTATGGGAAGAGACCTGGTCGCAATGGGGCCGTTACGATCAAAGCGGCACATCCCGCGACGATGCCATTGCTGAAGCCGTCGATAAACTGGCCGCTGAAATCATCAATCGCACGGTGTCAGGCTGGTAAAAAAAACTTGCACCAAACGTCTGAAAACAATACTTTATAAGATCTCTGACACGCGATGAGAATCAACACACAATGTCGAGAGAACGTTTGCGTAAAAAGCGATACTCAACAAAATCAGGATGGTGTTCCCATGAGCGGGAAAATAACAATCAATGAACTCGAATCTCGACTGCGAGACAACCCCAAATCGCTTCTCTTCGCCCATCTGGCTGATCTCTACCTGAGAGCGGGACGCATTGAAGACGCCATCTATACCTGCGACGAAGGCCTGAAGCACCACACGGCCTATGTCTCCGGCTACTTTGTTCTGGCAAAAGCCCATATGGCATCCAGCCAGCCCGACAAAGCTGAAAGCGCCCTGAAAACAATACTCACACACGACAGGCAATACCTCAGTGCCCACAAACTGCTGGGTGATATCATGGCCAGAGACGGCTGGGAAAACAAGGCCGCCGTTCACTACAGAGATCTGCTCCGTATCGATCCTCTGGAAATGGAGGCCAGAGATATGCTCGGCAGCATCGTGGATGAAGAAGAACCACTGGGCGCGTTTGCAAGCCACGAAATCGGCTGGGATGGCCTGAATGAAGAGACAGCAGTAGAAAAAGAGCCTGCAGAACAGTGGGAAGAAGAGCTGAATGACCTCTCCTCCCTCGAACCTGTGCCCGAAGACAGAGCGTCAACCCTGGACAGCGATACGCCAACAGAAACCGCGCCGGGAAGCGCCTGGCTTGAAGAGGACATCTCTTTGGACGATGTGCCGAATCTGGCCGGCGGGGCCACACTGCAGCACGATAACAGTGCCCCATTGGCCGATGAAGCGGCAATGGCGGAAGCCGCCGATGACATTGCCTCAGATGCACTGCCCAGACAGACCCACGCGGAAGACACGGTGGTTGAGCCAACCGAACCCAGCGGCCGTCACGACAAGCTGCTCAGTACATTAGACTGGCCTGAAGACGCGCCGCCCCTGGGTGCATCAACCGAAACCCAGGCGGACCCAGCGAATCTGGCTGATGCGGTTGAAGCCCATCAATTACGTTATACCAGTGACCTTGCGCCGGACAATCGCGCCGATATTGACCTCCCCTCTGAAACGAGCGGCATTACCCCAGAACCGGCGCAAGACATTGACGATATTCTGAATAACCTGGCCTGGCCCGAAGGCGCTGCCCCCGAAAATCCGGCCGACACAGAAGCAACAAAAGCAGCCACGACTGAAGGCCCCAAGACCGCCGATGATAAACCGGCACAGGACATTGACGATTTTCTGAATAACTTAGCCTGGCCAGAAGGCGCCGCACCAGAAAGCCCGACCGATACAGAGGCAACCAATGAAAGTGCAGCCGGTCACGCTGATAACAACTGGTCTCTAGAGGAAAATAATCTCGCTGACGCGTCAGAGACCCTTCAAAACAGCCAGGAAAAAGCACTTTTCAAAGAGGCTGACTTTGAATTGGACATGACCGAGGAGACACTGAGCCGAAATCCACTCTTCAACGAAACACCCCCAGCAGAGGCCGCACCAACCGCTCCGGCATTATTTGAAGACAGTGTTGAGGCGCTGCCCTTTGAAGAGACAGGAAAACCCAATATCATCAGCCCCACACTTGGCGAGATCTACACGGCCCAGGGCCAATACGCCAAGGCCATCAAAGTGTATGAAACACTGCTTGAAAAGCAGCCTAACGAAAAAATATACTTGAATAAAATTAATGAGTTGCAGAAAAAATTAGATGAAGCCTAAACCGTTGCAAGATCTCCCCGAGCGCCCTACTCTCTCCGTTATCATTGTGACCTTTCAGAGTGCCGGCACACTGGAAAAGACCTTGCAAGCACTGCCCTGGCACTGGCCGGGGCTTCAAGTCACCGTTATTGACAACCACTCTACAGACCGCACCCCAGAGCTGCTCAAAGCCTGGGCGCAGCCCGCGCATGACAGGCCGGGCCGCATCACCCCCATTTATAATATGCGTAACCGATATTACGCAAAAGCCGTCAACCAAGGGCTGACTATCAGCACAGGCGATTACATTCTCCTGGTCGGCCCGGATGTTCAGCTCCTCCCCAGTGCCGTCGATAGCCTGGCCGATTATTTACACACGCACCCTGGAGTGGGCGTGGTGGCCCCGCAGCTACGCACTGTGGATGGACAGATCCAACCCTCCTGCCGTCGTTTCCCAGGCTGGGGCGATGCCTGGCTCGAGATCAGCGGTCTTCCCCGCCTCCTCCCCGGACATGTAAAACCTCACTGGAAAATGCCTGACTTTGACCACACGGAAAAGGCCGAGGTAGAACAGCCTGAAGCCTCGTGCCTCTTGATCCGCCGCCAGGCGCTGGATGCCGTCGGCCCCATGGATACACGCTTCCCGCTCTTTTTTAACGATGTGGATTGGTGTTTCAGACTCAGGGCCGCCCAATGGCCCATACACTTTTTCCCCAAGGCAAAAGTCAGACATATCAAAGGGGGCTCTGTCTACAACGCCCGGGCACTCTCCATCTGGAAATCACATCAGGGCTTTTACCATTTCATGAAAAAACACCGGACAAAATCAAGCGGACATGCCCTTCTCCTACCCTGCTTTGGGCTCATTCTCATCGCATCCGCTCTGCTGCGCTACACCACGCTGCTGCTGCTTCCCACCCTGCGCCACCGCATCTGAATTTCCAGACCCCTTCCCTAGGTTATCCCCATTTTCAGCTCTTTCACCCCGGCATACAGAAATCCGTCACAAATGCCTGTTGTCCTTCCCGCCTCTTCTATAGTTTAAGCGCCAGAGGGACAATCGTCATGAATGGATAGAATTTTACCATAGATGGAGGGATGCCAGCATGAAAAATAGCCTCTTCTTACTCTTGCTCGCCGCGAGTCTGGCAGGCACGGCCCAGGGCGATGACTGGACCCAATGGCGCGGTCCTCACGCCAACGGCGTCAGCCTTGAGCAGAACTGGAACGCCAAAGCCTTGCGGGCCGACAATATACTCTGGACAACTGAGTTGGGATTCGGCCACTCTGCCGTGGCTGTTCAAGGCGAAGCGGTCTATACCATGGGAAACCGGCGGATTTCCGGCATAGAGACCGATGTAATCTACTGCCTGGATGCAGGCACAGGGAATATTCGCTGGCAGCACCGCTACGCCTGTTCAGACGGCGGTGAAGACCCTGGTCCGGGCAGCACGCCCGTCATCAACGGCGACAGGCTCTACACGCTGAGCAGGGAAGGCCATCTCCTCTGCCTCAACGCCGCCACAGGCCACCTGCGCTGGTCCCGTCACATTGTCAACGACTCCCTGGCCAAAAAACACCACTGGGGGTTCTCCACCTCCCCAGTCATTGCTGGCGACAAGCTGCTGCTCAACATCAACAAACACGGTATGGCATTCAATAAAAACACCGGCCAACTCCTCTGGAACAGCCAGAAAACAGATTGCGGGTACGCCACACCGGTGCTCATGAAGTCTCACGACCGGACACTGGCACTCATCAATACAAAGCGGAAACTGCAAGCCATTAATCCTGACAACGGAGAAATAGTCTGGGCAAACTCCGTGGGCTGGGGCGACGCCGATCCCGTGGTGCTGAAGAACCGACTGCTCTTCACAGGACAGACACTGCGCCTCTACGACACCGAATCCGCAAGGCCCAAGTTGATCTGGCAGAATAAAGACCTCAGCTTTCAGTTTCAGTCCGGCGCCGTCATCAATGGCCATTATTACGGCTTCGGCGCCTGCGACTGGGACAATCGCAAACAGGTATTCAACTGTATCGACCTGAGCGACGGCACATTGAAATGGCAGCAAACCTTTGAGATGTGGGGCGCCTCCACGGCCGCTGGCGACAAGCTCATCATTCAAACCGGTGACGGGGAGACAATTATCGCTCAAGCCAGCCCCAAGGGATTTACGCCCATCAGCCGGGCCAGACTGATTGCCATGGCCGACAACGGCCAGCGCCAGAACCGCCGACACTGTTACTGCTGGACCTATCCTGTGCTGGCCAACGGCCGGCTCTATATACGAAATTCCGATGGTAACCTGGTCTGCATTGCCATGCAACGCTGACCCGCCATCATCTTTTAAATAGTAGGAGGATCAATGAAAACCGGGAACAAATTGATCGTCGTTGCACTCTTGCTGCTGTTCATTTCCAGCGGCTTTGCCCAGGACTGGGTGGGTGCCATTCGTGAAGGCAATATCAATACCTTCAAAACCATGCTCGATGCCGATGCCACGCTGCTGAACCGCGGGGATGACAGGCAGTGCCGGCCCATTCATTGGGCCGTCAATTTTGGACACATGAATATTCTGAAGTTGCTTGTGGAGCGCGGCGTAGATATTCACGTCAAAGATGCGGATGGTGATATGCCAATCAACTGGGCGGCCGATGCCGTGCAGATGGAGATGCTTCGCCACCTGGTGTCCCTGGGCGCAGACCTGAAAACGCCCAACAACACCGGCATGCTGGCCATCCATTATGGATCACGCCGTGGCGCGATGGAGGTTGTACAATACCTCTCCAGCCAGGGGCAACCCCTTGATCTCCAGGACAATCATGGTCGTAGCCCACTGGTATTTGCCATTCAGTCAGGTTCAATTCCACTGGCAAACTGGCTACTCGATCAGGGCGTCGCCATCAGCCCGAAGAATGAACGCCAGGCCGCGCCGCTCTTCATTGCTGTGGCCACCGGCCAGGCGGAAATAGCCCGCAGGCTCATCAACATGGGCGCCGATGTCAATATTAAGGATGAACAGGGCGCCTCTGCGCTGCCTATCCCTGTCCGACTGGGTCACAACGATCTGGTGGCCGTGCTGGTGGAAAAGGGCATAGACATTCCAGACGATACGGCGCTTTTGCATGACGCCGCTCAGAGCGGCTGTGAATCATTGGTCATGGCCATGATAAAAAAGGGTGTCGATATTCAATCGCGCAATGAAAACGCGGGGACCTTGCTTCACTCTGCCGCCCAGGGGGGCTGCACAACCTGCGCTGCCCATTTGCTGGCCAATGGATTTGACCCCAATGCTATAAACCGCTACGGCCGGAGTGCGCTTTTCCATGCCGCAGAAAAGGGCAGTACGCCTCTGGTGCGTTCACTCATCAAACACAAAGCCAACCTCAAGCTCAATGATCCCAAAGGCAACACCGTACTGCACGCTGCCACTATGGGGGGCAACAGTGAAACCATCGCCTATCTCATCTCAAAAGGAATCAACCCCACGGACAGGGATAGAAAAGGCCAGACCCCATTGCATTTGGCGATCGCAGAAAACAAACCGGCTTCGGTGGAGGCCCTGCTCGCCGCCGGCGTCAGCAGTGAAGAGAAAGATGCGCAGGGCTGGCCCCCGCTACATTTAGCTCTCACCCTGGGCAGTGAACCCATTTCCAATCTATTAATGGACAAAGGGGCCAATATCAAAGCCAAAGACAGCCAGGGCAACACCCCGCTACACCTGGCTGCCCGTTATCAAATGCAAACCACTGTTCAGCGCCTGATCAAGCAGGGGGGCAACGTCAAGCAAAATAATAAATCGGGGCAAACGCCGCTGCACCTGGCCGCGCAGGGTCTCCGGAATGAAAGCGTGGTCAAAGACCTGCTCAAAGCCAAAGCCAAGCTTGATGACAAGGACAGCCATAAAAACACGCCGCTGCACACGGCCATCGCCTACCACCGTGAAGCCAATGCCCTGGTGCTGATTCAGGCAGGGGCACAGGTTAACAGCCGGGGCCAATCGGCACGTACCCCCCTGCATCTGGCCGCCGCTTCAGGTATGGCCAATTGTGTGAATGCGCTGCTCAAAAAAGGGGCCGACAAGACGCTACGCGACGCCGAAGACAAAACCGCCGCACAATTGGCCGAGGCCTATGGCTGGACTGCGCTGGCAAGTCAGCTGAAATAAACCCAAAGATTGCTAAGGAGAATTTTATGCGAAAAGTAATCGCATTGTTGATGATCATCGCGCTAAGCTGCGCTGTACAGGCGTCAGACTGGCCCAAATGGCGCGGTCCGCACAACACCGGCGTCTCCCACGAAACCGCCTGGAACCCCAATGCCCTCTCCGGTATGCCCGACATACTCTGGAAAGCGGAGATTGGAAAAGGACACGCCGGCATTGTCATTGCCGATGGCAAGGTCTTTTCCATGGGCAGCAAGCTGCGCGTTCGCGGCACCGACTCCACCTGGGTGGACGAAGTGGTCTGTCTGGACCGGAAAACGGGAAAAAAACACTGGAGCTACACCTACCCCAGCGACAACCGCACCTGGCCGGGCCCCCGGGCGACACCTACCGTCAACAACGGCACTCTCTATACCCTTGGGTGGGAGGGCCAGTTCTACGCCTTTGATACTGAAGATGGCCGCGTCAAGTGGATGCATCACCTGGTGGACGAAGGCATCTCAGCCAGACCCGACTGGGGATTCTGCGCCTCGCCCGTGGTGGTGGACGAACTCGTGATTCTGGCTGCGGGCCAGAGCGGCGTGGCATTTAACCGTACGACAGGCGCTGTGGTCTGGCACAATGGTGAAGGCACACCCACATTGCCTACGCCTCTGGCCTTTGAAGCCGACGGAAAAACCGTGGTCGGTATGGCCGTGGGACAGAATTTTGTCATTTTAGACGCCAAAACCGGCGCAGAGCAGACGCAATATCCCTTCTATAACACCGATATCGATCCGATTCTCATCGACGGCCATCTCTTCATGGCATCGGGCGGCGGCTCACGCACACTGAAGCTCACCGGCCTGCAGCATGAAGAGATAATGACCAGCCGGCAGGCACGTTTTATGGCATGGCAAAATTTTGTCATTGTGAACGGCCACGCCTATGGATTCTATCGCCAGGGCCGACGCGCCGGGCTGCAATGCATCGATATTTTTACCGGAGAGACAAAGTGGCGTGAAGCCATGGGCGAATGGGGTTCGACCATGGCCGCCGGAGACAAACTGATCATTCTCACTGGACACGGTCACATCCGCATTGCCGACGCCAGTCCCGAAGGCTTCAAGCTGCACTCCGAAGCCTCAGTGATGAAAATGGCCAGCAACACCGGCGTTCAGAATGAATATCAGTGCCACTGCTGGACACAGCCTGTGCTCCTGGACGGTCAGATCTTTGCCCGGAACAACTGGGGTGAACTGGTCTGTGTAAACATGAAATAAGCATCTTGATGCGGCCCCGCCAGGGGCCGCATTGACGTTTGAATGAGGACTGAAACCATGACAATACGAATGCTTCTCACCACCCTTGTTCTGTTGAACATTCAAAATATGACGCAACTGCACGCTCAGGACTGGCCGCGCTGGCGCGGTGCGGAAAACAACGGTATTTCCACAGAATCCGCATGGAGACCGGAGGCCCTTCAGCAGCAGAACCAACTCTGGGAAGCAGAACTCGGCACGGGCTATTCCTCATTTTCAATCAGCGGGAACCGGCTCTACACCATGGGCAGTATCGGCGAGGAAGACCAGGCGCAGGATGTGGTCTACTGCCTCAATACCGACTCAGGCAAAGAGCTCTGGCGCTACACCTATCCCAACAAACGGGGGGGCTGGCCCGGCCCAAGGGTGACACCCACACTCGATGAGGATAAAGTATACACCATCAGCCGCACGGGCAAGGCGCTCTGCCTCAACGCCAAAACGGGACGGTTGATCTGGCAGCGTGACCTGGCAGCCGAAGAAAAAGCCGTTGACCCTGATTGCGGCATCTCCGGCTCTCCATTGATCTACAGAGACCGGGTTATCTTCAATGCCGGGGCCAGTGGTGTGGCGCTGAATAAAAAAACCGGTCAGGTGATCTGGCACAGCGGAAATGCCAAAGGCGGCTTCGCCTCGCCGGTGCTCTATACGCTAAACGGCGCCGACCATGTCTCTATACTGGGCCGGGAAACCCTGTTCGATGTGAATCCGGCCACAGGCGCAGTCAATTGGTCTATGCCCTGGGCGACCAAATATGGTGAGAACACCGTGGACCCCATCATTTTGGGGGGCACACTCTTCATTTCAACCGGACACGGCAAGGGCGCAGCCTTGGTGGACATCAGTGCCTCAGAACCCAGAATCATCTGGGAGAATCAAAATATCGCCAATCACTTTCATAATTGTGTGTTAATCGATCAACACCTCTACGGCGTGCACGGCAATTACGGCAGAAAAGGCACCACACTGCGCTGCATCAATCTCAATTCAGGCGACTTACTCTGGGAAACGCCTGCCCCCTTTGGACCGATCACCGCCGCAGCCGGCCGCTTGATCCACCTGGGTGAACGGGGCAAAGTCACCATCTCAAGAGCCAATACGATGGGCTACGCCGAGCTGGCTTCTGCACAGATTCTGCCCGAGCCCGACGACACAGGGGTCCGGCGCTCACGGGTGAATCGCTGTTGGGCGCCCCCGGTACTGGCGGGTGGGAAACTCTTTATTCGAAATAGTTATGGACACCTTGTCTGTATTCAGATGGCCTCCTAGAATTTCTCTGAATTTGTTTGGGGTGTACGCCCCTTTATTTCAAGCAGAACGCGACACAACGGCGCGACCGCCATGGAAACGGCACGCGGTTCACGACGCAACACGAGCGATTCTGCGTCCTTGCGACCTGGAATTGAACAGCCATAATGAGGACATTCATCATGCGTATGCTAAAATCCTTCTCCCTGTTATTTCTGCTGACCACCTTAACCGCTGTTCATGCAGATGACTGGACCACATGGCGCGGCCCCAACGCCAATGGTATTTCGCTGGAAAAAGGCTGGAACGCCCAGGCGCTGAACACGCCCGACATTCTCTGGAAGGCCGAGGTCGGTCGCGGCCACTCCGCTGTCACCGTTAAGGGGCCACGCCTCTACACCATGGGCGAAGCCGTCACCCGCACCGCCTCTGATACCACCTACTACGATGCCGTGCTCTGTCTGGACAGCCGCACCGGCAAGGAGATCTGGCGTTTCCAGTATGAAAGCCCCCTGGAGACCTGGCCCGGCCCCGGTGCCACACCGGTGCTAAATGGAAACCGGCTCTACACCATAGGCCGTGAAGGTGATGTGCACTGCCTCAATGCATCGACAGGGAAAGTGATCTGGCACCGCAATCTCCTCACCGAGGGGTTGTCAGAAAAGCCCAACTGGGGGTTCAGCGGTTCCGTGCTGATTCATGACAACCTGGCCGTGGTCAACGCGGGACAGTCCGGCGTTGCATTGGACAAAGCCACAGGCGATGTGATCTGGAAAAGCGCCCCGGAAAAGTGCGGACTGGCCACGCCTGTGCTCTGGCACAGAGACGGCAGAGACCAGATTGTGATCAACGGCAATAAGATCATCACCGGTGTGCATGCCCAGACGGGGCGGCCCCTCTGGTCTCAATCCTGGTTCTCCTACACAGATCCCCAGTTTTTCGGCAACCGTTTCTTCAACCCCACCAGTGAATCGGGGCTGGGTTATTTTCAGGTCAACGGCGCCACGGTGGACACCGTATGGCAGAAAAAACGTCTCCGCGGCTATACCTGGAACAACTTCATCGTTATGGATGGATACGCCTATGGATTCTGCATGGTGAGACGCAACTTCCATCTGCACTGCATCCATCTCGACACCGGTGAAGTCAAATGGAGCACGCCCATGCCCCATTGGGGCGCCTTACTGGGGGCCGGGGACAAGCTGATACTGATCGACGGCGTGGGCCATCTCAGCGTGCTCAAAGCTTCGCCTGAGGGCCATGAAGTCCTCTCTGAAACAACGCTCTGGGATCTGGGTGACTGGCAGAAATACCCCAGAGGTGAGCCCAATGTCTGCTGGACCATGCCCGTTCTGGCCAACGGCCAGCTCTACGTGCGAAACACCTTTGGGGCATTGGTCTGCCTCAACATGAAATAGCGCCAGCCATCAGGCTGGAGGCTCAAGCGCAGCCTCCGGCTGCTTCTCATGGGAGGATGTCGATGAATTACAATAAAGGCATAGCGATACTTTTCCTGCTGCTCTGCAGCCAGACCGTCCCCGCACAGAACTGGACACGCTGGCGCGGAGCCGGCGGGCAGAATCACAGCACACCGATTGTTGTGAACGAAGAGTCGCGGGTCACCACACAATGGACAGCCCGCGTGGGTGCAGGCAGTTCCACGGTGCTGGTTCGTGATGCAAAGGTCTACACCTTTGGGAACAAACGCATCATTCAGGGGGCAGACACCACATTTCAGGACGAAGTGGCCTGCCTCGACGCAACAAGCGGCACAGTCCTCTGGCGCCACCGCTACCCCTGCCCGTCCAAGCGATGGTCCGGTCCCAACGCCACACCCTTCCTCGACGGAGGCAGGCTCTACACATTGAGCCGCATGGGTGACCTCTTCTGCCTGAATGCCGGGACTGGTGCCATCATCTGGCAGCGCCAACTGGTGGACGAAGGCTTTTCCCTGGTGCCCGCCTGGGGCTTCGCCGGTTCACCTATTGTGGAAGGAGCGCATCTCTACCTCAATGCCGGCCAATGGGGGCTGGCGCTTGAGAAACGCACTGGCAGCGTCAAATGGAAGAGTCCGGCGGAGAAAGCCGGCCACGGCTCGCCGGTGTTCTTCAATTACAAAGATCAGCGGCAGATGGCCCTCATGGGCAAAGCCATGCTCTACGTTGTCAATCCCGCATCGGGCCAGGTCATCTGGTCACGGGAGAAAAATGACGAGACCTATACAGATCCCATTATCATGGGCGATGTGATGCTGGTCACCAGCTTTCGCCCGGGCTGCGAACTGCTCAAACTCACCGACCAGGGGCCCAAAGTAGTGTGGGAGAGCAGCACCACCAAGACCAGCTCCTGGCAGACGCTGACACTGAAAGGCCACTATGGCTATGCCCCGCACTCTCAGCAGCGCAAGCAGACCTTTCAGTGTATTGATACCCGCACCGGCATGCTCAAATGGGCAGAACCCCTGGGCGACTGGGGCGCCCTGACACTGGCCGGCGATCAACTCATCATGATCACCGGCGACGGTGAGCTCATCATCGCCCCGGCCACACCGGAGGGCTTCAAGCCTGTGTTCAGAGAACGCTTTGTCCAGCTCCCCCCCTTCAAACCCGGCGTGTCCGAAGAGGTGATCTGGACGCATCCGGTCTGGGCCAACGGACGGATCTACGTGAGAACCACCAAGGGGCAGCTGTTCTGCCTAGCCGTGGACTAATTCGCCAGAGAAGTGATTCATGAAAAAATGGACACATACACTGTTTTGCCTCCTCTTCCTTGGGATTCACGCCCTCCAGGCGCAGGACTGGCCCCGTTGGCGCGGTCCCGGCGGCAATGGCAAAACAGCGGCTGCCCGATGGAATCCCGGCGCACTCAACGCATCACCCAAGCTGCGCTGGAGCGTCGATATCGGCGCAGGATACGGCAGCGTGATCGTCGTGGGCAGTTCGATCTACGCCCATGGCAGTGTGGACAGCACAACGGATGTCGTCCGTTGCCTGAGCGTTGATGACGGGAGTGTTCAATGGGAGTACGCATACACCTGCCCCGTTCCCAACGGCTGTTTCACCTGCTACAAAGGCCCGCGCGCCACACCGGCGTACAGCGACCACAGGCTCTACACACTCTCCCATCAGGGCCAATTGTTCTGTTTACACGCAGAGACGGGCAAGCTGCTCTGGAAAAAACATCTGACAAAAGATTTTAAGGCAACACGGCCCAAGTATGGGTTCAGCGGATCTCCTGTGATTGAAGGAGAATCCCTCATCCTCAACGCCAGAGAGAGCGGCCTGGTGCTTCACAAGGAGAGCGGACGAAAGGTCTGGGCCAGCCCGGAGGGCAAGGCCAGCTTCTCCACACCGGTGATTTATGAATACCGGGGCAGGAAAGCCGTCATGCTCTTTGCCAGAGAACAGTTGGTCTCAAGAGACCTCCGCAGCGGAAAGAAATACTGGCAACACCCCTGGCCCTACGTCAATAACGACGGGGCTGCCGAGGTGGACCCGGTGATTGTCGGTCAACGCGTCTTCATCTCCTCGGGATACCGCAAAGGCGGTGCGGTTATCGACTTTTCCAGCGGTCAACCGGCCACGCTGTGGTTTGACCGGGAGATTCGCACTGAATTTGGCACCGCCCTCTACAACAACGGCCTTCTCTTTGCCCCCCACGGCGACACACGCCGGACCACCGCCTTTCTGAAATGCGTCGACTTCAACACCGGCAAAGTGCTTTGGACACGGGATACCGGCCATTGCGCGGTGATTCAGATCAATGACAGGCTGATGGTGCTCAACCAGTGGGGCCGTCTCACCGTCATGCAGGCCGACTCCACTGGCTGCCGGGACGACTTCTCCTTTCAGGCCGTGGAGACCTCGCGGAAGAACCGATGCTGGACCGCCCCGGTCTTTGCCCGGCACTGCGCCTTTATCCGGCGCTCTGACGGACGCCTTGTATGCATTGATTTTGACAATACCTCTCTCAAAACGGTACATCAGTGAAAGATGGCATCCGATCATGGGCGTTCGATGCTCTCTTCTCACCGCTTCCCGGATTTGCCCTGCAACCGGCTCTGGTTAGATCGGAGTGGAGGCGTGAACCCGTAAACGCCGAATCACCGGTTGCCCGTATCCCTTTGAAAGATCCTTGACGACTGCCACGTCAATAAAGCGGCTCCGAAACCGGCACAGCCTTATTGACGTACGATCATCCCTATTCCCTTACGATTGGAGCCCCTATGTGTCTTCTTCTCATCACCCTGTCGTGCCTCTTCCTCTCCACCCTGAACCTTGCCGCCCAGGACTGGCCGCAGTGGCGCGGTCCCAACGACAACTGGCATTCAGACGATCCTCACTGGTCTCCGGAAGCCCTGTCCGACGGTGCCCGTGTGCTCTGGCGCGCTCAGGTCGGCACGGGCCACGCCGCTGCATCGATCACCGGGCACAGGCTCTACACACTGGGACTCGACGACGCCCGCTCAGACGACTCTACCGCCGTAGAGCGCCTCTCCTGCCTGAACAGACACACCGGTCAAGTCATTTGGACCAAGGACTTCATCTCCCGGCAATTTCAATACTACGGCCCCGGTTCCACACCCACTCTGGAAGGCGGCAGGCTCTACATGCTCCAGCGAGACGGCACAGTCCGCGCTTTGAATCCGGAGAATGGTACACAGTACTGGCAACGCAGGCTGCACGCCGAGAGGCTGACCATGTTCAATCCCTGGGGCATCTGCTCATCGATTCTCATTGTAAACCATCAACTCTTTATCAATGCCGGACGTGCAGGCCTCTGCCTGGACAAACAGAGCGGGCAGACGCTCTGGCACAACGGCAACGGAGAGCCCGGTCACGCCACGCCAGTGCGTTTTCTCTCTCATGGCCGCCCCTTGATCGCCATTCAAACCTATGATTCACTCTACGCACTGGACCAAAGCACAGGCGCCAGGCAATGGGCCCTCGCCTGGCAGAGTGATGCCGATCCCGTCTTCTATGGAGAGCGGGCCTATATCAACGGCTGCAAATACCGCGGCCAGGGCACGCGGGTCATCGATTTTTCCCAGGGAAGCCCGAAAACCGTGTGGGCCAGTGACAGATCGCAATACGCCTTCACCCCCATTATCATTCACAATGGCTATGCATACACACGCACGCAGAAAAAATCGGGGCAATTCATCCTCAACTGCGTCGACATCGAGACCGGGATGCAAACCTGGCAGCAGTTGATCGGGCACTGGGGCTCACTCATGCTCGCCGGCGACAAACTCATTGCCATCAACGGCGAGGGCCAGATTAAACTCATCAAAGCCGATCCCGCAGGATATCAACTTCTGGGGGAGGCCAGCATCTATGACAAGAACGACCTCTCCGCGTTCAGGCTGGGCCAGCAGAAGAGGCGCACCTGCTGGACACCTCCTGTATTAACCGGCGGCAGACTCTATGTACGTGATACCTGGGGAGAGCTGGTCTGCATTGACATGTCAAACGAGAGGCGCCGGAAAAAACAGTGAGCCGGATTGAACTTTTTGCCCTGCACTTCGTATGTTCAAACGCCAAGACACCTTTATTGTAGGGTTTGCTTGAGGCAATTCGTATGATTACCAGCAACAGGCAAAATGCACTCACTTATCAGAAAGGAATCCCATGCGATCCAAAACCCTGACCCGGTGTATTCTCCTCATCGGCCTTTTTACAACACTCGCCCTTCATGCCCAGGACTGGACCACGTGGCGGGGCCCCAACGCCAATGGCACAGTCAGCAAAGCCAAATGGAACCCCGAAGCCCTTAAAACCCCCAAAATACTCTGGAAAACCGATGTCGGTTTTGGCCATTCAACCGTGGCGATCAAGAAAGACCGACTCTACACCATGGGCACAGACTTCAAAGTGACAGATGGCGACACCCTCTGTCAGGACAGAGTGCTCTGCCTCAACGCAAAAACCGGCCAGCGCATCTGGGACTATGCCTTTGACGCCCAACCGACGATGTTCATCGGCCCCCGCGCCACGCCCGTGCTTGACGGCAACAAACTCTACACCGTCAACTGGAACGGCAAGGTGCTCTGCCTCAATGCAAAAAGCGGAAAACTGATCTGGCAGCGTGATGTCATTGCAGACTCTCTCACGCGCAATCACCGCTGGGGCATCAGCGCCTCACCGGTTATCGATGGGAATCTGGTGATCATCAATGTGGCCAAACACGGTGTCGCCTTCAACAAGAAGAACGGAAAAACCGTCTGGAAAAGTGACTATGCCCAGGCAGGCCTGGCCACGCCCAGACGGTTCAAATACCACGGCAAGGCGCTCATGGCCATTGTGGGCATCGACTCACTCTACGCTGTGGAGGCCCAGACCGGGCGCGTGGCCTGGAGCTACCGCTGGCACTGCTTCACCGATCCCATGGTGATTGATGATGACCACCTCTTCCTCATGGGCAGCCTGGTGCGCGGATCGAAGTACAAGAGTGTGCTGATCGACATGAGCGCAGACACGCTGCGTGAAGTGGCCGGCAGCAGAAATCTTCTGGCCCATTTCACCACAGCCGTGGTCAAAGACGACCACGCCTATGGCTTTGCCCATGTGCGCCGCAAACAGCCCATGCAGTGCGTCAACCTGAAAACGGGTGAAGAGCGCTGGTCTGAAGACCTGGGCCGCTATGGCGCCCATATCATGGCCAACGACAAACTCATCATCATCACCGGACTGGGTGAGCTCATCATTGCAGACGCCACGCCTGAAGGCTTTAATCGACTGGCCTCGGCACAGGTGCTGAACGTCCCCGCCTATGAAGACCAGAAGGCAGACACACAGAAAGAGTGGTGCTGGACCATTCCCGTGCTCTCAGAGGGAAAAATCTACGTCCGGGACACCGCCGGTGAAATGGTCTGTATCGACGTCTCCAGGTAATCCTCTCAGAACATGTTCTCTAAAGGCCTGCAGTTTTGCAGGCCTTTTTTTATCCCTGCTAACCGGCCTCTCGTCTCTTCGGATTGACGCTCATCACAAATTGCTGTGTAAAATCAAATTTCAACGCTATCATAGGCCACAGTCAAAAAGACAACAGGCGGCCCTCGTATCCGCTTCTTTTCTTTCCCAGTCAACGCCATCCTATACAAGGAGGAACTCTTATGCACCGGTGGCGCACCTTTTTTGTCGGTCTGACCGTCCTATTGATCGGCAGTTCAACGGTTCTGGCCCAATCGCTGATTGAGAAAGTCAATCAACAGCAGTGGGAAGCGGTTCAGGCCCACGCCAAAGCCCATCCCGAGGAAGTCACGCAAGGCGACGCACGCGGCACCACGGCCCTGCACTTTGCCGCATGGCATGGACATGTCGCAACCCTGCGGCAATTCATTGCCCTCAACGCCGACCCCAATCTGGAGAACAACACCCAGCAGACCCCGTTGGTCTATGCCGCCTACAACGGGCACATTGAAGCATTTAATTTTCTGATTGAGCAAGGTGCAGACCCGACAATCACAGACCAGAACGGCCGCACGCTACTGCATTTTGCCGCAGCGCGAGGTCATGCACCGGTGATTGAGCGGTTGATCGATCTCGGGCTGGACAAAAACGCCAAAGACACACAACAGGGCAGTACACCGCTCTATGCAGCCGCCGCAGGCAATCACGCCAATGTGGTGCCTCTGCTCCTCCAGCACAGTGCCGATGTTACGCTGACCAACAATGCAGGAGAAACCGCCCTGCACGCGGCGGCACGCGGCGGCAATGTGGAGAACATCAAGGCACTTCTTGCCAAAGGACTCGACCCCATCGTGCCCAGCACCTCGGGCCACATCCCCTTCCACCTGGCTGTGCAGACCGGCAACGTAGAAGCGGTGGCGCTGCTTTATCACGATGGCATCAATGTAAACGCCAAGGGCGGCCAGGAGGCGCTGCCGCTGCAAACCGCCATTCAGGGCGGTCACAAAGCCATGGTTGATTTCCTGGTCGACCATGGTGTGCGCACACCCTCCACGGGCCGAAACGGCCGGCGCCTCCTGCATCAGGCCGCCGAGGGCGGGCATGTCAAACTGTTGAATCAACTGGTGGCAGACAATGCCGACCTTTCCAGCCTCAATGAAACCGGCGGCACCTTGCTCCATTCTGCGGCAAAAGGCGGCTTGACCGACCTGGCCAGTCGCATGCTCAAACAGGATTCCGATCCCAATCAACCCGATAGCCAGGGATTAACCCCGATGCGCATTGCCGTATACAATGGACAGGAAGAACTTCTCAATCTGCTGTTGGCGCACGGTGGCAAACTGGGCAATTCGTCGCCCAACGGCCGCACACTGCTGCACGACGTGGCCCGCTACGGGAAACTGGACGGCGTTAAAATGCTGGTGGAAAACGGCACGGAAGTCAACAGCCGGGACAAACAGGGCAACACGCCGCTGCATCTGGCCGCCGCCTTTGGCCATGCCGAGGCGGTCTCCTTTCTGCTTGCGCATCACGCCAATGCGAATCTTAAAAATCATAATAAAGCCACGGCTTTGCATCAGGCCCTCTATCGCAATGAGCACCCCACCGCGATGATTCTTTTTGAGGCCGGTACAAAGATTGACAGCAAGGACGCCTCGGCCAATACAGCACTGCATCTGGCGGCCCTGAAGCATGACATCACCCTGGTCAGTGCGCTGCTTGAAAAAGGGGCGAAGGTCTCTGCCAAAAACAAATCGGGTGCAACCCCTTTGCATCTGGCCGCAGGCACGTGGAATAACACCGCAGTCATCGACCTCTTGCTCTCTCACGGGGCCAATTTAGAGGCGAGGGACAAACAGAAAAATACGCCACTGCATCTGGCCATTGACTTCTGGCGGCCCGAAAATGCCCGCCACCTCATCGAGAAAGGGGCCGACACAGATAAAAAGAACAAAGCCGGTCTGACCCCCAAAACCCTGGCCTCTGCCAAGGGACTGGACGATGTCGCCGGAAAAATGTAATTGCCGGAGTCAGCACCCCATGAAAAAGGGAGTAAAATGAATAGACAACTTTTCAACATCGGTTTTGTCGCCGTGTTGCTTCTTACGGCGACAATGAATTATGCCCAGGACTGGACCCGTTTTCGCGGCCCTGAGGGTAAAGGCATTGTCCATGATGCCCAGATCAACCTCGAAGCCCTCAAGGGTGCCCCCCACCTGCTCTGGGAGACCTATGTGGGCATGGGCCACGGCACCCTCGTTATAGCGGACGGGCGGCTCTATACCAGCGGCAACCAACGGGTGATCGCAGGCGCCGACACAGTCAATGAAGACATTATTTACTGTTTGGATGCCGTCACAGGCGATGAACTCTGGCACTACGCCTATCCCTGTGCAGACCGTGCCTGGCCCGGTCCCAGAACCACACCCACTCTTGACGACGGTTTGATCTACAATCTAAGTTGGGAGGGCGATCTCTTTGCCCTGAATATGGTTGATGGCCGCGTAGCATGGAAACTGAACCTGATTGACGCCGGCCTCTCCACCGCCAATCGCTGGGGCTTTTCCGGTTCTCCTGTGGTTGAAGGCGATGTGCTTTACCTGAATGCCGGAAAATCAGGGGCTGCGCTCAACAAAAAAACCGGCACGGTGATCTGGCAGAGCGAGGCAGAAAATTTTGGTCTGGCTACCCCTGTTCTTTATGACTGGAAAGGTCAACGCATGGGACTCTTTTCCGGTGAACGGGAGATCCACGCCGTGGACATTCAAACCGGCAAGCGTCAGTGGAGCTACGCATGGAAAACCTGCAACGACCCGCAGGTGATTGGCGACCGTGTTCTCCTCACAGGAGATCAGAATCGCAAACAATCCTGTCTGCTTCAAATGACTGATGGCGAACCGACAATGATCTGGGAGAGCCGCGTGATCATGGACTGGGCCTTTCAGAATGTGGTGATCAAGGACAATCACGCCTATGGATTTGGCCATGTACGCCGCACCCAGCCCCTGCAATGCTTTGACCTGTCTACAGGCGAGTTAAAATGGCAGGAAGACCTGGGGGATTACGGCGCCTTTGTCCTGGCCGGAGATCAAGCAGTGATTCTGGATGGAGACGGCGATCTGGTGATTGCCGAGTTGTCCCCGGAAAAATACACTGAACAGGCCAGCACCAAGGTGCTCATGATGGCCCCTGCCAACGATCTGCCGATGAACCGCCGGAACTTCTGCTGGACAGAACCCGTGCTGCATCAGAATAAGATTTATGTCCGGGGCAATTACGGCAATATTGCCTGCGTCAATCTACAGCCTTAGATTCCCATCAGGGCCCGCTTTTCAGCGGGCCTTCTCGATTCCTGTTTTTCAAACTTCTCCCCTGCTTAATTCACCCTTTTTCAACAAGTTGTCTCTCGGTTTCCCAAGGAACTTTTCTACGAATTTTTCGTATGAAAACCCATGACACTGAGGCCTAAACAAATCCGACTGGGAATCCACCTGACTGGGCTTGCCGGGTGTTTCAACAGACATCTTTTACCCCGCCTGTCCATTTATCCCGCCACCAATGACACTGGTCACAGGAATAGGACTTTAATCCCAAAAAGATTTGAATTGACATGGGCTTAATTTACCTTAACTTTGTAAATTTATCCAAGGAGTAAGATAGAGATGAAGAGAAGAATAAACCTGCTAATGATCCAGTTAATGGTGCTGCTCTTTGTGCAATCAGTATTACTTGCCGACGATTGGAGCAAATGGCGTGGACCGCATCGAAACAGTGTCTCTGCGGAAACCGCATGGCGCCCCGAGGCGCTGAACAGCAATTTCACCAAAGCCTGGGAGGTTCAAGTCGGCGCGGGTTGGTCCGCGGTAACCGTACACCGTGGATGGGTTTACACCTTGGGCAATCAGAGCAGTCAGGACGTTATCACCTGCCTGAAAGAAGACGATGGCAGCACGGTCTGGCAGTTTGCCTACGACTCCCCGGCAGGCAACTTTCCCGGTCCACGCTCCACACCGGTGATCGATGGCGACAAGCTCTACACACTGGGCCGCAACGGCGACCTCCACGCGCTTGAAGCCGCCACCGGCAAGCTGATCTGGCACGTAAACGTGATGGAGACCCACGGCGCGGTGAACGTCTCCTGGGGCTTCTGCTCCTCCCCGGTGATCGAGGGCAATAGGCTCATCATCAACGCCAACACACACGGCATCGCCCTGGACAAATCGACCGGTAAGACGCTCTGGGCCAGTGCCCCCGGAAAATGCGGATACGCCTCAGCAGTGATCTACACACAAAACAATAAAGAAATGACCGCCATCTTCGGGCAGAAAGCCGTTTACGGCGTGGAATTGGCTACAGGCAAAGTCCTCTGGTCCTACCCCTGGGAAACGGATTACGATGTCAACGCCGCTGATCCTGTTTATTATAACGACAAACTTTTCATATCCTCGGGGTATGACCGTGGCTGTACGCTGCTCGATATCTCAGGCGCGGCCCCTAAAGCCGTCTATGAGAATAAAAATATGCGCAGCCAGTACGGCAGCTTTGTCATCAAAGGCAAATACCTCTACGGCCCCGACGGCAACGCCGGAGACCGTGACGCCAAGATCACCTGCATGAACATTGAAACCGGCGATGTGGTTTGGAGCGAGACCATCGGCAACAATGCACTGATGGCCGCCGGTGACCACCTCATCACCATTTCCGAACGCGGTCGCGTGCATATTGCCAAATGGTCGCCTGAGAGCTATCAGGAAGTGGCCAATGCCGTGGTGCTGCCCACTTCAAGACGCAACGCCACATGGACGGCCCCGGTTCTGGCCAACGGACGGCTCTATTGCCGCAACGGTGCCGGCCAGCTGGTCTCCATCGATTTACGATAATCGCTTATAGATCGGATAAACATGTCAAAAACGATTCTTATCTGCCGCTGCCGCCAGGCCGGACACATCAACCCCGCCGAGAGCGAGGCCCTCTTCAACGCCTTGAACGACGCGGGGCGACAGGTCACACAGATCGATGATCTCTGCGGCATGGCCGTGAAAGAACGCGATGCCCTGAAATCACAGATTGACGATGACACCGCCATCGTCGCCTGCCATGCGCGGGCCGTGCACTGGCTGCTCAAACGCGCCGGTGTGGAGACATCATCCGACAGAACCGTCATCAATCTGCGCACCGGCACACTGGCCGAGGCTGCACAGGCTCTGGGGCTGGAACCGGTGACGGCAACGGCCACAGACACGCCAAAAACGCAGCCGGAGTGGCCGCCCTGGTACCCTGTCATCGACTACGACCGCTGCATCAACTGCAGGCAGTGCGCCAGCTTCTGCCTCTTTGGGGTGTACAGCATCAATCCAGACGGCCGCGTTGTGGTGGATCAGCCCGATGCCTGCAAGAACCTCTGCCCGGCCTGCTCACGCATCTGCCCCGAGGCCGCCATCATCTTCCCCAAATTGGATGAAGAGCCCTACAACGGCGCGCCCATTGACGATGAGAGCCAACTCAAAGCCCGTATTCAGTCCAATGTGGATCAAATGCTGGGCGACGACATCTACGCCGCACTGGCCGATCGGCGCAAGAAGGCCAAACGACGTCTCTTGAAAACGGATGCGCTCAAGAAAGCGGAAGCCGAAAGAACCCACTGCATGACTGACCACAAAAAGGACAAGTGATGATACAATGGATGCACCGCATGGCCGTGGAAGTGCCCCCAAGGCTGTTGTGGAAATTCGCCTATAATTTTGGCTGGCAGAGCATGCGCGCCGTACAGAAATTCAACAAACGCGTGCAGCAGGATGAGTTTGTGCCCGCCTTCTATTTTCTCTCGCTGACCAGTGCCTGCAACCTCAGTTGCCAGGGCTGCTGGGTCTCTCCCAAACCCAAGCGGGAACTAGACATTGAGACTTTGCACAACCTGATCAATGAGGCCAAAACCTATGGGACGCGCTTCTTCGGCCTGCTGGGCGGCGAGCCCCTGCTCTACCCCCATCTGTTCGAATTGATCGAGGCCCATCCCGACTGCTATTTCCTGCTCTTCACCAACGGCACATTGCTTGATGACACAGTGGCGGCACGCCTGGCCAAGGCCGGCAATGTCAGCCCGCTCATCAGCATTGAAGGCGATGAAGTGGTCAGCGACGTGCGGCGCGGCGGCAATGATGTCTACGCCCGCACCCTGGCCGGTCTGGATGCCTGCCGCCGTCACCGCCTGGTCACCGGCGTGGCCACCAGCGTCTGCAAATCCAATATCGACGGTCTGGCCAATGCAAAATTTATCAACCAATTGGCTAAACGCGGCGTACACTATGTATGGTATTACATCTACCGGCCAGTGGGCCCCAATCCGGTCCCTGAACTGGCCCTGTCGATTGAGGAGATTGTCAAACTGAGACGTTTCATGGTGGAGGCGCGCAAAACATCTCCGGTGCTCATTGTGGATGCCTACTGGGATCACGAGGGCAACGGCCTCTGCCCGGCTGCCACCGGCATCGGCCATCACATCGGCCCCGGCGGTCATATTGAACCCTGCCCGCCCATTCAGTTTGCTGCGGAACAGGTGAATGGACAATCCACGGCAGCGCAAATCAGTGGTTCTACATTTTTCAAAGAATTCCGGGAACAGGTCTCATCTGCCACACGCGGCTGTGTACTTATGGATGACCCGGAGCTGCTGGCGCGCATTGTCAATGAAACCGGCGCCAGGGACACCAGCGGCCGTGGATGCGCCATGCAGGAGCTGAAGCACATGGCCCCCTGCCCCAGCCACGCTATGACCGGCCAGGAAATTCCCGAACAGACCTGGGCCTATAAATTTGCAAAAAAGAACTGGTTTTTTGGCTTCGGCGCCTACGGATAGCGCCTCGAAAGGATAGCTCATGGAAGCATCAACCGCTTCAACATTTTCGGCAATCGGCCCGTCAGCACAACTGCTCACCCAACCCGATGCCACCCTGTGCAGCGCCTCCAATCCCTCGGCTTCGCAGAGGGTCCCTCAGGAACCGGAGACGCGTCGCGCCCTGATGACGCTGGCCAGAACCGCCATACGTGCCCTGGGCCTGATCCCGCCGCTGCCCCTGACCACCTTGCGCCGCCATGCGACTGCCATCATGGCCGAGCAACAGATTGACCCCGCCTTTGAAGACTTCTTTACCGTCATTCTGGGCAACGCCGCCTGGGAACCGGTGGTGGGCGCCCTGCCCATGGAACGCCGCCTGCTCCTGCTCCCCCACTGCATGCGCAACCGTGCGGTCTGCCCTGCACAGATGGACGCCTTTGGCCTGCTCTGCGAATCCTGCGGCGCCTGCCCCACCGGTCGTCTCCAGGACCAGGCCGAGGCCATGGGTTATGTGGTGCTCGTGGCCGAAGGCACCACCATGGTGACCAAACTGCTCCAGGCGGGCAAGATTGACGCCGTCATTGGTGTGGGCTGCCTCAGCGCCCTTGAACGCTCCTTCCCCCATCTCTCGGCAGCCGCCATTCCCGGTCTGGCCATTCCGCTCACCCAGGACGGCTGTGAAAACACTCAGATCGATGAAGACTGGGTAATGGACCTGCTCTCTGTCACGGCCGAGAGTGCCGATGAAAGCGTACTGGACATCAATGCCCTGCGCACCGAGGTGCAGAGCTGGTTCTCCGCCAATGCCCTGGACAACGCCTTAAATTGCCACAACACTTTCACAGAATCACTGACCACAGGCGCCATGATGAACGGCGGCAAACGCTGGCGGCCTTTTCTCACAGCCGCAGTGAGTCGTACGCTGAATCCTGTGGCAGACGAAGCTGGTCTGCGCACCCTGGCCATGGCCGTGGAATGCTTCCACAAGGCCAGCCTGATTCACGACGACATTGAAGACCACGACGCCCGGCGTTACGACAAGCCCACTTTGCACGCCACGCACGGTGTGCCCCTGGCCATCAACGCCGGCGACCTCCTGGTGGGCGACGGCTATCGTCTGATCGCCGCTACAGGCGCTGCGCCGGACCGACTGGGCCGCATGCTCCAGAAAGCCGCAGAGGGGCATCGTGATCTCTGTATTGGGCAGGGTGAAGAGCTCAAAGCCACGGACCACGGCGACATTCTCCCTGTGGACGAGGTCATTGAGATCTTCCGCCGGAAAACCGCACCGGCCTTCTCTGTGGCCCTGGTGCTGGGTGCGCTCTACGCCGGCGCCGACCAGGCCACCTGCAACATGCTTGAGTCCTACTCCACCTACCTGGGCATCGCCTATCAGGTGCGTGATGACATTGAAGACTTCATGGAAGAAGACGGCCAGTCCGACCTTCTGGAGATGCGCCCCTCGCTGCTTCTGGCCCTGGCCATGGCCTGTGACAACAACATGGCCAAACAGTTGCTGGTGAAGGCCAGAACAGACTGCGGCGCCATCAACGCCGCCGTACTCCGTCAGGCGGTCAAACACATGGGTCTGGAATCCCGCGCCTGGGATCTGGTGGACTATTACAGAAGCCGCGCGCTGGAGGCGCTCGACCCCATGACGCATCAGTCGCTGAAACGGCTGCTCTTTCAGATCCTCTATAAAATTCTGGGGCACAGGCCCGACAACCGCAGCCAGCTCCACGGCACAGAGACTACCGGCAACGATAAAAACACGGTCAACGCATGACCATCACAGAGGACATGATTGCCACAGCCCGGCAATGCCGCGGCGTGCTTGACGATGAAGCGGTTCAAGTCATCACAGACTATATTTACAGCCAGTGGGATGATGCCGGCGGCTTCTACGGCAGAGACGACAGACCCGATCTCTACTACACCCTCTTTGCGGCCGAGTGCCTGGAGATTCTCCAACAGCCGCTGCCCCGGGGCTTCTCCAGCTACCTGGCCCGTTTCGGGCAGGGGGAGACGCTGGATCTCATCCACCTCTCCTGTCTGGGCCGCTGTCTGGCGCTGAACGATGCGGAAGCGCAGGACAGCCACTTGACCGAAGCCATCATGCACCGCCTGCTAGTCCTGGCCAGGGCTGAGGGCCTGTCGGTGTACGGCGCCTTTGTCACACGGCTGGCCCTGGAGGACATGGGGCTGTCAGAACAGAACAGCAATGGCTGGGACGCGGCGTTCACCGCTTTGAAAACCGAGGATGGCGGCTATGCAGAACAGAATCTCGGCAACCAGGGCACCACACCGGTAACAGCCGCCGCCGCGGTTTTGCAGAGTACCGGATCCGAGATTGACGACACACTCGTCCCTTGGCTCAAGAGTCGTCATGGGTGGATGGGCGGATTTCACGCCACACCCCAGGCCCCCGTGCCCGATCTGCTCTCCACAGCCACGGCGCTCTTTGCCCTGAAACGGCTGGGCATTGACCTCACGCCTTTCCGTGAAGACGGACTGGCCTTTGTGGAATCACTCTGGACAGAATCCGGGGGGTTCTCCGGTCATTTAATCGACCCGCTCCCCGATTGCGAATACACCTTTTACGGCCTGCTTGCCCTGGGCACCCTGGCCCCCATCACCCATGGAAATGACAATGAACCTCAAACTTGACACCCTGAACAAAGCCCGACGCACCGCCGAACAACGCCTGATGGATATGCGCAATGCCGACGGCTTTTGGCCGGGTCGCCTCTCTTCCAGCGCCCTGGCTGCGGCCGTGGCCTGCGTGGCCCTCTATCAAGTCGATCCAAAAGGCCATCACGAGGCACTACAGCGCGGATGGCAGTGGCTTGCCGCCGTTCAAAACAGCGACGGCGGCTGGGGCGATACGCCCGAGTCCAAATCCAACCTCTCTACTACGTTGCTGGTCTGGGCAGCCTTTCAGCCGGTCGATTCAACTTACGCAACGCCTGTTACACAGGCCGAGTCCTACATCAGCGCGCAAACGCAGACGCTCTCTCCCGACAGGATCTCCAAAGCCATACTCAGAATATACGGGGACGACAAAACCTTCTCCGCCCCTATTCTGGCCCTCTGCGCCCTGGCCGGGCGGCTGGGCCCCGATCCCGCGTGCTGGCATTACGTGCCGCAACTCCCGCTGGAAGCGGCCGCGCTGCCCCAGGGCCTGTTTCGATTTCTGCAGCTGCCCGTGGTCAGCTACGCCATACCCGCGCTCATTGGCATAGGCCTCTTGCGCCACAGACGCGGCCGTGCCACACCGCTTTGGGGTAAGTTCAGGGACAAAATCACACCCCGCCTGCTCAATGAACTCCAAGCGCTTCAGCCTGAAAACGGCGGTTTTCTCGAGGCCACGCCGCTGGCGGCCTTTGTCGCCCTCAGTCTGGCCGGTGCCGGGGAGGGCGATCATCCTGTAACACGGAATGCCATCGAGTTTATATTGACATCACAGTTGGAGGATGGCTCCTGGCCTATCGATACCGACCTGGCCACCTGGGTCAGCACCCTTTCGATTAAGGCGCTGGAGGAGCACGAAAGCACGCTGCCCAAAGCCGATAAAGCCATACTGCACCAGTGGCTAAGCGCCCAGCAGTTCACGACGCCCCATCCCTTCACAGGCGCCGCCCCGGGCGGCTGGGCCTGGACGCACTGGGCCGGCGCCGTGCCCGACGCCGACGACACCGCCGGCGCACTGCTGGCGCTGCACCACCTCAGCAATCGCAGCGCAGACGATATCGCATCGGCAAAAAATGGCATTCAGTGGCTCATGGGCCTTCAGAACCGCGACGGCGGCATTCCCACGTTCTGCAAAGGCTGGGGCACGCTGCCCTTTGACAAGAGCTGTGCGGACTTGACCGGCCACGCCCTGCGCGCCTTTCTCACCTGGCAGGACGCCATGCCCGCTGCATTCCAGAGAAAGATGGACAGGCGCATCAAGCGCATGATCGATTTCCTGATCCATCATCAGCATGGCGACGGCTTTTGGCTGCCTCTCTGGTTCGGCCATCAACAGGCAGCCGATGAGCGGAATCCCGTCTACGGCACCGTGCAAGTGCTCCTGGGCCTGAGCCATCCGGCACTCGCCGGGCGACAGGACGTGCAGACTGCCATGGCCAAAGCAGTGGAGTATCTCCAAGGCCAGCAAAACGATGACGGTGGCTGGGGCGGACAGTACGGGGTGACGTCTTCTATCGAAGAGACGGCGCTGGCACTCTCGGCCCTGGCCGAAAATGGCGATCGCTCCCATCTGGAGCGCGGTAGCGCCTGGCTGCTCAAAGCCAATGAAAACAAGATGCTTGCATCATCGCCTATTGGGCTTTACTTTGCAAGTCTGTGGTATGATGAACGGATGTATCCCGCCGTTTTCACCGCCCAGGCCCTGCGGCGACTCTACTTTTCCCAGCTGAACCGGCAACCGGACATAATCAAAGAGTAGAACTGAATATGACACCCCTTACAAAAGAGAAGAGAATCACCGCCATCACCTCAGGCATCACAGCCGTGCTGGGCCTCTTTGCCCTTTCATGGTGGTTTAATTACGATCCGGCCAGCGATCTGATCATACACAAACCGGGAATGGACAACAAACCCTCGGCTGAAGAGATGGCCACGCTGGCCGACGATGTGGTCATCGGTGATATTTTTGAGGCCTTTGACGGCGTGCCGGGCGAGTCGCCGGGTGAATGGGCCATCTTCAGAGGCGCCGATGCCAGCAATATCAGCACCGAGCGCATTGCCCTGGCCGACACCTGGCCCGAATCAGGCCCTCCTGTGCTCTGGAGCCTCACCCTGGGCGAGGGCCACGCCGGCGCCGCAATAAAAGAGGGCCGCGTCTACGTGCTGGACTATGACGAAGAAAACAAGGCCGACCTGCTGCGCTGCTTTTCATTGGACGACGGCCAGGAGATCTGGCGCAGCGGCTATCACGTCAAGATCAAACGCAACCACGGCATCAGCCGCACCGTGCCCGCCGTCACCGACGATTTTGTGCTCACCATCGGTCCAAAATGCCATGTGATGTGCGCCACTGCCGACTCCGGGCAAGTGCGCTGGGGGCTGGATCTGGTGCGCGACTACGGTGCGGAAGTGCCCTTCTGGTACACGGGGCAGTGTCCCTATGTGCTGAGCGACAGCGTGGCCGTGCTGGCCCCGGGCGGTCCGGACGTGCTGATGATGGGCGTCAGACTCACCGACGGGGAAGTGCTCTGGCGCACGCCCAACCCCCATCACTGGAAGATGTCACACGTCTCTGTCATGCCCATGACTTTGGGCGGAAAACGCATGCTGGTGTACAGCGCCATCGGCGGCATGGTGGGCGTTTCCGTGGAACCCGGTGAAGAGGGCACTGTGCTCTGGGAGACAGACCTCTGGACGCACTCCGTGCTGGCCCCCTCCCCGCTGATCACACCCGACGGCCGTCTCTTCCTCACCGCCGGTTACGGCGCGGGCGGCATGGTTATCCAGATATCCGAGGCCAACGGTGTCTACACCGCCGAGGCCCTGCAGGAGTTCAAACCCAACAACGGCATGGCCTGCGAACAGCAGACGCCGCTACTTTGGCAGGGCCACTTCTTCTCTATACAGCCCAAGGATGCAGCCGGACTGCGCCAGGAGATGGTCTGCTATCACCCCGATGACTGCACAAAACTGATCTGGTCCAGCGGGGAGAAAGAACGTTTCGGACTGGGCCCGTTTATGATAGCAGACGGCAAGTTCTTCATTCTCAATGACGATGGCGTGCTGACCATGGCCCGCGCCTCCACTTCCAGTTTCGACAAACTGGCCGAGGCGCAGGTGATTGCAGACGGCATTGATGCCTGGGCGCCATTGGCCGTGGCCGGGGGCAAGATGATTCTCCGTGATGCCACACGCATGATCTGTCTGGATCTGCGCGCCCAGTAATACTTTAAAGGAATCGAGGACACCATGTCATCACGCCGCGATTTTTTCAAGAAAGCCCTGAAAGGATGCACCGCAGCGGGCGCTATCGCATTGACAGGCTGTGGTCAGAAAAGCGACGATGGACAGAGCAAATACGACTATGATCTGACCAACCTGAAAAAAGTCGATGCCAAATGGCTGACCTATGATTTGAAACAATCGATTGAGATTGACATGGATGACCCCACGGCCCTGACGTCAGACGGGCAGGACCGTCTCGTGCTTGCCGGTGCGGGCCAGGGGGTCATCTACAATGGCGACGGGGCGGAAGTATCGCGATTCACCATTGAAGGCAAACCGCGTTGTATCGCCCTGGGATCGGACAATCGACTCTATCTGGGCTACACCGAACATATTGAAGTATTCGATGCGCAGGGTAAGCGACTGGCCCGCTGGGATGCCCTGGACCGCGAGGCCATTCTCACCGGTCTGGCGGTGAATGACGCGGCCTGTTTTGCTGCAGATGCCGGCAATAAACTTATCCATCACTACGGGCTTGACGGCAGCTATTTGGGAAAAATCGGCAAAAAGGATGCAGGCAAGGATGCGCCGGGCTTCATCATCCCCAGCCCCTATTTTGATGTGACTGTGGGAAATTACGGTGAGCTCTGGGCCACCAACACCGGACGCCATTTTGTCTCGCAGTACGCCACCGATGGGCGCCGCGTCTCGCACTGGGGCAGGGCCTCCTATCGCGTGGACGGCTTCTCCGGCTGCTGCAACCCCACCCATGTGGCTGTGTTGCCGGACGGTCGTTTTGTCACGTCTGAAAAGGGGCTGCCCCGCGTCAAGGTCTACCGACCCGACGGCCAGCTGGACGCCGTAGTGGCGGGTCCCAACGCCTTTCATGACCACACCACCGGCCTGGATCTCGCCGTGCTGAAACAAGGCGTCATTGCCGTACTGGTGCCCGATGAAAAACAGATCCGCCTGTACAGACCGGTCAATCGATAATAAAGGAAGCCGCAATGAAAAACCGACGGGAATTCATAAAAAACCTGGGCCGACTCTCCATGGCAGGCGGACTGCTGGGCACAGCTGCCCACCTAAGCCAGCGCGAACCGGTTCTGGACAAGTCGCTGCATATCTGCATCAATCAAGGCCTCTGCAACGGCTGTAAGGCCTTTGAAGGCTGCGGTCTGCCTCAGGCGCTCTCGGCAAAATCGGTCCAGAATAAGATGGCGATGAACAAAGGAACCCCCAACCATGAGTAACCCGACGGATCAGAATAAAAGACGCGAATTCTTAAGAGATGGACTGCGCACGGCCCTCGGTGTGGGCCTGGGCGTGCTGGGCGGCCTGCTCATCGGCAAATCGAAAAAAGAAGAGACGGTCTGGCAGATCGACCCCGACCTCTGCACGCAGTGCGAACGCTGCGCCGACTTTTGCGTGGTCAAACCCTCGGCTGTGAAATGCGTGCACGCCTACGATGTCTGTGGCTACTGCGAACTCTGCGGCGGCTACAATCAGCCCGATGCCGAGGAGCTGGACACAGCCGCCGAAAATCAGCTCTGCCCCACAGGCGCCATCAAACGGACCTACGTGGAAGACCCGTACTACGAATACACCATTGACGAAGAGAAGTGCATTGGCTGCGCTATCTGTGTCAAGGGCTGCGGCGCCTTTGGCAACGGCTCGCTCTATCTGCAGGTCAGGCACGACCGCTGCGTAAACTGCAACGACTGCGCCATTGCCCGCGCCTGTCCGTCAGACGCCTTCAAGCGCGTGCCCGCCAGTCAACCCTATTTACTCCGTGGCATTCAGAGGCAATCATGAGTATGATTTCAAATAAACGACGCATCTTTCTGGCCATCGCCCTCTTGCTGGTGGCGGTCTCGGCGCTGGCTCAGGACCGATTTCCCCGGCCGGAATTTGAAAGCGAATACGTCCGTCCCACCACCACCACGCCCGCTCCGGAAACCAACACCTGGGCCGTGGTCGATGTGGCCGCGCTGGTTCTTGCCCTCTCTCTGGCCAGCTTCTTTGCACTGAAAACCCGCTCCCGGCGGCAGATGTTTGGGCTGATGGCTGTGAGCCTGCTCTATTTCGGTTTCATCCGTGAGGGCTGCGTCTGCTCTGTGGGGGCCATTCAGAACATGGCCCTGGCCTTATTCGACAAATCGACGCTGCTGCCCTGGACCGTTGCCGCCTTCTTCATCATCCCCCTGCTCTTTGCCCTCTTCTTTGGACGGACATTCTGCGCCGCGGTCTGCCCGCTGGGCGCCGCACAGGACGTGGTCTCCGTGAAACACGCACGGATTCCCACCTGGCTGGGCCGCGTTTTAGGACTGATTCCCTATCTCTATCTGGGCTTTTCCATACTCTTTGCGGCCACAGGCTCTGCGTTCATCATCTGCAAATACGACCCCTTTGTGACGATTTTTCGTTTCACAGGCAGCTTCTGGATGGTGATGCTGGCCGTGGGCTTCATCGCCCTTTCTGTCTTTGTCAACCGGCCCTACTGTCGCTTCCTCTGCCCCTACGGCGTGCTGCTGGGCTGGATGTCGCAGCTCTCAAAGCACCATCTCAGCATCACCCCCAATGACTGTATTCAGTGCCGCCTCTGTGAGGATGTCTGCCCTGTGGACGCCATCAACAAGCCACTGCCGGACAAGGCCCCGGAGACGCGTCGCAGCGGCATGAAACGCCTCAGCCGCCTGCTCATCCTCCTGCCCGCTGTGGCCATTTTGAGTGGATGGGCGCTCGCTTCAACGAATGGCCTGCTCTCCCGCGTTCACCCCAAGGTGGCGTTGGAGCATCGCCTCCATCTGGAGGAGAGTGGCCAGGTCACGGGCACCACACTGGAGACACGCACATTCAAAACCATGGGCATCCCCCGTGAGGACTTGAAAGCAGAAGTGGCTGTGATTCAAAATCAGTACCGCGTGGGTGGATGGATTCTCGGCATTTTTCTGGGCGTCGTCTTTGTGACACAGCTCATTGGCCTCTCTGTGAAGCGTACACGGGCCGACTATGAACCCAACCGCAGCACCTGCGTCAGTTGCGGACGCTGCTTTCTCTCCTGTCCCAAGGAGCATCAACGGTTGAAAAAAGAGAAAGACACACTCTCTTGAACGCCACGCAAAAAAATACGGCTTCAAGTTGGAAACAGGGTCTGCTCACACTGTTGACAGTGCTGGCGGCCTGGATTGCCACTGCGGCCCTTGTACAGCTCTGCAGAGGGGTGAGCTTTCCCTGGCCGTGGGATGTGGCCGGGCGCCTGGTCAAACTGCTCAGCGGCCAGACACTCTACAGCCACGCCATCGGCACACATCTGCTCTCCAGCCTGTGGCGCTGGGGCCTGGGCTATACCCTGGCCGTGATCGTCGGACTCAGCATGGGACTGTTACTGGGTTTGAGTTCAAATTTGAGCCGATTGCTGACACCAATTTTCACCCTGATTCATATGATTCCCGGGCTGGCGTGGATTCCCATCGCCCTTCTCGTTTTCGGAATTGGCACCACCGCGACCACTTTTATGATCTTTATCATGGCCGTGATCCCCATTGTCATCAACACGGCCGCCGGCATACAGACCGTGCCGCCGGTTCAGATTGAAGCGGCGCAGATCATGGGCGCCAATCGAAAAGCCCTCTTCTTGCGTGTGCTCTTCCCCGCCGCATTGCAATCGATTCTCACCGGGCTCCGCCTCGGCATGGCCGGGGCATGGCGCGTGCTCATTGCCGCTGAGATGGTGGTGGGCCTGGGCGTCGGACTGGGTTATATCATCATCCAGTCGCGCTGGTCTCTCGACTACGAAGCCTCTTTTGTGGCCCTGGGCCTGATTCTTCTCATGGGACTGCTCTTTGAAAAACTCTTCTTCACGGCCCTGGAGCGACGTGTGGCACCGGCCTTTCCTTCAACAGAGAGGACGATGCATTGATTCTTGAACTGAAAGGCGTCACCCGGGCCTACACCCATCACGGCCGGAAGCACACCGTGCTGAACCAGCTTTCTCTGGAAGTACAGCGCGGCGAATTCCTCTGCATACTCGGCCCCAGCGGCTGCGGCAAGACCACATTGCTCAGATTGATTGCGGGACTGGAACCATTGACCGGCGGCGAAATCATCTTCAACGAAGATCCCGTGCCCGGCCCCTGCAACTGCCGCGGCATGATCTTCCAGGAGGACGCGCTCTATCCCTGGAAGACGGTCTGGGAGAATGTGGCCTTTGGACTGGAACTGGCCGGTGCGCCCAAAGAGAATCGGGACGACCGTGTCCGTCACTACATCAAGCTTGTCGGACTGCAGGGCTTTGAACAGCATCGCCCCCATCAGCTCTCCGGCGGCATGAGACAGCGCGTGCAGATTGCCCGCACCCTGGCCCTCTCGCCGCAGATCCTGCTCATGGATGAGCCCTTTGCCGCCCTGGATGAGATCACGCGCCAGCGCATGGACAACGAACTTTTGGACATCTGGGGTGAGACCCGGCAAACCATCCTCTTTGTCACGCACAGCGTGGATGAGGCCCTGCTCCTGGGCGACCGCATTGTGACGTTGAACCAGGGCAACATCCAGGACAGCCACACCGTTCCCCTGCCCCGGCCGCGCCTTGTCGAGAGCTATACGTTTTGGGAGGAGAGCCGGCGGCTCAAGCATCGTTTTGCCGAGATCTGCGCCCCCCAGGCGATGGTGGTGCAGCATGTTTAAGAATTACAGAGGATTTTTATGGGCGCCCGCCCTGCTCTTGCTGCTCTCCTGCGGCAGGGACGCTGAGCGGCTGAGGCTGGTCTATCCCGCCAAAGTCAATTACGAACCCCTGATGATCGCCAATGCCCAGGGCCTGTTCCCTGAAAATATCGACGTGCTTACGGTCACCAGCGGCATTCACGCCGCAGAGGCGCTCATGACCGGCAACGCCGATATGGCCGCCCTGGGCGACGGCCCCGCCGTGATGCTCATGGCCAGAAACGCGCCTGTCAAAATCATAGTGCGATACGCCCAGGGAGAGCACATACACAGCCTGGTAACGCGCTCTGACATCCAAACCGCCGAGGCACTGCGGGGGAAACGCATCGGCGTGCAACTGGGTTCCAGCACACACGGCGGCCTCTTGCTCTGGCTCAAGGCCCATGGTTTGACAGGCGACGCCCTCAACATCATCCCGCTCAGTCCGCTGGACATGCCCGACGCCATGGCCACCGGTCAAATTGACGCCATGGCCGGCAGCGAACCCTGGCCCACCCATGTCCTGTCCCGCTGCGGTAATACCGCGCACCGCCTGGAGGATTTCAGCGGCCTGGGCCATCTCTTCCCCCACGTGCTCATGGTCAGAACGGCCTGCCTCTCCCAATACAGGGCGCAGATTGAGGCCGTGGTTCAGGCGGTTTCCGAGGCTTCTGCACTGATCAATACAGACCCGGAAAGAGCGGCGATGTATACAGCAGCGCTCAGCGGTCTCAAACCCAATCAGCAACGCGCCTGCACAGCACGCCTCAACTGGGCCACAGGCTGGGACAGCACAGACATGCAAAGCCTCCAAATGACAGCCCGAACGATGAAAAACTTTGGAAAGATTGACACAGTGCCTGAAATTCAAGATTTCCTACAGAAATCTCCATAGGCCGGCCAATAAATCCGGCGACCCGGGCAAGCTGTATTGCCATTAATACGACAGAGAAAATCAAAAATAAAGATTGGACGCCCCATGACTCTCAAATCCCTTTTCAGTCGATTCGATCGCGACACACTCTTTCACGGTGCCAAAGGTGTGGCCTTTGCCGCCGGCGGCATGGTGCTTGTCCTGGCCATCCTGCTCATCGCCCAGTACTTTCAAGTGCGTGCCGTGGACCCCATTGACGCCAAGCCGCTTCAAGTCATGATGGAACGTATGAAAGAGAATCCCCAGGACGCAGCCCTGCGCGACCAGATCCGCGCCCTGGACCTCCTGGCCCGCAAGGCCTATTTCACCAGTCAGTGGCAGCTGCGCACTGGGGGCATGCTGCTGCTCATGGCCGTGGGACTGTTGCTGGGCGCCTTAAAAGTGATGCGCGACCTCAGTAAACGCCTGCCCACGCCTGAGGGCTGCGCCGACTACTCCGACCACTGGCTGATTGCGGCCCGCGCACGGCGCTGGATTGCGGTCTGCGGCCTGACCCTGGTCAGCACCTCGCTGGTGGCTGCGGCCATCAGCCACTGTGATATGAACGCCCAGGGCGGTGCCCCGCAGAAAACAGCCACATTGGAAGACTTCAATAAAAACTGGGCCAACTTCAGAGGCCCCGGCGGCAATGGCGTGGCCACGGCAGACCAAGCGCCCACCGCATGGAACGTGGCCACAGGCGAAGGCGTCAAGTGGCGCGTACAGCCACCGCTGCCCGGTTTCAGCTCCCCTGTGATTTGGGGCAAGCGGCTCTACATCACCGGCGCCGATGAACAGTCACAACAGCTCTACGCCTACGACGCCGAGAGCGGCAAACTGATCTGGACACACGACGCCAATGATGTCGAGGGATCGCCCGCCGGTCCGCCGGACGTGCACTCAGACACCGGTTACGCGCCTTCGACCACGGCCACTGACGGCACCCATGTCTGCGCCGTCTACCCCACGGGAGATCTCGTCTGCGTAGATGCAGACGGCAAACGGCTCTGGGCACAGAATCTGGGAAAGCCTGACAACCACTACGGCCACTCCTCTTCGCTGATGATTCACGAAAACATTCTCATTGTTCAGTGGGACCAGAACCGTTCATCCAAATTGCTGGGTATCGACTTGAGCACCGGTGAAACCGTGTGGCGCTCCCCTCGCACAGTGATCTCATGGTCCTCGCCGATCGTGGTCAACACCGGCGGCCGCTACGAACTGATTTTGACCAACTCACAGTCTGTGGAGAGTTTTGACCCCAAAACCGGCATCAAGCTCTGGGGTGAAAATGTCATGGGCGGTGAGATGGGCCCCTCCGCGGCCTTTGCCGACGGCTATGTCTTTGCCGCCAATGATTACGCCCTGGTGGCCGGGCTCAAACTCACTGCCGACGGTGCAGAAGTGGCCTGGGAGTATGACGAGAACATGCCGGATACGGCCAGTCCCCTGGCCAATGAAGAGGTGCTGATTATCGCCTGTTCCTACGGTGTGATCGTCTGTCTCGATGCCAAAACCGGTGAAGCCCTGTGGGAGGAGGAGTTTGATGACGGCTTCTACGCCTCGCCTATCCTGGTAGGCGACAAAGTCTACGCCACAGATCTTCAGGGCACGGTGCACATCTTCAAGATGGCCAAGACCTATGAGCTGATCGGTACGGCCAAACTGGGTGAGACCGCTTCAGCCACGCCCGCTGCAGTGAATGGACGTCTCTATCATCGCGGCGAGAAATATCTCTACTGTTTCGAGTAAATCTGAACCGCCGCGCGCCAAATGGATAGGAACGTTATGACAGAGACGACAACAACGACGACAACGGAAGAGGTCATCGACCTCGCCGTGATCGACCAAATCATTGAAGAGACAGGGCGCGGGGCTTCAGATCTCATCCCCCTGCTCCAGGCTGTTCAAGACCGATTCAACTATCTGCCCAAAGAGGCCCTGCACCGCATTGCAGAGACGACTGAGATCCGCCCGGCAGACATCACCGGCGTGGCCACGTTCTACGCCCAGTTTCGGTTGAAACCCGCGGGCAAACACGCGGTGAAGGTCTGCATTGGCACCGCCTGCCATGTCATGGGCGCAGAGGCCATCTACGACGCATTCAAGAACCATCTCGAGATCCCTGAAGACGATGACACCGATGCGGACAAACTCTTCACTGTGGAGAAAGTGGCCTGCCTGGGCTGCTGCATGCTGGCGCCCGCTGTACAGATTGATGACATCACCTACGGCTTTGTCAAACCGACCACCGTGGGACAGGTGCTCACAGACTTCCTTGCTGCGCAGGCGGCGGGAGGCGGAGAAACCAGAAGCGGGAAGGCCGATGGCGCGCCCCAGGGCGAATTACGCATGTGCCTCTGCTCCTCCTGCGTGGCCTCCGGCGCCTCGGCCGTCTATCAGGCCATTCAGCATCACATTGCCGAGGCCGCTCTACCCGTCAAACTCCGCAACGTGGGCTGCACGGGCATGGCCTATCAGACCCCGCTGGTTGAAATCGTTATGGACGACGGACGGCGCTTCAACTACGGCCGTGTCAAACCCGAAGACGTGCCCGCCATGCTGGGGCGTCACTTCACACCCGTCTCGATCACAGCCAGGGGCCGCGCCGCAGTCAATCGCCTCTTGGAGCAGCTCTACACCGATGACGCCTGGACCCCGGTCACGCGCTACGCCGTGGACACGCGCTCCGGCCCCGACGCCTGCTACACCGGTCCCCAGAGACGCCTGGTCACAGAATTTGCCGGGCAGGTGGACCCACTGGACCTGGAAGGTTACCAGAAACTCGGCGGCTTTGAGGCGCTGAAACGGGCATTGGACCTGACCTCCACACAGATGATTGACGAAATCAAGGAAGCCGGTCTCCGCGGACGCGGTGGCGGCGGTTTTCCCACAGGGCTCAAATGGGAAGCCGTGATTCAGTCAGAGAATGACCCCAAATACCTGATCTGCAACGCCGACGAAGGCGATCCCGGTGCCTTCATGGACCGCATGATTCTGGAGTCTTTTCCGTATCGGACCATAGAGGGCATGATCATCGCCGCCCGGGCCGTGGGCGCCTCTGCCGGCGTGATGTATGTGCGGGCCGAATATCCCCTGGCCCTGGTGCGCGTCAAAGAGGCCATTGGGCGTTGCGAGGCCGCCGGTTTGCTGGGAGAAGACATTCTCGGCTCCGGCTTTCATTTCACACTCTCGGTCACGGCCGGTGCAGGCGCCTTTGTCTGCGGCGAGGAGACGGCGCTGATTGCCGCCGTAGAGGGCCGGCGCGGCATGCCGCGTCAGCGTCCGCCCTACCCTTCAGAGGCGGGCCTCTTTGGCAAGCCCACGTTGGTCAATAATGTGGAAACCTACAGCCTGCTCCCCTATATCTTCAGGCAGGGCGCCGAGGTCTTCAACACATTTGGCACGGCCACCAGCAAGGGCACCAAGGCCTTTGCCCTGGCCGGCAAGATCCGCCGCTCCGGACTGATTGAAGTGCCCATGGGACTGACGCTGCGCCAGGTGGTGGAGGAGATTGGCGGAGGCATTCCCGGTGACAAGAAACTCAAGGCCATTCAGGTCGGCGGTCCCTCAGGCGGATGCATTCCCGCCAGGCTGGCCGATACGCCCGTGGATTACGAGGCCCTCACCGGCGTGGGCGCCATGATGGGCTCCGGCGGCATGGTGGTGCTGGACGAACACGACTGCATGGTGGACATAGCCAAATACTTCATGAGCTTCACGCAGGACGAGTCCTGCGGCAAGTGCACCTACTGCCGTGTGGGCACCAAGCGCATGCTGGAGATCCTCCAGCGCCTCACCGAGGGCCGCGCCAAGGCCGACGATCTGCATCGACTGGAGGAGCTGGCCTATGCGGTCAAGAACGGCAGCCTCTGCGGACTGGGCAAGACAGCGCCCAATCCGGTGCTTTCGACACTGGAGCACTTCCGTGAGGAGTACGAGGCCCATATTGAGGGGCGCTGCCCCGCCGGAAAATGCCAGTCATTGATCAGCTATTCGATCAATGACAACTGCATTGGCTGCACCATCTGCGCCCAGCGCTGTGCGGCAGGGGCCATTGAGATGAAGCCCTATGAAACCCATGAAATCGATGCGGAAAAATGCACACGCTGCGACACCTGCCGCGTGGTCTGCCCGGCTGACGCCATTGAAATCCATTAACCGGAACCGAACGCCAATGACATTGATCAATATGACTATCAACGGCCGGCCCGTACAGGCTGCCCCCGGCGACACCCTGCTGGACGCGGCCCGTCGCCTGCATATCGACATCCCCACACTCTGCCACTGGGATGGCCTCAAACCCTTCACTTCCTGTATGGTCTGCGTGGTGCAGGACGAGGCCACAGGCCGACTGCTGCCCTCATGCTCCACACCGGCGCAGGAAGGCCTGGTGCTGATCACGGAGAGCGAAAAAATCCGTGAGCACCGCAAGACGGCCCTGGAACTGCTGCTCTCAGAGCACGTGGGCGACTGCGAAGGCCCCTGCCAGCGCATCTGCCCGGCGGGCATGGATATTCCCAAGATGATGCGCGAGATAGAAAGCGACCGTTGGCAAGATGCCATCGCGACGATTAAAACCCATATCCCCCTGCCGGCCATTCTGGGCCGCATCTGCCCCGCCCCCTGCGAGAAGGGCTGCAGGCGCGGCCAGGTGGACAGCGCCCTGGCCATCTGCCTCTTGAAAATGGAGGTGGCCGACTGGGATTTACAGCAGGACAAACCCTACACCCCCGCCATGGGTAAAACGACGGGCCAGCGCGTGGCCGTGGTGGGCTCAGGCCCTGCGGGACTCACCGCCGCCTACTATCTGACGGCACAGGGCCATGAGGTCACTGTTTTTGAGAAAGACGACGCTCTGGGCGGCGGCCTCCGCAACGAAGTGCCCCAGGTGCGTCTGCCCCGTCCCGTGCTGGAGGCTGAGATTGGCCGGATCACCGCTTTGGGCGGCCATTATCAAACCGGAACGCCATTGGACACCGCAACCGACTTTGCCGCCTGGCAATCGGATTACGACGGGGTCATTCTGGCCCTGGGTCCGGTCAAGGCCGAGGATCTCACCGCACTGGAGCACACCAATTTTGGGCTCAAGGTCAATGCCGAGACTTTGGAAACCTCCATACCCGGCGTCTTTGCCGCGGGTGCGTCAATTCGCCCCTCCAAGCTGGCCGTCAAATCCGTGGGCCAGGGCAGGCAGGCGGCCTACGCGCTGCACCAGAAGCTCACTGACGAAGGCTTCGGCCCCAGGCCGTGGACGCTCAACAGCCGAGCAGGCAAGCTGACTGAGGAAGAGGTTCAGCGCTTCCAGTCGGACAAAGGCGATACACTCTCCATGACGCACGAACCGGTGACCCGTGAAGCCGTGATGGCCGAGGCCGGTCGATGTCTGCACTGCGAATGCGCCAAACCCGAGGCCTGCGGTCTCCGTCAACTGGCCGAAGAATATGGCGCACGCTGCAACGCCTACCCCGGTGAGGAGCGGGCAGCAATACGGCGCATACGCGAGCACGGCGACGTGGTCTACGAGCCCGGCAAATGCATCAAATGCGGCATCTGTGTGCGCCTCACCGAGGCCGAACGCGAACCCCTGGGTCTGACCTTCATCGGCCGCGGCTTTGATGTGAAGGTGGGTTCACCGCTGAATCAGTCACTAAAATCCGGATTGACCACAGCGGCCAAAGAGGCAGTCCGGGCCTGCCCCACCGGGGCCCTGACACTGCGCAAAGGAACGGGAGTGTGACATGAAACAAGTGCTATTCATCATAATGGCCGTGGCCATTCTGGCCGGATGCCAGTCAGAAAAAAACGAGGCCTCCACCTCGGCCAGCGGCAAAGCCGCGGCCTGGACACAGTTCGGCGGTGACCAGGGCCTCAAATCCGTGGCCCCGGGCGCCCTCATCCTCCCATTGGAAAAAAAATGGACGTTAAAAACCGAGGGGGAGATTAAATCCTCACCGGTGTGCGACGGCAACACCGTGTTCATCGGTTCCTCTGACGGCAAGATCTACGCTGTGGACGCCTGGACGGGCAAGGTGAAGTGGACGCATAAAACCGAGGGCACCGTAGAAGCCCCGCCGCTGATTAACGGGGCAACGGTGATCACAGGCACACTGGAAGGCGATCTCATCGCTCTGAACAAAGAAGACGGCAAGCTGCTGTGGACTTACAAAGTCGACGGCAAGATCGTCGGATCCGCCAACTGGGGCCAGTCCGGCGGCAAACGCGTGATCCTGGTGGGCTCCTACGACAGCAAAATGCACTGCGTGGACAGCCAAAGCGGAGAACGCGTCTGGGTGTACGACACCAAGAACTTCATCAACGGCGCCCCGGCCGTCTCCAACAACATGGCCTTTTTTGGCGGCTGCGACGCCCTGCTCCACGCCGTGCGCATTGAAGACGGTCAGGCCGAGGCCAAGATTGACGTCTTCTCCTACGCCGCGGGCTCGCCCTGCGCTGAGGGCAGCGTGGTCTACGTGGGCAACTACGACGGCGAACTTTTGGCCGTGGACATTGCCAAGAAAGACACGCTCTGGAGCTATATCGATGAGCTGGAAGGCGACGCCTTCTTCTCCTCACCCGCCGTGATCGGCGACAGGCTGGTCATCGGCTCCCGCGACGGCCGTGTCCACTGCCTGGATAAAAAAACAGGCCGCCGCCTCTGGACATTCCTGACGCAGAGCGATGTCGATTCATCGCCGGTGATTGTGGACGGCAAGGTGGTTGTGGGCTCTGCCGACGGCTTTCTCTATGTGCTGCGCCTCAAAGACGGCGAACTGCTCTGGTCCTATGAGATTGGCGAGCCCGTGCTCTCCAGCCCGGCCGTGGTCAAGGGCAGGGTCTTTATCGGGGCCGACGACGGCCTTCTCTACGCCTTCGGCCCGGAACAGAAATAAAGGTATCATGGTGAAAGAGTGACACTCTGAAACCCATTGACTGGCCAAAGGATTTTTCAATGAAAGTGGTGCAACTCATTCCCGGCGCAGGCAATAATTTTTACTGCGAGAACTGCCTGCGCGACCACGGCCTGGCCAAGGCCCTCAGGGCCCAGGGACACGACGCCCTGATGGTGCCGCTCTACCTGCCCATCATGACAGACACAGAGAATAAAAATAAAACGATGCCTGTGTTCTTCGGCGGCATCAACGTCTATCTTCAACAAAAACTCCAATTTTTCAGAAACGCCCCACAATGGGTGGACGCCCTCTTTGACCATCCCCGCCTGCTCAGCTGGGCCGCCGGGCTTCAGGGTCTGACACGCCCCAGAGATCTGGCCGAGACCACCATTTCCATGCTCAAAGGCCAGGACGGGCATCAGGCCAAGGAGCTGGACAAGCTCATCGACTGGCTTCAAAACACCCTCCAACCCGATATGGTGCACATATCCAACGCCCTGCTCCTGGGCATGGCCAGGCCCATCAAAGAGGCCCTGGGCGTGCCCGTTGTCTGCACGCTTCAGGACGAGGACATCTTTATCGATCCCCTGCCCGAGCCCTTTCGCCAGCAGGTCTGGGACCTCATGGCCGCGCAGGTGCCCCATGTGGATGGCTTCATCGCCGTCTCCGACTACTACGCCCAATTCATGGCAGAACGCATGCGGATTCCGCATGAGAAACTGCATCGCGTTTACAATGGCATCGATCTCAATGGCCACGACGCTGTACATACGTTGCCTGAGACGCCGGTGATCGGCTTTCTGGAGCGCCAATGTGCCGACAAAGGACTGCACACCCTGGTGGATGCCTTCATCCAGCTGCGGTCTGATAAAAAATTTGACGATGTCAGGCTGCGCATTGCCGGCGGCCAGACCGCAGAGGACGCCCGATACGTCAGGAAACAAAAACGAAAACTGCACAGGGCCGGTCTGCAAGACGCGGTGGATTTTTTGCCGAATCTCAGCCGTGAAGAGAAGCTGGACTTTCTCCACGGACTGACCCTGCTCTCCGTACCGGCCCGTCATGCCGAGGCCTTTGGCATTTACATTTTAGATGCCCTGGCCGCAGGCGTGCCTGTGCTGCTGCCGGAGCACGGCGCCTTTGGAGAGATTCTCGGCGTCACCGGCGGTGGCACCCCCTACACGCCTCACAATGCAGAGACACTGGCCACTCATCTGGCCGCGCTGCTCCAGGCCCCGGAAACGCTCCTGGACTTGAGCCGGCAGGGACGCCTGCGTGTGGCCCAACACTTTTCCATCGAAGAGATGGCCCGGCAGTTCTCCGCCGTACTGAAACGCATATCCGCGGGTTAAGCGAGACACTCGCACCGAGACCTTCGACGCCCCGCCTGCCAGGGAGGCGCCGATATTGACACATCACCTCAGACTTTACAAAGGAGCGCGCCATGACGGACGCCTCTCGTCTTCTCATTTTGCAGGACGTTCACAAAGCCTATCCCGCCGCTCAGGGCCGGGAGGCCAGGCCCATTCTCACAGGCATCAATCTGGAGGTGGCTCAGGGCGAATCCGTTTCAATTGTAGGCCCCTCCGGGTCAGGGAAATCCACGCTGCTCAACCTGATTGGCGCCCTGGACCAGGCCGATCAGGGCCGCATTGAGTTGGACGGCCAGTGCCTCGGCGAGGCCAATGAAAAAGAGCTCACCCATTTCCGCAGCCGTAAGATCGGCTTTGTCTTTCAGCAGCACCACCTGCTGCCCCAGTGCACAGTCTGGGAGAACGTGCTTATCCCCACCCTGCCTGCGGGTTTGAACAGAGACCCTGTCACCCTGGAGCGGGCCAGAAAACTGCTGCAGCGCGTGGGTTTGGCCGACCACCGCCAGAAACGTCCCGGACAGCTCTCCGGCGGCGAGTGTCAGCGCGTGGCCGTGGTGCGGGCCCTCATCAACCGTCCCCTGCTGCTTCTGGCCGACGAGCCCACAGGCGCCCTGGATGAAGCCACGGCCGAGGCCATAGGCCATCTGCTGACGGATTTGAACAAAGAGGAAAATGTGACGCTCATCACCGTCACCCATTCCATGGCTCTGGCCGGACGCATGGGGAGAAAGTATCTTCTGCATAACGGTCGTTTGGAGGCCGCCCAATGAATCAGCGACGTCTGCTAATCAGCAGCCTGACCTTCTACAGGCGCGCCAACCTGGGCGTGGTGCTGGGCACCATGCTGGCCACCCTGGTGCTCACCGGTGCGCTGCTGGTGGGCGACTCCGTGCGTTACACGCTCAGGCACATGGCCGAGGCCCGTCTGGGCGGCGTCACCCACGTGCTCTCCGCCGGCGACCGCTTCATGCGCACGGCCCTGGCCGATGAACTCAGCCAAGTCATTGACGGCACGGCCACGCCTGTGCTCCAGCTGGCCGGTGTGGGCTCGGCCGACGGCGGCCAGCGCCGCACCGGCCGCATCCAGGTGCTGGGCGTAGACGCCCGTTTCTGGGCAATGGCAGGGATTTCAGATAGAACAGCCGGCCTGGGCTACGACGGCGTGGTCATCAATACAGCCCTGGCTGAACAGCTCAAGCTCTCCGTAGGCGATCAGTGGCTGCTCCGGCTGGAGTCTCAGGAGTGGGTACCCGGCGACCTGCCCTTTGCCGCCAGAGAGAGCCGCACACGCTCGCTGCGCCTCACCGTCTCCGCCATTGTGGCGCGCGACAGCCTGGGCATCTTCGGGCTGGAGCCCCATCAACGCGATCCCTTGAACTGCTACCTGCCGCTGACCCGACTGGGCGAAGAAGTGGAACGCAGTAGCCGCGTCAACACACTGCTTGTCAGCAGCCGCCAAAACGAGTTGGAACTGGGTGAACGACTCAATACCGTATTTCAACTGGCCGATGCCGAACTTTATCTCCGGCAAACCAGCGGCGACATCGAACTCAACTCGCTTCGCGTCTTCCTGGATCACACAGTAGAGGCCGCCGCTGCATCGCATCACCCCCAAAAGCTATTGACTTACTTTGTCAACCGCATCACCAGCGCGGGAAAAAGCACGCCTTACTCCTTTGTGGCCGGCGTGGAAAGCGAAGGGCTGGGAGACGATGAGATACGGCTCAGCGACTGGCTGGCCCGCGACCTCAGCGCCCGTCGCGGCGATGCAGTTGATCTGCACTTCTGGCTGCCCGAGGCGGCCCAGGCGCTCACCGAGCACAGCCAAAGCTTCACAGTCAAGTCGATCACGCCGCTGCGCGGCACACAGGCCGAACGCGACCTCACCCCCGCCTTCCCCGGCCTCACCGATGTGGACAATTGTCGGGACTGGGACCCGGCCATTCCCATCAACCTGGATGATATCCGGGATAAAGACGAAAAGTACTGGGAAGATTTTGCGTCCATCCCCAAGGCGCGGATCAGCGTCAACACGGCCAGACAACTATGGTCCAGCCGCTTCGGCGCCCTGACTGCACTGCGTTTCCCCCAGTCTCAGTGGACGGAGAGCCAGTTGGAATCGGCGCTGCTGGAGGAGATAAATCCCGCTTCTCTGGGCTTTGTCTTCCGTGATGTCCGCGCCCAGGCCATGAACGCCAGCGGCCAGGCCATCGACTTTGGCCAGCTCTTTCTGGGCCTCAGCTTCTTCCTCATGCTCGCCGCCCTCATTCTGGCCGCCCTGCTCTTCATTCTCGGCATTGAACAGCGCAGCACGGAGATGGGCACGCTGCGCGCCCTGGGCTTCACCCCCAAGGCCATCCGCCGGCAGCTGATGGCAGAGGGATTGATCCTTGGCGGCATCGGGGCAATTCTGGGCGTCGTACTCGGGATACTCTACAATCAACTGACACTCACCGCCCTGGCCACATTCTGGATTGGTGCGGTGGGCACGCGTCACCTCATCGCCCACGTCACCCCTGTGAGCCTCTTCATCGGTGGCGTGGCTGGATGGCTGACCACAATTCTGGCCATGCGCTTCACCATCAGGCGTCAGGGGCAGAAAACCATTCGCGATCTGCAGCAGCAATCCGAGGCGACAAAAACCAACGGTCACGCCTGGATGCTCTGGGCCGGACTGTTGCTGGTGCTGGCAGCCATGGCCGTGGCACTGCTCATCCATCCCGCACAGGACAGAAACGCCGCAGGCGCCTTCTGGGGCGCAGGCGCCGCCATGCTGGCCGGCAGCCTCCTTTTGGTGCATGTGCAATTCAGACATCTGCGGGAGGACAGAGGACTCTGGCAGATCGATATGGCCAAACTGGGACGCCGGGCCACGGCCCGAAAAACCGGTCGCAGCACAGCTGCCGTGGCGCTCCTGGCCCTGGGCGTGTTCATCACCGTGGCCGTGGGCGCCAACAGGCGCAGCACCTTGAAAAACGCCGCGGAGCGCAGCTCAGGCACCGGGGGATTTGCCCTCTACGCAGAGACCACTTTACCCATCCGTGAAAATGTAAACGACGTGGCCGGGCGTGCCGCCCTGGGTCTGGAGTCCGGCAGAGACGATGATGTGCAGCTCCTGCCCCTGCGTCTCCGTCAGGGTGCAGACGCCTCCTGTCTCAACCTCAACCACATTGCCCGGCCCAAGGTCATGGGCATCAACCCGCAGCAGCTCTCCGACCGCAACGCCTTTTCCTTTGCCGAAGTGCTTCCAGAATTGGAGGGCAGCGATGTCTGGGCGGCGCTCAACGATAAAACGCCCGCTGGCGTCATCCCAGCCGTGGCCGATCAAACCGTCATTGTCTGGGGGCTGCAAAAGGCCGTGGGCGATACGCTGCTCTACACCAACGAGGCCGGACAGCCCGTGCGCATCCGTCTGGTCGCCGGCTTGGTCAGCTCTATTTTCCAGGGCGGCATTCTCATCAGCCAGAAGCACTTCGCCCAGGCCTTTCCCTCTGTCTCCGGCACACGCGTACTCCTGGTGGACGCCCCGGCTGAAAAAAACGAAGCCTTGCAGCGCCTGCTGTCGCGCACGCTGGCCAATCTCGGCACAGAGGTGGAGACCACTTCAGAGCGCCTGGCCCGCTTTCTGGTCATCGAGAATACCTATCTCTCCATCTTTCTCGCCCTGGGCGGACTGGCCCTGGTGGTGGGCACGCTGGGGCTCGGTGTGCTGATTTTCCGCAATGTAATGGAGCGGCGCGGCGAACTGGCCCTGCTGCGTGCCGTGGGCTATGACAGGCGGGACATTGAGCATCTGCTCATCTCGGAGAATCTCTCTATTTTTCTCTCCGGCACCGCCATCGGCACAGTCTCGGCAATGGTGGCCGTGCTGCCTGCGCTGATGGCTCCAGGCGCAACCATCCCCTGGCTCAGCATGACCTTGACCCTGGCGGCCATTTTGCTCACTGGACTGATCTGGATATTTGGCGCCTCACGTCTGGCCCTGCGTGAAGACCTCATGCCCGCGCTGCGCAATGAATAAGCCATAATTGTCGATTGATAAAAGGGGACGCCGATGAGGGCGTCCTCTTAGATTGTTTGCAAACCGATGAGGCAGTGTCATCTCCGAAAGCTTTTGTCGGAGATCTTCGTTCGGTTGCGCACGGAATGAAGATCCCCTATGGGAGCATTAGGGGATGACATGACGTGAGTACATATCGTCAACACGCTGAGGGGATGCCGATGAGAGCGCCCCTTTTTTCTATCATCGCCTTGACACCGCACCTATCTTTGTTTATTTTCTGACTCACCGATGAACCACAAGGAGTCTGTAATGAAACGATTCTTCCCCGTGCTGATGGGCCTCTCCCTTGCTGCGGCGACCGCCCTGGCCCAGTCCCCCACCACCCGTGAAATGAACCTCATGACCTGGCAGGAATTTGGAAAATTTGTTCCCGAAAAAATAGAAACCGTGCTCCTGCCCCTGGGCTCGCTGGAGGCCCACGGCGTGATTCCCAACGGCACGGACAACCTCTGCCCCCAGGCCATGTCACGCGCCATTGCCGAACGGCTCAACGCCATGATCGCGCCTACACTTAACTACGGGGTCACGCCCTCTCTGGCCGCCTATGCCGGCGCCGTATCCATCAGCGCCGGGGCCTACAAGCCCTTTGTCAAAGAAATACTCGAAGGACTGGCCGCCCAGGGCTTCAAAAACATCATACTTATGAACGGCCACGGCGGCAACACATCCATGCTGCGCGAGCTGATTGCCGAGAACAACCAGCGCCTGCGCGTGCGCATGCTGATTATCAACTGGTGGGGACTGGCCGAGGAAGAGACCTTTGAAGTCTTTGGCGAAAACGGCGGCCATGCGGGTAACAACGAGACCGCCTACGTGCAGGCCGTGGTGCCCAAGCACATCCATCCTGAGTGGTACGATAAAGCTCTGGCACTGCCCAATGCCAAGGCCGGCGCCTACTACGCCTCGCCCTCGGCCGCCTCTATTGGATTGTACGAGGCCGGACAGGGCTATCCAACCTTTGACCAGAAACAGGCGGATGACTACTTTAAGAAAGTGAACGACAAGGTGGCAGGCCTGATTGAGACCGTAATTGGCAATTGGGACCGGGCGGGGCTTTACCGCTAATTTTTTTTCAGCAGAAAAGGCCCCGGCGCATTGCCGGGGCCTTTTGATTTTTCTAAACAACATAGGTTCTAAGCTGAGTAAACGACCACCCGCTCCAGCGTGCCGATCAGTTAAGATTGAGAACCGTATGCGGAGCAAACGGTTTAACAATCAATCATGTGAGTCACAGGCGCATGCATCCACAGATGTCGCAGACAAGCACAGGGTAAAACAATAAAAAACCAATTTCCAAATTTCAAAAGGGAAAAACAGCGGCCAAGTCGCCTTCAACCCTTTTGCGTGCAGTGTGTTTTACTGCACGCAAAGAGACAGTTGATTTTCATTTGATTGCTAAACGGCAAGCGCCTGAACAGGGGCCGGCGTGAAAACAAGACCCCTTGCCCCGCGCTTCTATGCGGGGCTGGCCGAGAGAAAGGTCGCCATGGGGGGCGGGCACGGGGTCATTGATAAACGATGGGACTCAACGCAAATGCGGACTCAGTTTCAACTGCGAAGCCTTTTGGGGATACTTTTTAGCAAAAAAGTATCAAGCACGTTTAAAAGCCATTAATATGATGGCACTTTCATCCACTCGATTCGACATTGATCCACAATATATTTTACCGTTTCTTCTTCTTTTTCTTCTTCTGCTTCTCCTCCCACGCCTCATGCTCGGTGATCATAGCCTGAAGGTCGTCTTCAAAGGAGGGCGGTTTGATGGTTTCTCGGTAGGCCTCCCTGTCCACGGGAATCACTTCAATGGGCTTGGTCAGAAAAGCCTCGATGAGCTTAAGCTGCTCTTTCTCCTCTTCACTGCAAAAGGAAATGGCAATGCCCGTGTTCGTACCGCGGCCGGTACGCCCCACGCGATGCACATAATTCTCGGTTTTCTCAGGCAGATCATAGTTGATCACATAATTCACATCGGGAATGTCTATGCCCCGGGCACTGACGTCCGTGGCAATGAGCAGCCGCGCCTCACCGGCTTTGAATCGGGCCATCACCTCTGAGCGATCGTGCTGATCCTTGTCGCCGTGAATGGTCAGCGCATCAATACTGACACGCGCCATGGCCTTGGCCACGCGCTCGGCACGCACCCGTGTGCGTACAAAGACAATGACCTTGGCATCTTCGTGATCGTGTATGAAGCGCTCCAGGAAGAAACGCTTGTCATCCATGGCAATGTGCATCACATAATGCGAGACATTGGCGGCCACAGGGTCTTCAGGCGAGATCTGAATACGGATGGCATTGGCCTTCACCTGCGAGTAGGCCAGTTTCTTGATCTCTTTGTTGATGGTGGCCGAGAAAAACAGCGTCTGATGCTGCTGCCGCAGCTTGCGTTTCACCGCCTTGATGTCTTCGATGAAGCCCAGATCCAGCATATGGTCTGCCTCATCCAGCACCAAAATATCCACCGCTTCCAATTCGATATACCCCTGGCTGATCAGGTCAAACATGCGGCCCGGCGTGGCAATGAGAATATCAATGCCATCCTGCAACTTTTTGATCTGTGGGTCCTGCTCCACGCCGCCGTGCAGAGAAAAAGCGTTGACCTTGGTATGTTTGGCCAGGCTGTTGAACACGCCGCCAATCTGCTCGGCCAGCTCCCGCGTGGGCACCATAACCAAACACTTGATGCCCGTGGAGCGACGGCTGCTTTTCTGCATCTGAATATGGTCGATGAGGGGGATGGCAAAGGCAGCCGTCTTGCCTGTGCCCGTCTGGGCAATGGCCAGCACATCCTCACCCCGCATGATGGAGGGGATAGTTTTAAACTGTATATCTGTGGGGCGCTTAAAGCCCAGAGACTCCAGATTGCGCTTCACCTGATCGGAGATACTGTATTGATCGAATCGCATAATGCGTTATTTCCTTTTCTTTCCGGACGAATGGTTAAAACGAAATTTTCAAATTGAGCACAGAAACCGTCATCAGCACACCGCCGCCAACACCCAGCCCGCTGTGCCCGCCCAGGTTGCCGTTGTCGGCACTGATCACCGCAGCCGCGCAAAGTGCCGCGCCCAGCGTGCCCAACATCCAGTGGCGGTTGGCCTGATTGAACAGCCCTGCATTCAGCTGAATGTGCGGGCCGTAGATCTTAAATCCCGTGACGCAGGCCAGTACGCCCAGCCCCGTGGCCGTGTAGGCCGCTGCATAGTGAAGCGACTTTGATCCGCTGGAAAAAGCTGCCACACCGCCCAGCAGCAAGGCACCGTAACCTGAAATTTTATGCACGCGCATCAGCCTGCAGCCCGTCTCCTGGAGCGACGTAAACGACGGGATAGCACCCTCTGATGCGCCTAGGAACGCGGTATCGTAAGTCCTCGTCTCAGCCAGCTTCCCTTTTTGTGCGACGAGTCCCGCAGGCAACAGTCCCGCCAGCAGCAGACAAATAATCAGGTTTCGACGCATGTCTCCTCCCTTTCAGGTTACGATGCACAGCGTACGCAGCGGTCCGACTCCGGCAGCCAGATCAGCCGCTCCACAGGTATGGGCTGCCCGCAGACCGCGCAACAGCCAAAATCCGGTTTATCGATATGGGCCAGCATGGCCTCCAGCTGCCGGCGTTTGAGCCGCGTTTGATTGAGACGGGCCTCATTCACGCTGCGGCTGTTAATGGCCTCCATGCGTGTGATCCGGCCGATGGCGTTGTCCGGGGCGATGGGCACCACCAATTTCTCCAACTTCGTCAAATCCTCGGCGAGTATGCACAGCTCCTCTTCAATTCGCTGCTGGACTTTCATTTTCTCTTCTTTGGTCATTGCCGTATTCGTACCCCCTGTTTCATCGACGCCCAATATATTTTCTTTTCAGGAGAACTTGATACATAAGTTAAACAATTCCCCAGAAGAGACAAAGCATAAAAAAGCCCCGACCCAAAGGCCGGGGCATGAAACCTGAATATTGAAAGTGTCTACAGACCTTTTTTCTTCAGAATCTTTTCAATCTCATCCATGACATCGTTCATGCGCTGCATGGTTTTATCCAGGGGATCTGAAGTGGTCATGTCCACGCCAGCGGCCTTGAGCACATCAATGGGATAGGCGGAACCGCCTGCGGAGAGGAAGGTCAGCATGTTGTCCACAGCGCCCTTCTCCCCCTTGATCACACGCTCGGCCAGGGCCGTGGAGGCCGTGAACGAGGTGGCGTACTGATAGACATAAAAGTCATAATAGAAATGGGGGATGTAGCTCCACTCCACCTTGACATGGTCGTCAATGATGCAGACACCGTCTTTATGGCCGTAGTACTTCTCCAGAATGTCGCCGTAGATCTCGGTGAGTTTCTCGCCGGTGAGGGGAATGCCCTTCTCAGCCGTCTCGTGAATGGCCAGCTCATACTCGGCAAACTGCGTCTGACGGAACACCGTGCCCTTGATGCCGTCTAAATACTCCATCAAGAGCGAGAGGCGCACATCGTCATCTTTGATCTTCTTCATGATGTAGTCGGTGAGCAGGGCCTCATTGAACGTAGAGGCCACCTCAGCCACAAAGATGGAGTAGTCGGCCAGGGGCAGCGGCTGATGTTTGTTGGAGAAGTAGGTGTGCATGGAGTGACCCAGCTCATGGGCCATGGTGGAGACGTCGTTGTACTTGCCGTTGTAATTCAGCAGCATGTAGGGATGCAGATCGTATCCGCCGTCACTGGAGTAGGCGCCGCTGCGCTTGCCCGGTGTGGGGTACACATCGATCCAGCGCTCGTCACGGGAGCGTTTCAGCACATCCACATACTCCTTGCCCATGGGCTTCATGCAGTCGATGACCATCTCCCAGGCCTCGTCAATATCGTAGTCCAGGTCCACGCCGTCCACCACAGGGGCGTAGAGGTCGTAGTAATGCAGTTCGTCCACACCCAGCATGCGCTTGCGGATACCCAGATAGCGATGGAAGGAGTCGAGATTCTTGTTGACGCCGTCGATGAGGGCGTGATACACGTCTGTGGGAATGGCGTTGGCATCCAGGGCCGAGGCCAGGGAGCTCTCGTAGTGGCGCGACTTGGCGTAGAACATGTCGCGCTTCACCTGGGTGTAGAGCTGCACGCCCAGTGTGGCGTTGAATTTGGCCATGTTCTCCCAGAAGGTCTTGAAGACAATCTTGCGGTCTTCACGGTTGGCCAGGGCGCGGAAACGGCCGTAGCCGGCCTGGTCGAGTTTTACTTTTTTACCATCGGTCAGTATGGCCTCTGGATAGGGCAGCTCTGCATTGGCAAAGATGGAGTAGATGTTGTACGGCCCCTCTGTGACCATACCGGCATTGGCCATGATGCGCTCCTCGGATTCGGAGAGCATGTGGGCCTTGCGGCGCTGCAGGTCGTAGAGATAGTGTTTGTAAACCTTGAGGCCGGGTTCTTCAGAAATAAAACGGTCAATAGTGGCCTTGTCTAAAGCCACCAGCTCAGGCTCGATGAATGAGGCCTTGGCCGCGTAGTCCGTGCCCATCTGACTCATGGCCTGCTTCATGGCCTGATACTTGGCAACGCGCGTGTCCATGTCTGATTTCTTGGAGGCGTAACCGTGGAGCTTGGTAAAATCCAGTCCGAGGCGGTTCTGAGATTCCAGACAGTCAAAAAGCACCTTGGCCGATGTGGCGAGCCTGCCTTTGTAGGTCAGTACGTTGTCGAGACGGCCCAAGAGATCTGTCTTTGCGGCTTCCCACGCGGCATCGGATGCAAAGATATCGGTCAGATCCCACTGATGTTTCTCGGGTACATCGGCCCGTTCGCGAGTCTGACTCTGCACATCCGGGGCAAAAAACGATAAGCTGAGGCTCAGCATCATCAATCCACCTATGATTGTTTTCATATTTACTCCTTGTTGTACGTTCCTTCTTGATGAGGGATCCTAAATTAAAAAAAAATATGATGGAGACAAAGCGGAAAAACAGATAAAAAAAGGGCCCGCTAAAGCGGACCCCTGAAAAATCATATTTGCGTCAGGATAAGGATTCAGTGATCTGCACCACGGCGCTGGTCTCTCTGTGTGTGAGCACCCGGTCAATATCCAAAAGCACCATGAGATCAGAACCCTGTTTGGCCATGCCCAGCATATAGTCCGTACGAATATCCACGCCAAAATCCGGGGTCTGTTCAATGTCCGAGGTCTGAATATTGGCCACATGAGAGACCTCATCCACCACCAGCCCCATCTGAATCACGCCCCTGGAAGTCACTGTCTCCACGACAATCAGACGGCTGGCATTGTCATCATCCACCTGATCCAGGCCCAGCACCAGCCGAAGGTCGATCACAGGAATCACCTGCTCCCGGAAGTTGATGATGCCACGGACAAAATTGGGCGAGTGGGGAATGCTGCGCACAGGCATCATCTTCACAATCTCACGGATCTGCAGAATATCGACACCAAAATACTGATGGTCCAGGTTGAAAATGAGATACTTGCCCTCCATGTTCAGCAGGGTTTTGGTATCGTGATCCTCATCGAGCTGAGAACGTTTGGACAGTATCTCCATGGCCTTCTGCGCCGGATCATAGACTACGGAGCGTTGCAGTGCAGAGACACGGTCTGTCACAGCCGCATCTGCAAAGCGTGTATCCACAAAGGCATCGAGATCAATGATCTTGCCGATGCCCATCTCTTCACTCATGTAGTGCTGAATACGATTTAAGTCTTCCTTTACCGGATAGAGGTCGCCGGTGGTGATGCCCGCCGGTTCGGTGAGTACGTTTTTCAAGAGCGGCACACGCAATCCCAGACGTTTGTCCGGATCGAGGAAATTTACAGCCACCTCGGCCGCAGAACCCGGTTTCTTCTCAATAAATTTACCCGCCGCCACGAGCAGCTTGGTAAATTCAAACATGGCCTCTTCATACTCCTGGGTAAATGCATTCTGCATGGCCACAATGCAACAGGGATGATTCTCCCAGAGTTCACTGGAGAAAAACTGCAGCTCGGCAATGCCCGCCGCAATGGCCTTGGTGCCCAGCGGTTCCGCGACCAGGTATCCCGCGGCCCCGGCATTTTCCGACAAAAACTGCGGCATTTGCACAGGGGGTACCACTTCGAATGAGATGTCTATAGACTCTTCGCCCGGCATGCCGGCTTTCAGGCCGATGCCCTCAAAGAACTGATGGGCCAGCATATGATGAATCGACTGAAAATGCGGGATGTAAAAGGATTTGTCCCTAAAGAACTGCTGATAAGGCTCCTGATAATTGCCATGACGATTTCGCACAAAAATACTGCCATTTTTATGGGCGAACAAAGTTAGTTTGATATCAGCGCCATGGCCAAAGAGATCCATGGCAATGGGCGCCAGAATGAAGGCCCCGTCCACATGACCATGCTCCAGTGCCTTGGCCACGGGATTCCAGGAGGACATGCACTCGGTTTCCAGCTCAAAATGCTGCGGGGTGAATTTACCGGTCTGAATGAGATGCTTGGCCACACCCAGCACCAGATGATCGGTAATCTGAATATGGGCCATTTTCAGCTTCACCTTGCCGGAGGCGGTAAGACGTGGACCCCGGTCCACCCTGGCCACTGCGGAATCGCGCAGTCCAAAGGCCTCGTCAATTTTCTCTTTCAGCTCCTGGGCATTGAAGGGCTTTGAAATAAAGCTGCTGACCCCGGCCTCTTCGGCTTTGCTGATCTCTTTCTTTTCACCCCGACCGGTTGCCATGATAAAGGGCATGGCCTTCAGCGCCTCCTGTGCCCGTACCCACTCCAGCAATTCAAGCCCGCTGACATGGGGCATGTTCCAATCACTGATAATCAGGTCAAACCTGTCACCGGCCTGCAACTGGGCAATGGCATCATCTCCATCCACAGCCTCAAATATATTCTGAAACCCCAAACTGCTCAATGTCTTGGCTTCCATCTTACGCATCACGCCTGCATCTTCGACCAAAAGAACACGAATGGTCTGGTCCACTGCCATATGACTTCCTCCTGTATGCGCCGCACCTTCAATCTTTCCATACCGATTAAAGGACTGAACGGCAGGCCTTCTATAAAAATTAATCAATTATTGACAAATTCTGATTTCCTGTATGACACAGTCCGCAGTCCGCTGTTGAATCCTGCATCTTCTCCGGCTATTCTCACGGTGTAAAGTTTAAAATCCAATGGATCTCTCACGGCTGTGCCATGGATTTGCAAGAAGCATACCAGAGCGCAATCTAAAAAAATTGGCTATTTTTATGGAGCTTAGATAGCATTACTCCAAACATCCATTGCACAAAAGCTCCAAAATGAAACCCATGCACGAAATGGTGTACAAAAAAGAAAGACACGCCCAAGGGGACGCGTCTTTCTTTATAAAATTTCAATTTTCTAAACGGATTATATCATCACCTGTTTGATGGTGTCCAGCAATGTGCCGTCACGCCATTCCACCACATGAACCACCTCATCAGTGGTCTCGGCAGCAACCGGCAATGTGCCGAATTGCTGTGCCTTGGTCATGGATTTTTCATGCAGTGCTTCAATGGAGATCAACTCGATTCCATATTTCCCGGCGTCTTCCAGCAGACGCTCTTTATGCCGGCTCTGGCTTGCGGGATTAACGGTCACGTACTCCTCGGTGACAATCACATCGACCACTTCACCCGGCGTGGTTCTGGTGTAGACTTTGTCGACCACCTTGGGGAATCCTTTGCCGTTTTTCCCGGTGGCAAGCGGCAAAAAGATCACGGTGAGGTCTGCACCGGCCGCCACATCCTGACCGCCGCCGATGCCGCCGATGATCCGGCCATTGGCGCAAACCGTGTTCAGGTTGAACTGCAGGTCGACCTCCAACGCGGAGAGCACGGCCAGATCCAGCATATTCACCGCCGCCTCTTTGTTGGCCACGGAGGCGTAAAATCCGGCGGTAATCTCATGGTGACCGGGATGGCTCAGCAGGGATTGAACGACTGTGGGACTGGGCTCAAAGAGCTGACCGTGGAGCAGATGCTTCAGCGTGCCCTCCTCCAGCATCTCCACATGCAGGCTGTTCACACCGCCAATAGCAAAATTGGCGTGAATGGCCCGCTGCTTCAGCAGCGTGCGTATATTTTCAAGGACAATGAGCCCCGCGCCGCTGCCCACCTGGAAATTAAAGTTCTCTTTGAGCACACCAGAGGCCAGCATCACCTGTGTGATATTGTCGGCAATCTGCGCGTTGAAGGGATTGGCCCTGGCTTTCTCCACATTGAGCGTACCTGAGCCGATGCCCTCAGACAGACCCGGCACCTCCATGGGCACCACAAAGTCGACCTGTTCCATGGAGAGCGAGGCGGGCATGATGAGACTCTGACTGACGGTTCCCGCCAGCAGGCAGACATAGTCGGCAAACTCCGCATCGGCGGCAAACAGCCCCAGAGGTCCGCACCACTGTGATTCCCTGCCCATCAGCCCATTGGCATTGCCATGCACATCGGCCATGGGCACAGGCCCAAAGGCCACCTTGATATGCACCTCGCCCGTCTGCAGTTTACGGACACGGTTGCCGTGGGAGAACCCCACGGTTTTCCAGGGCAGCAGATCTCCGGCCATCACATGGGCGCCAAACTTGCGATAGACATTGCCGTACACCCCGCTGATGACGCCGTCACGCACGGCCTCAATCAGCCAGGGGTCAGTATGGTCAAAAAGCGCATTGCCATAGAGGATGATATGGCGTTTCCCCGCTGCACGCAATGCAGCCACCACCTGCTCCAGGCCCTTGTCGCCAGTGCGATAGTAATGGGGATAACTGATCACATCACCGTCTGCAATCAGATCCATCACCGCTTCCAGAGACGTCACCTTGCTGCTGCGATGCGCGATGGGCGCCGCGCCCCGCCGGCCCACAATCTGACTTTCAAATTCAGCCGTATTGAAAGCCGACACAAAGTGTTCATAAACCTTGCCGTTAAACTCCATAGCCACTCCTTGTTTGTATGGGGTTATCGCCTAAATTTACGGATCTTTATGTGATGATAATTATGCAGTTAACGCCTATTTAAACCAGCTGGATCAGTGTTGAAAACATGGGGATTACACCGGTTTCAAGGGGTATGAATAACCTTCAACCTTTTTTTCAGCCTTCATGTAGTTGGTGATATACTGACCGCAATTGGAGCCGATGGCATTCTCCTCCCAGTCACCAATAGAGAGAATCACATCATAGCCCGCCTCACGGATACGGTCGATCACAGGGTAACTTGAGGCCTGACGATGCACATGCGAGGCCAGCCCGTTCTCCAGGGCTCTGGCCGTGGGATTGATGGGTGTGACTTTGACGAGGAAAGAGTCGGGATTGAAGTATTTGAGTAGCACGTCAGGGTCTAAGGGCTGGTGCTCGGCCAGAGCAAAATTCAGCGTAATCTTCCGGCCGCCGGTTTGATAGAAATCCATGCCGTAATCGGCCATAGCGGAAAACGACCACTTCTTCACCGGTATCATCCAGTCCCGCCGTGCTTCATCGGTGGTGTGAATGGAGAATTGCATCTGAAAATGTTTGGGATACAACGACTGCTTGATTTCGATCAGCTCACGGAAAAAACGGTCAGCACTGGCCGGGGCAATGGTGGAGAGTGTTGGCAGCAGTCCCGGGGCATCATAGGTCTCAGGTAGAATACGGAGAAAATCGAGCACCGCAGGATTGAATGCCGGCTCCCCCATACGGGCCAACTGTATCTTGAACTTGGACACAGGAATCACGCGGTCGGGATAGCGCGGCTGCACCATGATCTCCACCTGTTCCAGCAAATCCTCCAAGGGCACGGGACCGCGATAGAAATGACCGGCGTCACAGAAACGGCAGTGTACGGGACAGCCGTATAAGGTAGAGATGATCAGCACCCACTTCTCTTCCTGCGGAATGGGGGGCTGTACAGACTCAACAAACTCCAGGGGATGCCCCTCGGCAGACTCCGCCACATAGACCACGGCAATCTCAGACTCGGCGGTTTTCTTCTTCAAATGAATCAAACGTTTCCCTCTAATCTTTCTGAAATTTTCATGGCCGTGCGCAGGCCGTCTCCAGCGGCAATCACCGCCTGGCGATAGCGTTCATTGATCACATCACCGGCCCAGTACAGACGCGGCTCCCTCTTCCAGTCGGCGGCATCGGCACCGAGAAAGCGTGTATCCGGCACACGGCCGATGGCTATCACCACAGCGGATGCCCTGACCGTCTCTTCCGTGCCGATAACGGCCAGTTCCTTTGAGTCGGTCTCGATTGAACGGACAGTTCCCCCCTGGTAACGGCGGATCATTCCATGGGCATCAACTCGCCGCACCAGCAGCGGCAGTGCCCGCGGGGCATGGCGGTGAATGATAATCACCTCTCTGGTGCCTGCCAGTCGCAGCGCATAGTCAAAGGCCGCGTCTCCCCCCCCGATGATCACGATATCTCCATCGACTTTGGCGGCCTCTCTCGGGTCGTAAAAAATACGTTTTTCAACGCCTGATGGCAAGTCAAAATCACACCATTTTCGAGGCTGTGTGCCAGTGGCGGCAATGACATATCGCGCCTCAAAAACAGCCGAAGGCGTGTGCACGCACAGCCACTGGTCTGATCGGGTCAGCCCGGTGACTGCTTGCCTGTGAATTTCGACATTGAATCGGTTTAAATGGGCTTCCAAACGCTGGGCCAGCACTTTGCCATGCAGACCGGTGGCAAACCCGGGATAATTTTCCACGCAGTGCGCGTGATGAAGCAATCCGCCAATCTCCGCAGATTCGACCACGCAGAGTCGGTGGCCCGACCGTTTCAACTGAATGGCCGCGGCAACGCCGGCAGGCCCGGCGCCAATGATCACGACATCATACATCAAACTACGGCATCCCCAGTGTTTCAATGACGTCATCGATAAGAAGCGGCGTGGCAAAACCGTGACAAAGGTTGACCAGGCTGGAGCGGTGGAAGAGTTCATTGTAGGTGGCTGTGCCGTCCACGGGGAAGAAGACATGGAAGCCCTGCACAAAAGCCGATCGCGCCGTGGTTTCACAGCAGAGATGCGTCATCACCCCGGTAATCACAACCTGCTTCACATGATGGGCGGTCAGATGGCGGGCCAGTCCGGTTTCATAGAAGGCGTCATACTGGGCCTTTTCAATGACAACAGCGGTTGACTGTTGGAGCTCCGGGATGATCTGGCTTAGAGGTTGCGTATCACGAATGAGATCGCCCCACCACGCACTCATCATGCCGGCATCAGCGGGATCATTGAGGTGCCGCGTCAGCACAACCGGGCGATCATGGGCCTGAAAGAATGAAACCATCCGCTGAAGATTCTGTACAATGGCCGGCGCACTGGGAATAAACGCATGGGAATCTGCGGAGAGAAAATAGCGCTGCATATCCAGCACCAGGAGTGCCGCATGGGAGAGATCGGGCATAAAGGCCTTTGCGCGGGGCGCGTTGCTTCTGACAGCGTTCAACATCTGTCTGGCTTTCGCATCGATTGTCTCAGGTGTCCAGTATGTCTCTTTCACCGGGGCCTCCTGCCAAACGTTATTATGAGTATGAGTAATGTACATTAGCGCCCCATACCATGTCAACCCTGATTATACCCGGCTTCATCCACGACGGCAAACCGGGGCGCTGTGAGAGATCAGCGCGATGGCAGTGCCCGCCCGTCACAATAACTTGACATCCTCTCAAAGAGGCACCATATTATAGCATAATCACTAAAATTCATCTGAGGACGACATGAAGCACCATTCAAATCCACAGCAACACAGTGATTTTCAATTCACGCTCCCCCCCTGGGCCAGCGAAAAAATAAAGCCACAGACAATTGAAAATATGGATGCACGGATGCGTCTGGCCATTACATTGGCCGACGAGAACGCAGCACAGGGGGGCGGCCCCTTTGGGGCGGCCGTTTTTCACGCTGAGACCCATGCGCTTATCAGCGTCGGCGTTAACATTGTCCTCGGTCAACGCTGGCCTGCAGGCCACGCTGAAATTGTGGCCATGACACTTGCCCAACGTCAGCTGGACGCAGACGACCAAAGAGAGATTCCCCTGGAACTGGTGACCAGCTGTGAACCCTGTATGATGTGCATGGGCGCCTCTCTCTGGTTCGGTATCAAGCGTATTGTCATCGGTGCGCCCGGTAATGCACCCGAGTCGATCGGATTTGACGAAGGCCCCAAACCCCTTGAATGGGTACAGTCCTTTGAGCAACGCGGCATTGAGGTATTGCAGGGTATCGAACAGGAACGGGCGACCGCCGTATTTGCCCGCTATGCAGCACACAACGGACAAATATATAATGCCGGCCGTATCGACTGAAAAGAACACAATATATTAAGACCACACTTGAAAAAGAGCCTTCAACGGACAAGTGATATAGAAATCCCCATTATAGTAATCAGAAACTAATGTACTCTTCGAACGTACAAAGAAAGAGAGCCCAGAGACAGCCGATAGACATTGCATACTGAACGATAGCCGGAGGGACAAACCATGTTCAAATATCAGACAGTCTGGCAGCGAGAAGGCATCATTCTCACCGATCGTTTTGCAGTACACCTCTCTAAATATTCCCGCTCTTTTCTAGGAGATAAAAACTATATCAAGAAACTTGAAATCGGACTGATCGGGAGTCTGATTATTATGACATCAATCTTTTTCATTTCAAAAAAACTGGTTGTAACCGCTGAACTGCAAAATGCCGAAATCGTTAGTCTAACCGTTGAAGACATCCCCAAAACAGAACAGGCCCAGCGTGCACTGGCTCCCTCAAGGCCCACAGTGCCCATCGCTTCTGAGGATGAATCACTGCCCGAAGATGCAACCATTGATTTTACAGATCTAGACGTGGAAGTGGATCCACCCCCGCCCCCGCCACCGCCCAGCGATGACGATGTCGAATCCATGTTCGTCGCCTTTGACGACCCCCCCAAACCTGTAGGGGGCTTTAACGCCATCAAGCGCAATGTAAAATATCCCGAGGTGGCTCAGCGAGCAGGACTTGAGGGCACGGTGGTGCTCAACCTCCGTATTCTGGCCGACGGCAGTATCGGTGAAATACGCATCATTCAATCGGTCATGAACGCCATGGACAAAGCCGCTGAAGACGCGGTGCGCAGCGTAAAATGGATACCGGCCAAACAGCGAGAAGAGCCTGTGGCCGTCTGGTATGTCGTGCCAATAGAGTTTAAACTACGGCTGCAAAACAGATAGTTTAAAAGATATTGCATACGTTAAGAATTGAATATTTCTTTGAGGCCGGGAGGGGAATTGTACTTGCATTTTCTCCCGGCCTGTCCTATATTGATCGCGCTTTTGTCTCACCTTTTTTCATCAGTTTTGCGAGGACACACCTTGGACGAACTCACGATGTTTCAGCTCATCGCCGAGGAGCTTTCCATTCGGCCCCACCAGGTTAAAAACACGGTTGAACTGCTAGACGACGACAATACCGTGCCCTTCATTTCCCGTTACCGCAAAGAGGTGACCGGCAGTCTGGATGAAGACCAGATCCGCGCCGTGGAAGACCGGATCCGCTATTTGCGGACGCTGGAGGAACGGAAGAAAACCGTGCTCAAATCCATCGAGGAACAGGGCAAACTCACCCCGGAACTGCAAAGCCGTATTCAGGAAGCTCTGAAACTGCAGGACCTTGAGGATCTCTATCTGCCCTATAAACCCAAAAGGCGCACACGGGCCACTATTGCCAAGGAAAAAGGGTTAGCCCCCCTGGCAGAGATGATTCTGGGCCAGGAGCAGAACAGCGGTGATGTCGATGAGATAGCCGCTGAATATATCAACGAAGAGAAAGGCGTCTCCACAATCAAAGAGGCATTGGCCGGCGCCCGCGACATTGTCGCCGAATCGATCTCTGACAACGCCGATGTCCGGAAAATTGTACGCGAGGCCTCCGTTGAACACGGTATGCTGGCCTCAGAAGCGGCCGACGACCAGCTGGCGGCCCGTGACTATGAAATCTATGTGGAATTTAAAGAAGCGGTGAAATCTGTGCCGCCCTATCGCATTCTGGCCATCAACCGCGGCGAGAAAGAGGAAGCGCTCTACGCCTGGATTGAAGTGGATGAAGAGATGATGGTCAATCTCATCGAGCGCAAAATGATCACCAACAAACAGAGCATCTTCTTTACAGAGCTCCAGACGGCCATCGCCGATGCCTATCAGCGCCTCATTGCCCCTGCCATTCAGCGTGAACTGCGACGCATGCTCACAGAACGCGCCGATGAACACGCCATTGAGATCTTTGCCCGCAACCTCAGGGCCCTGCTCATGCAGCCGCCCACCAAGGACAAGATGATTCTGGGCATCGATCCGGGATACCGCACAGGCTGCAAGGTGGCCGTCATTGATACGACTGGTAAATACCTCGAAGGCGAGACCATCTACCCGCATCCGCCGCAGAAACAGTGGGACAAATCCAAGGCTGTGATTCACCGGATGATTGAAAAATACAACACCGATCTCATTGCCATCGGCAACGGCACGGCCAGCCGCGAGACCGAACAGCTGGCTGCTGAGATCGTCGGTGAATGTCAAAACGATGTCTATTATACCATTGTCAACGAAGCCGGCGCCTCGGTCTATTCAGCCAGCCCCGTGGCCAAGAAAGAGTTCCCCGAGCTGGAAGCCTCCATGCGCGGCAACATCTCCATTGCCCGCCGGCTGCTGGACCCGCTCTCCGAATTGGTGAAGATTGACCCCAAATCCATTGGCGTGGGCCTCTATCAACACGATGTGGACCAGAACAACCTCTCTGAGTCGCTGGACCATGTGGTGGAGTCCTGCGTGAACGCCGTGGGCGTAGACCTCAACACCGCCTCGGCTTCACTTCTCAAATATGTGGCCGGCATCAACACGCGTGTGGCCGAAAACATCGTCAAATTCCGCGAGGAAAACGGCCGTTTTCTGAACCGTGAGCAGCTCAAATCTGTGAAAGGCCTCGGCGACAACAGCTTCACCCAGTCGGCAGGATTTATGCGGATTGCCGAAAGCGATGTGCTCTTTGACGGCACCGCTGTCCATCCCGAGTCTTACACTGCTGCCAACGCCCTGCTCGACCATCTGAACCTCGGCGCCGACGCGATTCGAGAAAACGGCGCCCTGATCAAACTCAAGCTCATGACCAGCAATGAATCGATGGACCAGCTGGCCGGCATTGCCCAGTGCGGTAAGGAGACGCTGGAGGACATCATAGACGCCCTGGAGAAGCCCAACCGCGATCCCCGCGCCGAAATGCCGGCGCCGGTGCTCCGCAGTGACGTGCTCTCCATGGACGACCTCTACGAAGGCATGGTACTCAAAGGCACGGTACGCAATGTGGTGGACTTTGGCGCCTTTGTGGATATCGGTGTGAAGCAGGACGGACTGGTGCATCTCAGCCAGATGGCCAAACGTTACGTCAAGAATCCGCTGGACGTGGTCTCCGTAGGCGACGTGGTGGACATCAAAGTGCTCAAGGTCGACAAAGAACGCGGACGCATCGGCCTTTCTATGATTGTGGATTGATCGATGTTCGAGGCGATGATATGGACAGTGACAGGCGGCGTGCTCCTTCTGGGGTATGCCGCCCTGCTCCTCTGGCTCAGAGGCGGGCTGCAGCGGCTGGGCAAGCCGACGCTCCCGGCCATGCCGACAGTCTCTGTCATTGTTTCTCTCCATAATGAGGCCGGCAATCTCCCCGCCCTGATGCGCTGCCTGAACGCCCAGGATTATCCGGCAGACCGACTCACTATCCTCTTGGTGAACGACCGCTCCACAGACAACACCGCTGCAATGATCGATGAATACGCAGGAACACACGCCCAGATTGACGCCATTCACATCAAAGAAACACCGACAGCCCACTCCCCTAAAAAACACGCCATCGCCACAGCCATCGACCACGCCGAGGGGAACATCATCGTCACAACCGATGGGGATGGACTGCCAGGACCGCAGTGGATACGCACCCTGGTTGCAAAATTTTCGCCTGAAGTCGACGTGGTTCTGGGCTATGCGCCGTATCGCAGTGATGGCATTTTCAACACGCTGTTCCACAGACTTCTGGCGCTGGAGTACTTCTCTCTCGGTGCGGTTGCCGCAGCCGCAGTGGGCCGTGATTTTCCGCTCACCTCAAACGGTGTGAACTTTGCTTACCGGAGATCCCTGTTTCAAAGTGTCAATGGTTTTGGCGAGACCCTCACCGAGCTTTCAGGAGATGACGACCTTCTCCTCCACCGCTTTCTCACCCTCACAGACGCCAAGGTGGCCTTTGCTGCCGATTCTATGGCGGCTGTCCCCAATGCCCCGCCGGCAAATCTGAAACGGTTCATCCGTCAGCGCATTCGTTTCTCCTCCAAACACGCCGCCTACCCGGCCCGCGTCATGCCCGTGCTCTTCCTGGTCTATTTCACCCATCTCTGGACAGTGATTTCATTGATCGCCGCCCTTTTCCTGCCGTCGCTCTGGCCTCAAACAGCACTGATCCTGTTTTTCAAAATGGCCTGCGAGATCCTCCTGCTCACCCAGGCACAGCAATTGCTTGAATCCCGATCACTGCTGAAATACTACCCCTTGGCCGCGCTTCCCCATCTCTTCTACGTGGTCTTTATCCCCGTTTTGGCACAGTTGCTGCCCAAACGGTGGTAAGCGCATAATGGGGAATTGCACAAATACCTATTGACAATTTTACACCAAGTGCGTATCTTTTCATTTCGTATGTAAATCCATGAACAGTGTCTCCCATGCAACCCGACAGCCATTATGATGATGCGCCGGGGCATTCCCCGCATTGCTATTGAGGGAAATGTCATTGAAAATTTGTGCCACGCCCCATTGGGCGCTATTATCTGACATTTAAGTTATTTTGAATGAAAATCACGGTGATCCGTGGTTTGCAGTTTAATAAATTAAGGAGTATCAGGTGGATCTCTTTCAGAAATGCCATCAGTTCACACGGGCCAAAGAGGCAATTGCCGCAGGAGTTTATCCCTTCTTCCAGGCCATTCAATCCGGACCCGGTTCAGAGGTCACCATTGACGGACGCAACATGATTATGATTGGCTCCAACAACTACCTGGGGCTCACAGGCCATCCGAAAGTCGTTGAGGCGGCCGTGGCTGCCGTCAAAAAATACGGCACCGGGTGTACGGGTTCACGCTATCTCAACGGGACGCTGGATATTCATGTGGAACTAGAAGAACGCCTGGCCAAATTCCTTAAGGCCGAAGCCGTGGTCTGCTTCACCACCGGCCACCAGTCCAACCAGGGCGCCCTCTCAGCGATCATTGGAAAGAATGACATCGTCTTTACAGACCGTGCAGACCACGCCTCCATCGTTGACGGGACGCGCCTCTCATGGGGTATTGTAAAACGCTATCGCCATAATGATATGGACGACCTTGAGCGCGTTCTCCAGTCGCAGGCTGAGAAAGATGTGGGCAAGCTCATTGTCACTGACGGTGTATTCAGCATGGAGGGCGACCTCGCCCGCCTGCCGCGTATCGTCGAGCTGGCAGAAAAATACAACACACGCATCTATGTGGATGATGCCCACGCCGTGGGCGTGATGGGCAAACACGGTCGCGGCACGGCTGAACACTTTGGCCTTGAGGACAAAATCGACATAACCATGGGCACGTTCAGTAAATCCTTCGCCTCTGTGGGCGGTTATATTGCCGGCGACGAAGATGTGATTCACTACATTAAGCACATGGCCCGGTCCCTGATTTTCTCAGCCTCTCCTCCGCCTGCTTCTGTGGCAACTGTCATTGCGGCCCTGGATATTCTGGAGTCTGAGCCCGAACGTCTTGATCATCTCTGGGCCAATACCCGTATGATGAAAGAGGGTTTTGACAACCTGGGGTTTGACACCGGCCACAGTGAAACCCCCATTATTCCAATCAAAATAGGGAAAGACGATGATTGCTTTGCCTTCTGGAAAATGATGTTTGAAGCCGGTATTTTTGCCAATCCGGCCATCAGCCCGGCGGTGCCGCCCAATGAGGCCATTATCCGGACCAGTTACATGGCCACACACACCAAGGATGAACTGGAGCAGGTCTTGGAAATATTTTCAAAACTCGGCAAACAATTCGGTATTATCTAAGGAGAGCCACGGCCCATGACCACTGTCGAAATTATCCCTGTCCGGAAAAAGAGTGATTGGAAGGCTTTTCTTAAATTTCCCTATCATCACTACAAAGACAATCCATATTGGGTTCCGCCGTTGGTTTCAGACCAAAAAGTGTTGCTTAATCCTAAAAAGCACCCCTTCTATTCGCATGCCGAAGTACAGCTCTTCCTGGCCAAGCGAGACGGCAAAACAGTGGGACGAATTGCGGCCATTATTGACCACCTTCATGTCAAGACACACGATGAGAAAGTGGGGCTATTTGGCTTCTTTGAAACAATCGATGATACTGATGTGTCCGCTGCCTTGTTTGAAGCGGCCCGCCAATGGGTACAGGAAAAGGGCATGACACATCTGCGTGGTCCCGTGAATCCATCGATGAACGAAGACTGCGGGCTGCTGATTGACGCATTTGATGACAGTCCTCGGCTGATGATGCCCTATAACCCCGAGTACTATCCCCGTCATTTTGAAAAACACGGCTTTCTTAAAGCGCAAGACCTCTACGCCTATTATGTCAATGGCACAGAACCCCCACCGCCCAAACTGGCACGCGTTGCAGAGCGTATTCAGAAGAAAGAGGGATTGACGATTCGTTTTGTAGACTTGAAGCATTACGATGAAGAGGTGGAACGGATCTGGCAAGTCTACAATAAAGCCTGGAGTAAAAACTGGGGTTTCGTCCCCTGGACAAAAGATGAGTTCAAGCATCTTGGCAAGCACATGAAAACCGCCTTGATTCCAGATCTGGCTCTGATAATCGAGAAAGACGGTGTTCCGATTGCATTCTCGGTTTCCATTCCAGACATGAACAAAGCCCTGATAAAGACCAACGGCCGTCTCTTCCCAACCGGTCTCTTTAAACTGCTCTACCACGCCCGTAAAATCACCTGGGTGCGCATTGTCGTACTGGGTGTGGTGCACGGCTTCCAAGGCCAGGGCATTGATGCACTGCTCTACCTTGAGACCTGGAAAAATGGCGTGAAACGCGGCCTTGTCAACGGTGAAATGTCATGGATTCTGGAGAGCAACGCGATGATGAACCGGGCTGCAAAGATGCTCGGCGGAAAAATTTATAAAACGTACCGGATATACCAGAAACCCTGTTAATTTGAGCCAACAATAAAAAAGCCCCGGCATTGAGATACCGGGGCTTTTTTATTTCTAAAACGCTTGACGTCTCACTTTACTCACAACTCTAAATAACATATAAACAATATTTTATGCAAGAATTACCTTTTACGCTGTCACTTAAAAGAGACACAAGGGGATAAAAAATCGATTTTTTCACGGTCACACCAGGGACAATCAAACCTCATAACACACATTAAAACAAGAGGATAGCTATCGTCGCCATTTCAAAGTATTTTTTTTGGCATACCAATTGCATAAAATTATATCAAGAACAGCGAATAGGATTATGCCACCTATCTCGCCTCTCCCCTTTTACAATAAAGGCTTGGATCTCCCCAGATTCCCAAGCCTTTATTGTATCTATATTGATAGATTTAATAAATCCAATAAAGAATCCGTCCACAGTGTTCACAGGTGATAATCTGCTTATCATCCCAAGCCCTGGCTTTGTAAGAAGTGGGTTGCTTCGCAAAACATCCAAGACACACATCATTACTCACGGGAGCGATTGGCCTGGTATGACGGGTTTTAAGGCGATCGTAAGTTCTGATATATCGCGTTTGAATGGTATCTGCAAGTTCCTTCAATGCATTTTCCAAATTTTTTCTGCCTTCAACCTGAAAGCCCATGTTCTCCTGCTCTTCAGCTTCATGCAGCATTAATTGCACATCTTGATAAAGTACGAGTAGCTCTAATTGACTCTTTGGCATGCCCTACTCTCCTAACAGAATATTTTTGAAAGCATCGAAAGTATCAATAGACTGTAATTGCTTTCTGAACGATTCATCACGCAGAATTTCGACCAACTTGCCCAGGATCGGCAGGTAAAGATTGGATTTTTCCTGGGGGGGGGCCACAATCAAAAAGAACAAATGTACAGGCTCACCATCCAATGCTTCATAGCTGACACCTTTTGTGGAGCGGCCGATCACGATCTGCACATCGGCAACGGCCAGGGTGCGGCAATGCGGAATTGCCACGCCATAACCAATCCCCGTGCTTCCCAGTGTCTCCCTTTTCTTGAGCGTCTCAAGGATGACGCGTTTATTTTTAATCACTTCATGCTCAAGCAGGGGCTCAACCATCTCCTCAAGCAGGGCTTCTTTGCCTTCAGACTGCAGAGCCGGAAGAAAAAACTCCTCTCTGAAGTAGCCGATCAGTTCATTTAAGTGCATTGTCGCTCCTCTATATTATAAAAATTTCTGATACTTTTTCTTTTTCAGCTTATCCACGAGCTGCTTCACCTCTTCAGATTTGTCACGTTTACAGATCAGAATGGCATCGCCGTCCTGGACAACCACGAGATCATCTACTCCGCTGAGAGCGATGACTCCTTTCTCAGCATAGACATAGGAATTCTTCACATCTTGCGCCACCACAGGCCCCGTAAAGGCATTGCCTTCATCATCTTTGTGTGAAATACGGTGCACTTGTTCCCAACTTCCCAGATCACTCCAGTCAAAATCACCCTCAAGAAGAAAAACATTGCTGGCCTTCTCCATGATGCCATAGTCAATTGAAATGCTTCGGATCTGACGATAGGCCTTCTGCAGAACAGACTGATAATCTGATTTTCCAATCGCTTTTCTCACATCCAACAAACTGTCATAGGTCTCAGGCAGATACTCTTCCATCGCCTTTAGGAATGTGGAGACACGAAAAATAAACATACCCGAATTCCAGAGAAAATCGCCACTCTCAAGAAACCGGCGCGCCGTGGCTTCATTGGGCTTTTCGGCAAAGGTTTTGACTTGAAACGCAGGAATCTTAAAATGCGTCTCAACCGACTCACCTTTCTGAATATATCCATAGCCTGTAGCCGGTCGATCGGGTTTAATCCCTATTGTAACCAACCCATCCTTCTCTTTTGCCAGCTGTACACCTGCCAGTATGGTTTTTTTAAATTTTGCCTTGTCGCCAATCAGGTGGTCTGACGGTAAAACAACGATAATTCCATCAGCGTTTCTCCGGTGAACATGCATGGCAGCGAGTCCAATACAGGGCGCCGTGTTCTTGCCTTCAGGTTCAAACAGAAAATTTTTCTTGGGAATTTCAGTAATCTGTGCTTCCAACGCGTCCTGCTGATCGCGCTTCGAAACGATATAGAGATGTTCTCCAGAGGCGAATGTGTTGACACGGTCGACGGTGGATTGAATCAGAGATCGTTTACCCTGAACGGTAAGAAACTGCTTTGAACGGTCAATACGACTACGAGGCCAGAAACGAGTGCCCGTACCACCGGCCATAATTACACAATACATGCCTATACCTCCAATTTGCCATAAGAGGGGAAGATAAAAACAAGGTGATGAGTGCTTGGAGATTTAAAAAAGGGGAGATTGAGAGATGCGGGACGATTCTTCACCTGGACAGCCGCTTGTCGCTTTTTACAACTACGTGTCCAGCCGTTTTGCGGATTTGATGTCGATGCGGATTCTAGCAATGAAATTTGAACCGTCCCAGTATTGATCTTGCCCTGTGTCGCTTCCTGGAGGATTCCAGTTGAGCCATGAAAAATAAACAATTTTCTTTAAAAAATCAAGCGCTTAGATGATGGTGAGGCCTCTATTTTTTCAACCCACAGACGCACTTTCCCAATGAGGTCTTCGCAGCGCCCATTGTTGTTAATAACGCTATGGCTCCGCATGCGCTTCTCCTCATCGCTCCACTGCGCATCCATCCGTCTCCGTGCCTCCTCTTTCGACCATCCCCGGTCAGCCATCAGCCACTGCATCCGCTTCTGTGCAGGTGCCACAACAACAGCAATGTGATCGAAACAGTTTTGGGCGCCGGCTTCAAACAAAACCGCCATATCCACAATGACAATCCTCTGCGTCGCCGTCTGCCGCTGTTCTGCCACAACAGCAGTCAATCGCCTGAGCAACGTCGGCCAGACTATGGAATTCAGCTGCAATGTTGAAGCCTCATTCATAAAGGCGCGTTCAGCCAGAACCGGCCGCCTGAGCTTTCCCGCTTCGGTCAGAATATCGGGGCCAAAAGCAAGCTGCAGCGATTGAAGAATGCCGGTATCCTGCGCTATGAGGTCACTGGCAAGCCGATCGACATCGATCAAAGCCGCCCCCAGCTCAACGGCCTGACGGGCCACAAGGCTCTTACCCGATCCCACTCCCCCTGTCAAACCGACAACCAGCGGTCCGGTGGCGTCCAACTTTCTGCTGTGTGGTGTTTTATCATTTTTTCTTGACATTTTCAGACCGTCCTCTTACATTATTTAATCCGCCGATTGCCTCATTACTGCAATCCCCGGTGGTATCTCTCAGTCACTCATGGCTCATAATTTTAAATACTGTTTAAAACGACCGCTTCCACCGTCAGTCCGCATCGCCTCAGGGAAAGAATTGACCTTGGATCGTAAAGGAGACCGTATGCTCGTTGAACCGAAAAAGCTCACCATCCGTTCATTGATGGAACACGCCTTCAGCACCTATCCTACACAGGACGCCATTGCCTTTGCCGGTGAGAGCCCCTGCTCCTACGAGGAGATGGAAGCAAAAGTTCAAGATCTGGCGGCCGCGTTGCTGCGTCAGGGTATTGAAAAAAAACAACGCGTAGCCCTGCTGGGCGACAATTCTCCCAATTGGGTGCTGGCCTATCTCGGCATACAGTGGCTTGGTGCTGTGGCCGTGCCCATTCTTCCCGGTTTTCCTGAGGCAGATATCCGTCATATACTGAGAAACTCTGAGGCTGTGGCACTCTTTATCGCAGATAAGCAGCGATCAAAAATTGAAAATTTCGAGCATAAAGGATTTCACACCCTCTTCTCGCTGGAGACCCTGGAAGCGGAGAGCCTCGCCCCGCTGGACAATAAAAAATATAAAAAATTTGAATCGGCACTGCAAAAACAGAATGAACCGGTTAACAGCGCCGCATTGCTGGCCCAATTCCCAGAACCAACACCCGGTGATCTGGCGGCAATTATCTATACCTCGGGAACCACAGGTAACTCCAAAGGGGTCATGCTCAGCCAAGAAAACATCACATCAGATGTGGTGAATTCAGTGGAAAAATTTCCGTTGACTCCGGCAGACCGTTTTCTCTCCATCCTGCCACTGGCCCACACCTTTGAAGCCACAGGCGGACTGCTCTGCCCTCTCTCCCGCGGAGTTTCCATCTTCTATATGCGCGGACTGCCCACACCGCAGAAACTGCTTTCCTCTATGCAAGCCGTCAAGCCCACAGGGGTGCTCACCGTACCGCTTGTCGTCGACAAAATCTACCGGAAGCGCATCCTTCCCAAACTGCAAGCCAAGAAAACAATCTGGGCGCTCTACCAAATGCCTTTCTTCAGAAAAAAATTAAACAAAGCCGCTGGAAAAAAACTGGTTGAATCACTGGGGGGCGCGCTGCGTTTTTTCATGTTTGGCGGCGCCGCCCTGAACAACGATGTGGAGACCTTTATCTGCGATGCAGGCATCAGCTATTCCACGGGATACGGCATGACAGAGACCTCGCCCATTTTAACAATTAATCCCTTTGGGAAAGTTAAAGTGGGCTCATGCGGCCAGCCTATTCCCGGTCTTAAGATCAAGATTCACGAACCCGATCCTGAGACACAGATCGGAGAGATCATCGTCAAAGGCCCCAATGTCATGCAGGGCTATTACAACAATGATGAAGCCACAGCCGGTGTCTTTCTTCCCGATGGGTGGCTGCGCACCGGTGATCTGGGTTATTTTGATGAAGAGGGTTATCTCTTCATCAAAGGACGTTCAAAGAACGTTATTGTCGGTCCCTCGGGCGAGAACATCTATCCTGAAATCATTGAGGCCAAGCTACTGCAAAGCCCCTATATTCAACAGGTTATCGTCTATGAAAAGGACAACCGGATATTGGCCAAAGCCTATCCTGATTATGATGCCCTGGATGCTGAGTTCGCCCATAAAAAAATGGAACAGACTGAAGCGGCAGCCCAGGTCACGGCGCTGCTTGACGCCGTACGCCAGGAGATCAACAGTGAACTGGCCACATTCTCAGCAATCTCTAAAATGACTGAACATCGTGAACCTTTTGAGATGACCCCCACCAATAAAGTGAAACGCTATCTCTATATTTAACCATCGTTTTTTGCAGAAAAAAGCCCTCTATCACTATGATAGAGGGCTTTAAATTATAATCGTTTCAGTGCTTTCTGGCCGATATCCCGTCTGTAGTATGCCCCGTCAAAGGTTATCTTTCCAACCGCTTCATAGGCAGTAGTAATCGCCTCAGGAATAGACGCGGCCACGCTGGTGACACCCAGCACCCTGCCGCCAGAGGTGACGATGGACTTACCTTTTGCTTCCGTGCCGGCATGGAAAACCATCACGCCCGGTGTCTCCTCTTCCAGCCCCTGGATGGTTTTACCCTTCTCATAGCCACCGGGATACCCCCCGGATGCCAGCACAACACAGACAGCGGCACCGGACTTGACTTCAAGCACATGCTGATGAAGTCGTCCGTCAATGGCATCATTGAAAAGATCAATGATGTCGCTCTTTAAAAGCGCCAGAAGCGGCTGTGTCTCCGGATCACCAAAACGGCAGTTAAATTCCAACACCTTGGGGCCGCCCGCCGTCATCATCAACCCCGCATAGAGCACCCCCTTATAAGGACGGCCCGCTTCCGCCATGCCTTTGAGCATGGGACGAATGACACGTTCACCAATAAGTTCCATGGTTTTGGCCGTGACCAACGGGGCCGGCGCATAGGCGCCCATGCCACCGGTATTGGGACCCTGGTCGCCTTCAAACACGGCTTTATGGTCCTGCGCTGCCGGCAACACAACAAAATGCTGACCATCGGCAATGGCCAGAACAGAGGCCTCTTCACCCACCAAGAACGACTCAATCACCAACTTGGAACCGGCCTCACCAAAGGCCTTGTCTTTCATGATCTGCTCAATACCATCAAAGGCTTCCGCACGATTGTGGCAAATAATCACGCCCTTGCCCGCCGCCAAACCATCTGCTTTGAGCACCATGGGCGGCTCGTGTGCATGCACGTAGGCCACAGCCTCATCGACCTGTGTGAACGTGGCATAGTCTGCCGTGGGGATATTGAACTTATCCATCATCGCTTTGGCAAAGACCTTACTGCCCTCCAACTCGGCTGCGGCTTGGCTGGGGCCAAAGATCCGCATACCCTTGGCCTCGAAGGCATCGACAATACCCAGGGTTAACGGCAGTTCCGGGCCCACAACAGTGAGAGTAATGTTTTTTTTCTGCGCAAATTGCAGCAGTCCTTTGATATCACTGACATCAATATCCACACACTCGGCCATTCTGGAAATCCCACCATTGCCCGGTGCACAGTAGAGTTTGTCCACATTGGGACTCTGCGCGATCTTCCAGACCAGGGCATGCTCCCGCCCCCCACCACCTACCACCAGTATATTCATCTTCATCTCCTCTTGTAACGAAATGTTTTGTCACCCTTGGGGGATTCGCCTTTGAGACGGGCAATCTCATCACGCAGCTGCGCCGCTTTCTCAAACTCAAGCCGTGCTGATGCCTGATGCATCTCTTCAGTCAGTGTTTCTAAAAATTCCTCTTTCTCCATGGGAGACAGCTTCTGTTTGCGGGCACTGGCGATCAGCGGTTCTATTTTGGCATCGGCCACGGCCGTTGCATTTTTCACATCATCGGTCGACTTGTAAATGGTCTGCGGCGTGATCTGATGGGCCTGATTGTACGCCAGTTGGAGCTCACGGCGCCGCGCTGTCTCATCGATGAGATGCTGCATGGCAGCGGTCACCTTGTCGCCGTAAAGCACCACGGTGCCGTTGACGTTACGTGCCGCACGGCCCGCGGTCTGCATCAGCGATCGTTCCGAACGGAGAAACCCCTGCTTATCGGCATCGATAATGGCCACCAAAGAAACCTCGGGCAGATCCAGGCCCTCACGCAGGAGATTGATGCCTACCAGCACATCAAATTCGGCGAGACGCAGACCGCGTAAAATCTCAATTCGGTCCAGTGCAACAATCTCTGAGTGGAGATAACGCACACGAATGCCCATGTCGGAGAGATAATCGGACAGATCCTCAGACATCCGCTTGGTCAGCGTGGTGACCAGCACGCGTTCATTCTGTGCCACACGCTTTCTGATCTCATCAATGAGGTCATCAATCTGTCCCTTTGAGGGACGCACCTCCACCTGTGGATCCATCAGTCCCGTGGGCCGGATCAGCTGTTCAACAATTACACCCTCTGACCGCTCCAGCTCATAATCGGAGGGGGTGGCCGAGACATAAACAGCCTGCCCCGTGATAGCCTCGAACTCATCAAACTTCAGTGGCCGGTTGTCCAGAGCCGAGGGCAGACGAAACCCGTGTTCCACCAGGGTTTCCTTGCGTGCTCTGTCCCCGTTGTACATCGCCCGGATCTGCGGGATTGTCACATGCGACTCATCAATGATGAGCAGGAAATCGTCAGGGAAATAGTCGATGAGACACTCGGGACGCTCACCGACGTGCCGCTCTGAGAGATGCCGTGAGTAATTCTCAATGCCGTTGCAGTAACCAATCTCCTGCATCATCTCCAAATCGTATTGCGTACGTGTCTCCAGACGCTGCGTTTCCAAAAACTTCTGTTCAGCACGGAAGGTCTGAAGACGATCGTTCAGCTCGGACCGAATTGACGTCATGGCCTTTTCAAGCTGTGGATACGTGGTGACAAAATGCTTGGCGGGATAGACAGAGGCCTGTTCCAGATCTTGAAGCACCTCGCCGGTCAGGGGATTGATACGGCTTATTTTCTCAATTTCATCACCCCAGAGCTCCACGCGCAAGGCGTGCTCTTCATAGGCGGGAAAGATCTCAACTATGTCGCCGCGCACACGGAAAGTGGCCCGCTTGAACTCAAAGTCGTTACGGGTGTAATGTATATCAATAAGACGCCCCAGCATATCCTGCCGGTCAAAGAGCGTACCGCATTTCAGATGCACCAACTGCTTTTTGAATTCCAGTGGTGACCCCAGGCCGTAGATACAGGAAACTGAAGCCACAAGCACGACATCACGACGCGTGACCAGCGAACTGGTGGCTTTCAGGCGCAGTCTGTCAATCTCATCGTTGATGGCCGTGTCTTTTTCAATGTAGGTGTCACTTGAAGGGATATAGGCTTCTGGCTGGTAATAGTCGTAGTAACTGATGAAATATTCAACGGCATTCTTTGGAAAAAAACCTTTGAGTTCTGCATACAGTTGTGCCGCCAAGGTCTTGTTGTGACTGATAACCAAGGTCGGACGATTGACCTGGGCAATCACATTGGCCATGGTAAAGGTCTTGCCAGATCCGGTGACGCCCAGCAGCGTCTGAGCCTGATGGCCCTGCTTGAGTCCGTCAACAAGCGATGCAATGGCCTGCGGCTGGTCGCCCTGAGGCTGAAATTCGGAAATCAGTTCAAATTGTTCCAAAATCATTCCTATCTAAAAGATTGAAATTAATATACTTCAAATTGGTTGCAAAGTCAAGCTGCCGGCGCTGTTCCCCAGAAAAATGACCTTGCATTCTTGAGGCCGAATGGTTATATTTTTTGATTCGGAAATTTCTGTCTTTTCAATAGATTAAATCGATTAATAAAAAGGAGATCACCGTCCCATGATGCACGTATTGCGCGAAAAGATGAAGCTGGTGATGCTGATCACGCTGGGCGCGTTCTTGGCTACTATCATTTTCAGCTGGGGCGCCGGCGGCTTTAAGAATAGAGGCATGCTGGAGCAAGGAATCGTCGGTGAGATTAACGGCCGGAAGATAAAATATCAAGACTTTGAGCAGATGCTCTCTCAGCAGCTTCAGAACTACCGGCAGCAGGCCCCGGACCAGGAGATCCCAGAATATCAGATGCAGGGCATCCGCGACCAGGTCTGGAACGGTATTGTGATGGACATTCTGCAGGGTGAAGCCATCGAATCCATGCATCTTCAGGCCACGCCGGAAGAGATTTTCTTCCGCCTGAAGAATGACCCGCCGGTTTACCTTAGGCAGGTAGAGCAGTTCCAGACAGACGGTCAGTTTGACATGGCCAAGTATCAGCAGGCCCTGAGCACGCCGGGCAATGCAGACTACTGGCTCTATGTTGAAAATGTGCTGCGCCAGGAGATTCAGCAGAATAAACTGCGCCAGCATATCATTGCCTCCACGCATGTCTCTGATGAAGAAGTCCGTGAGGCGTATCAGCTTGAGAACGAACGTGTGAAAGCCCGCCTGCTCTTCTTTGATCCCAATGCCCAGTCCCTGGAAAACATTCTGGTGACAGACAGCGATATCGACAGTTACTATAAAGATCACCAGGAAGACTACCGCCTGCCCGAACAGCGCCAGATCGATTACGTGCAATTTACCGTGAAGCCCTCGGTGGAAGACAGCGCACAGGTGCTTGAAGATGTCAAGTACATCATGGAGCAGCTTGAAGACGGCGAGTCCTTTGATGAGCTGGCGATGGAGTTCTCAAAAGATACCGGCAGCCGCGAAAAAGGCGGTGATCTTGGATTCTTTAAAAAAGACGAAATGGAGGCCCCCTTCACAGAGGCTGCCTTCTCCACACGCCCGGGTAAAGTGGTGGGTCCCGTTAAGACACAGCTCGGCATTCATATCATCAAAGTTCTTGGCAAGAAACGCGAGGATGGTGAGCAGAAAGTACACGCCCAGCACATCCTGTTGAAATACGAAATCAGTTCAGAAACACGCGACGCCATTGTGGATAAGGCCCAATATATCTACGATGAGATGGATAAAAACGCCGAGGCTGATTTTGCCACCCTGGCCTCGGAAGAAGGGGCCACACTGCAGACCTCCCCGCTTTTCAGAAAAGGTGGATTTCTACCCGGTATCGGCATGGCCTATCGTCTGGTCAACCGCGCTTTCCAGAAGAACATCGGTGAGATGTCACAGCCGGTTTACGCCGGTGACAACTTGGTTGTCTTCCGTATGAAGGCCATTGAAAAGTCACATATTCAACCGCTTGAAGATGTAAAAGCCACCATTCAACGTGTCCTTCAGACCGAGAGGAAAAAAGAGAAAGCCGCCTCTCAATGTGAAGCTGTATCGGCCAGGATTACAGGCGGTATGACATTGGAAATGGCAGCTGCTGAAGATTCACTGCAGGTTATTGAAGCTGATTTCTTCAACATTCAGGGTTCCATTCCCCAGATTGGCCGCGAGCCCCTGGTCAATGGAACCGCTTTTGCTCTGCAGCTTGGGGCCGTCTCCGCACCCCTGCACGCCGAACGCGGCAGCTATCTGATTCAGGTGGTGGACAAACAGGCGATGGACGAAGCCGCTTTCACGACAGAGCTGGCCACACGCCGTGATCAGCTGCTGCGCCAGAAACAGAGCAGCGCCTGGATGGCCTGGTTGAATCAACTGCGTGAAAAAGCCTCCATCAAAGATCAACGCGAATATTACTACTAAATTCAACGATATTCAAAAAGGCCGGCACTGCCGGCCTTTTTTTTTGGCCTCATTGTTGCATATCTCTGTCAATACGATATAAAACCTACTTTAAAACAACTGAAAATAAAGGATTTATCCTATGTTTTCACCCAATCACTGCTCAGCAAGCGGACGAAATATAATCAACCTCACTGGCGACAATCGACCGTTCCATTTATACGCTTGTCTACTGAGTCTCCTGCTCATCTTTGCCCCGCTTCCCGGCTTCGCTCAGATCGGACAGAATCCTCTGACCAGACTGCAGCAGCACTACCCTGCCGATGACATCATCTCACTCTCCGGAATATGGGATATCACCTTGCCGGACGGGTCGTCATCGACACTGCATGTCCCCGGTTTTTATGTGCGGGACAGAAAAGAAGGTAAATTCAATTTCCCCAATGAAGACGGTCCTTTTTGGCGCGTTCTCGAGAATCAGCCCGAAATCACCTATCACAAGACATTTGATGTCCCGGGGCACTGGGCCGAAAAACGCCAGATTCTGCGCATTGAATCAGCCAACTTCATGGTTCGTGTCTATCTCAATGGCGTCAAGGTGGGGCAACATGTCGGGGGCTATCTGCCTTTTGAAATCGATCTCACCCCCTATCTCAGCGCCCCCTCCACAGGCAATCACCTGAAAATCGCCATGGTGTACAATGACTGGGCCGTGATGGACCATCTGGGGTATCTGGCGTGGCCAACAGGCTATTACGGCGCCGCCTTCAACCTCGGGTTGACCGGTGAGGTTTCGCTGCTTGCCCGCCCATCATGCCACGTGCTCTCCCAGCAGATCCATACTGAGATTGAAAGCCGAAGCGTCTCGATTGACACCCGTGTTGCCAATCCCGCCAATCAGAGCATCACCGGTCAGCTGATCTCTGTCATTGATGAGACCGGGCAGATCCTCGATCAGAGGCCATTCACTGTGGCCGCCGCCGAGACCGCCCATGTCCAGATTCACAGCAATATGCCCGGCGCCAAACTCTGGAGCCCCCAGGCCCCCCATCTCTATACACTTTCTACAAGGTTTGAGGCGGACGGGCAGGCCCACACACGGCGTCAACGCTTCGGATTTCAATCTTTTACAATGGAAGGCGACCACTTTCTCCTGAATGGCGTGCGCATCAACCTCCGTGGCGACAATATTGTCCTGGAGAGTGAATCCACGCACTTTCCACACTACTGGGCCGATTATGACGCCTGGACAGCCATCGTCGATTCCATGAAGGCGTTGAACTTCAATGTCATTCGATTCCACCAGCAGCCGGCGCCCCCGTGGATGCTGGATGTCTGCGATGAGAAGGGGTTAATGGTCATTCCTGAATCGGCCATTTTTGATGACTTTCTGCCCCGGTCCGACAAGTATGTTGCCAATACAAAGCTGTGGCTGAAAGACTGGGTCCACCGCGACCGGAACCACCCGTCCATCATCATGTGGTCGGTCTGGAACGAGATTCTGGCCTACTCATCGCAGAAGTTTTTTGTCTCCCAGGTTCGCCAGTGGAAAGAGGCCGTGCACGAGGTCGATCCGAACCGCCTGCAACTCTACGAAGGCGATGGCTACAGCCAGGGGCTCACAGAGATCGCCTCTTGGCACTATCCCTGGGGGTACCCCAACTTCTGGGACAATGTCTCACTTTATGATACATTTGTACGCATGAACAATGTGATGGAAGCCACCACCGGCGAGCGTTTGGACCTGGAGAAACCCATCAGCATTGGCGAGTTTGAGTGGATTGCCAAGGGCGACATCCATCCTCAGTTTGAGCGCCGGCAGGCCATCAAAGTCCGGGCTTTCCGCATACTGGGTGTGGATGACATTCGCCCCTATCGACTGGACTGGTCCTGGTATCCCCAGGCCTTGACCATCAATCCCTATGACGGCCATATCAGCCATCAGGATGACATAGAGTTCTTGAGAGAGTCCATGGCGCCGGTGGCGGCCTTTGATAAAGACTACTATGCGGTACACTGGGCGCCCGCACTGCCAGAGGCGGAAGAGGGCAGCCGGCTTAATCGCACGGTGGCTGTGTTCAATGATACGCGCTCAGATCCTCAGGTCACCCTGCGCTGGCGGACATGGACAGACGGTACGATTCACGATGAAGGCGTGGTGAATCTGGCCATTCCGCCCGGTGAAATGCGCGAAACCCTCTTGGACATTCCCGTCCCCTATGTGACGGCAAACCGTACGTTCCATATCGAATTGGCTACGGAGAAATCGGGAGAGACGCTCTTTAGTGAACGCACCCCCTTTAGGGCGCTGGATACAGGCAAGGGCCACCCCCAGTCCATCCCGTCGCTCTCAATAGACAAAAACGGCAACCGCTTCAGACTGTCCTGGACGCCGGTCACGCAGAATGTAGAAGGCCTCGAGACAGACATTGCCCACTATGTTGTCACACGTGCCAGCCATCCTGACTTTTCAGAATCAGCCATTGAGCAGGTCAGCACAGTCACAGGAACCACCTTTGAGGAGGATGTTTCACAGCATCTGGCCCAATCCCGCGGCACAGCCTTCTACCGTGTCTATGCCGTAGATACCGAGGGTCTACGCGCCGCCCCCTCCCCGATATACGGCTTCTCAAATACGCCGATTACCGTGCAGCATGGCGATCATTTTCATCATGTGCCCCTGCTCTTCGAACCGGAACGCAGCGCCGATCGATTGCTGCAGCTGATTCCCGGGGCCACCGATATTGTACAGTGGGATGCCGCAACACAGGCCTTCAGACCGTATAACAACGCCACTGACAATTTTATGGTGCAGGCCGGCGGCACGTTTTTCATTCAGACGGCACAGAGCACGGTCTGGACACAATTTGGAAAACTGGCGCAAACGGCCAGCACATTTCACGCGGCCTCTCCCACATCCGCCCACACGCTGACGGTTCCGCTGGCCCGCAAAGGCCCTATTCAGGCAGCCCAGCTGATGCACGAGATTGAAGGCAGTGATGCAGTGGCGCTGTGGGATGAAATCAACCAGGGTTTTCAACAGTACATTCCCCGCATACCCAATTCAGCCTTTCAGATTCAGGCTGGCGAAGCCTGCTTCATCCACACCCCCTCTGCGTCGGCCTGGACGCCATCTACCGCCAAAAACAATACGCTGCCCGCGCCCAGCACCACGCTCGCAGGGCACGCCATTTTCCACACAGCCGCCGCTATGGTCCGCCACACCACAGGCGGTTTCCCCGATCAGGTAACGTTCACTGCCCATATTATCGGTCGCGAGTCTGAGGTATTAACCGAGTCCTCACCAGGCTGCGGCTACGATGCTGAAACCGGCTACTGCTATGTGCAATGCGCCCACTTTACCACGCCCTGGCAGGCAGGAGACCGGCTCCTACTCAAACTGAACATGGGCGCGGGGCTGGCCGGTGAGACAGTCATCATGCTGAACGCCGCCTCCGCCGTCAATTTTGGCAGTGAGATTGTACTGAATCCACCGCTGCGGGAGATCACACTGCATTCTGTCCCAGAGGGACTCACTCTTGTGGTCGATGGCGCGGCGTACATCACGCCCTATGAAACACAGTGGGCCCATGGCAGCCAGCACCGTCTCGTTGCATCGCGTATGATCGATGTCTCTGAGGTCTCCAGACATCGATTTATGCATTGGAATACGTCAGCTGAAGACACGCTGAATCTTGTGGTGGGCAGTGAGGATATCGACCTTGTCGCGACCTATCAAAGCGAACATTATGTTGAGATCGCTTCCCCGTACGGCACCGTGAGTGGAAGCGGCTGGTACACAGCAGGCAGCGATGTCACCTTCTCTCTCTCCCCCACATTTATTGGCGATGCTCAAAACCGGCAGACCTTCACAGGCTGGACAGGGGTGGGCGACAATGCCTATACTGGCGAAGAAAGCTCGACAACACTGAGGGTAAACGGCCCTGTGCTGCAAACCGCCCAGTGGCTGACAGAGCACTACCTCTCCCTCTCCCTGACACCGGAAGACGGCGGCCAGGTTTCCCCGCCACCGCCAGGGCTTTGGGCGGCTCACGGCGCCGATGTCGTGCTTACTGCAACGCCTGAAATGGGCCATCAATTCCTTTTTGTGGCGTGGCAGGGAGACCGGTACAGCCAGAACAACCCCTTCACAGTCAGCATGGACAGCGCCCTTTCTGTGACTGCACATTTTCAAAACAGTGATGAAAAGCCGCCACAGTGGACGGCGCTCTACCCAACACCCGGTGCATTGGCAGTTCCCGTGAATGCCCCCGTCTCCCTGAGCGTCACCGACCCGGCCCCGGGAAGCGGGATCGCCCTGGAGCGCCTCTCAGTGAATTGCAATGAAATTCCGATGATTACAAACGGGGCACCCACACCTCCCTATACCGTCTCCTGGACAGACTCGCTCTTCAGCCTGTCCCTCAAGGGCCGGCTCAACGCTGAATCAGAGGCGCTCGTCCTCTTTCAACTGTCTGCAGGCGACCAGGGAACCCCTTCAAATATCGGCGATTCCACCTATGCGATTCAGACCGGTACGTCACGCCTTGAAGCCGTGACCCCCTGGCAGGTTGATGATCAGGGGGGTGACTTCTCACTGGATGAGCAACACGCGTCCTGCCAGATTCCTGCAGCCGTGCTCAGTCAATCCACCTCGCTTTACACGGCGTCAGTCACAGAAGTCCCAGCCATGCCCGAAAACTGTCGTCAGACGGGTTCAGTGACCTATTGGGGACCGGACGGGATACAGCTCCCAGACTCCGTGACACTCAAAATCCCTTACACCCAGGCCATGCTCAATACGGCCCAGATCGCACACGTATCCGAATTGAAAATCTACCGCTACAATACGGTCACAGCTGGCTGGACCACAATGCATGTTGATCGACTGACCTCTGATCACCTCTATGTAAAGACAGTTGAGCTTGGACTGTTCACTGCGGCCGGAACTGTGAATACCGCTGTGGATGATGCGCTTTCTCCGACTGATACATGGCAGCTCTCCCCCTGTTACCCCAATCCTTTTAATGGCCAGACCGTGATTACCGTCAATGTCCCTGCGCCGGCACAACCGGCCACAATTACCATCTATGATTGTACAGGTCGCAAAGTAATCGCCTTGCTGGATGAAGGTGTTATTCCGGCGGGCAGTCAGCGTTTTATGTGGCAGGGCAATGATGAGCAGGGCAACCAGGTCGCCTCCGGCATGTACCTGGTGGTGCTGATGGCGGGACGCATACGCATCACACAGAAAGTACTCTATCTCCGATAAAAAGGTGAAGGAAAATCGCCTTGCACCCCAAGTGAACGCATCCTGAAATCTCTTTACAGAGGCGGAGATCATAGACAACATCTAAAAAAACATTTAGTACCGAGGCAGGGCGCATCTGTTCAGCTTCACCCATAAAAAACCCCCTGATGCAAGACGCATCAGGGGGTTTAATTTGACGAGTCAGGTTACTAGAACGTATACAGCATGCTGATAAAGGTCTCAAGTCCGAGTATCTTTGATGAAGCGAGGTCGCTTTTAATACTCCCAAAAAGATACTTAAAGCGAATCTTAAACATCATTCGATCCGATGTTTTCAATCTCGAACCTACACCGAGCCCAAGTACTTGCTGTGTCAGGGCATTATCGGTTTTCGCTTTACCGTAATACCTAAAAGAGGTGAGGAAATGAATCCCGTTGAACTCATCGGACATGACATTGGCCTCAACATCCATCTCAAATTGTGAGCCATTGCTGTTCACGACTTCAGGCTGCAGACTGACCCCCTGTAACAGCTCATTCTTGCCATGTTGCCGATAAACCATATGTGTCCAGACATATCGCTCAAGGCCGAAACGATACATTGCATCGAGATTCATGGAGAACTTACCACCGGCGCCGTACACCTCTTTATCATTGAGCAAGTCACGCCAATAATAGGTATAGAGCGCATCTACCGCAATGCGCAGCTTCTCAACAGGCATGAAATCGACACCGAACTGCGCAGTGAATTCATCCCCCACTTTATAATCCGCATCAAAGTGCCCGTCCTCATTCTGCCCATTGAGTCCCACATAGGTGTAATCATAGATCACTGGTTGATAAGCGGAATGTGTAATATACTGCGCCCCAAAACCGATGACCACATTCTTGCCGACAGGGATTGCCGACATCAACCCCATCTTCAGGTTCAGCCCCTGACCGTACAGCGGCAGGGTGTACTTAAAAATATTACGCCTCAAGATGGCTTTGGAGAAATCGTACTGATTGGTGTCCAGCTTGGTTTTTCCTGTGGGCAGCCCAATCCCTGCATTCAGAACCAGTCGATCCCGTTTGATCTCATAATTGGCCTGAATCCACGTATCTGAGAGTCCGGTAATGCGCCTGTCCTCTGTCCACCAGGAGACAGCAGGCGTATTGGCAATATTGACCATCATACGCTGTCCCATGGGAAAGACCAGCTTGAAAGGCATGGACAACTGCGTCATGGGCTCATAGTTGGGCTGTACTTTCCACTGCTGATAACCCAATCCCGTTTCAAAATAGGCGGTTTCACGTTCATCGGTCTGACTCTGCTGTGCCTGCACTGCACCACAGAGCAGGGCCAAAACAGGAAGCCAGAAGAATTGTCGATATTTCATTGTCATACTCCTTAAGGGATCCTGCTGTATTAGCGGACCAGAACCATTTTCCGAATTGCAACTTTGCCGGCCGCTTTGAACCGGCAGAGATAGACGCCACTGGCCACTTGATGACCGCGGCGGTCGCGCCCGTCCCAGATGACGTCGTAACGACCGGGTGTCATCTCCTCATCAACCACCGTCTGCACAAGTTGCCCCAGGCTGTTGAAGATATCAATTTTTACAGATCCGTTCTTTGGCACACTGTAGGGGATCTTTGTCTCTGGATTGAAGGGATTGGGATAGTTCTGGTTCAACTCGAATTCAACAGGAATAACAGGCATCTCAGCATTCAGTGCCTCGATATAGCCGGGAGACCCTGCGATCAGTTTAAACGCATAGGTCACAGCAGATTGACCACTGGATTTAAGCGTGATACTGCCGGTCTCTGTGAGATTCACGCTGCTGCCATTATCCTCATGAAGCACATAGGCCTGCCAGCCATCGGGCAGCGCCGCTTCAATATCCCATTTTATTTTCACAGTTTTCTGGCCTCTGGGCAGATCGACTTTGAATGACCAGCTCTGGCCCTCACCACCCGGTTCGCGCATATCCGAGGCATAGACCGTGGCGTGTTCCTCCCAGTCCCAGTGGTCAAAATAGAGATCAACCACAGGATTCATCGCCGGCGGCTCGGGATTATCTGTGATATCCCATCCGTTCCGCGAAGCGCCATGAACACCGGCGAAATTATCGAGATCCCGTGTGGTCTCTGTCTCAGCAGACAGTTTAATCCGCCACTCACCCGCCTTGATCGCCTGCAGGCGCTTGGCGGTTTTCTGCAAACCGGAAGCAGTGGCGGCCCGGGGCATAATCCAGCAATAGACCGGATCATCCTGAGGATTATGAATCCAGTAGCCCTTCCAGGGATCAAGCTGCGGCCAGTTCTGTGTTGGTCCGGCAGTGGCGCCCTCTCTGTAGAAATAGAGCCCAGAGGTGGAGTCACTGAATGAACAGTCATCCCAGTTGACTGTAAAGTTAAAGGGATTTGCCACCATATTCCATCCGGGCTGGAGTATCAGCTGATAGCTGGAATCCGTGGTCACCGAGGAGGATGGCCCGATATTGAAGCGCTGCATATCTGAGGAGGCCACCCAGAACGCACGCCCGGGGACAAAGTGGAATCCATTGGTGGAGTCTGTGACATGCACATAGGTGGTGTCCGATGGATTCTCATTGTCCCACCGCTCCTGGCTCGCCACAGGGTCCCACCAGTACAACTCCCATTCAAAGGGATTGTAGGGGCCAAAGTCGGCCAGCACACTGTCTGTGGTCGCCTCATTCAGATGGAAGGGGACGGAGATCATCTCATATTGACGATAGACGAGGCTGACGCCAGCCTCCATGCGTCCCTGAGCAATACTGACGGACAACGGACGGCTCACCGGGTCTAAGGTGGGATAGGTCAGGGTGTCGTTGTTCACCGTGCTGATTTCAATATAATACTCCAAGCCTCTGTTGCTGACGTCGTCAGCGGGGACCACTGCCGTGTGTGTGGTATCGTTGGCCGTGGTAGGCAGTACGGCGTAGGCGGCACTGCCTCCCTGACGGTAGAAGAAACGGACACCGTCGTTTTGCGGCACGATCACACGCGGCAGATGCGTCGTCAGGGTCAGTGCCTGACCTGCGGTTGCCGTCACAGGCGGGTCGGCGATAATGCCAAAATCGATAAACTGGAACTCCCAGCGTTCACGGGGAATGTCAGAGAGACGGATCTCATCGATCGCTCCCTGGAAATGGCCGCTTTCAGCCGATCGGGCACCGATAATAATATCGGCCCCTGCCATAGCCGCATCTTCTTCCAGCCATTCACGTTCCCAAATCTCCACGCCATCGACATAGAGCCGGCCATTCTGTTCGATATGACTGAACATCAGGGCTACATGATGCCAGGCCCCGTCATTCACACGCGGGCCCGAGCCTTCGCCGAAGCCAAAAGCTCTGACACGACCCATGGGTGAGATATCCAGTGCAAATTTGGCGGTCTCACCATTGCTGAAAAAGACAAGACCCTGATCCACGGTATCGGTTTTGAAATAAAACTCAATCGTATAATCCTGTCGCGAAAGATCAAAATCGAAGTCGACATTATAAGGGACACGCAGATAATCATCACGGCCATCAAAGCGGATCGCTTTTCCGCCGAACAGCCCGGCAGTGAGCACAGCGCCGTTTTCAATGGTGGCCTGAATATTCCGGCCCGATGAATCGGGCACAACCGTCCCAATGGCCTGATTGAGATGATAGAGCAGCAATGTATGCGAATCGGCGCTGTACTGCTTCATCGAACGCGCATCTGTACTGGCGCCCTGCAGCTTTAGAACCACACGCCCTGTGTTGGCCACGATGACCAAGGAGTCTTCATGGGCTTCATTGGCCGTGGTGGGCCGATATGTCACAGAGACGGCCTGAAGCGAGGCCCGTCCCAGCGTAAACGCGTTCAAATCTTCAGTAAACGAGAAGAAGTCTCCCCCGCCGGTGATCGAATAAATCTCTAAGTTCTGATCGCCCAGATTGTGAATGCCAAACTCCAGTGTCCGCTCCTGATCCTGCAGCACAGTGGCAAAATCAAGCGTGGATGGATTGATCTCCATCTGTCGGTCCTTGACATGCATCTCCCAGGGCACCCTGGCCACACGTGAGAGTCGCAGGTCATCCAGACGACCTGAAAAATGGCTGCCACCTGCGGCGCTTGCCCCCAGCGTCAGCACCTCATCGTCGCCAAACTCTATGGGCCCATGCCATAATTTACAATCCAGATCCACTTTGTTGAGGGCGAGACGCAGTGAATCGCCATCCCATGAGAAGGCGGTGTGATACCAGCGGTTCAACGCCAGCGTATCGCTATTCCCCGTCATCAGGCTGTCTGCCGTGCCCGTGGAATCCCAGACAGTAGCCACAAGTCCCTTGGCCTTGTCCAACCGGATATCGAGGCGGTTTCTGTCGCCATCACCTCGCGTGAAGAGCATGGCGCTTTCTGCAGGCTTCTCTGCAATATTGAACCAGAATTCCACAGTATAATCATCAAAAAGCTGTTCAAATCCAGGTATTGTGTCTGTGGTCACTCGGTTGTTGACCCCATCAAAGGCCAATGCGCCGCCGTAACGGCCCGATTCAAACCATGTGGCAGTGCCGGAGAGCACACCGTGAGATCCCTGTGCCGAGGAGTCGGCAACCTCTGCGCCCTCTGTGGCATCAAAATGATAGAGCAGCGCCGTATAGGGATCATTGCGATAGGCCGTATAGGGCGTACCGGTTCTGCCCTTGCCCATCAGAACAATATTGGCCTGATCGACAAAGGGGTCATTGGTTTTGATGGCCAGGGTGGCCAGTACCGGTGTATTGTCAAGGGGTTGGAAATGAACCTTCAGTATCTGAGACGTGCCCGGCACAATGGTGAACTGCGACTGGTCTGCCGTGAAACGGGTGGATGTGCTGACAACCTGTGAGATCTCCAGATTGTCAATTCCCGTGTTTTCAATTCTAAGTTTCAACATCCGACTCTCATTGAGTGCCACTTCATCAAAGTCCAACGTATCACTGGAGAAGGCCACACGGGCCATGTCGACGTTAAACTCCCACCGCTGACGCGCCACATTGGAGATCCGCATCTCGTCAAGACGACCGACAAAGCCGCGCCCTGTGGCTGCATCCCAATCCCGGCCGAGACGGACAGAGGCGGTATCCAGTGCACTGCCTCTTTCGTGACCGGCCATGGTGGCCGTAAAGGGCTGCTGGTCGGCCTCGTCGCCGTTGAGAAAGAGCCTCAGCGCTTCACCATCATAGGTCATGGCAAAATGATGCCAGGTATCGATGGTGACATTCCCCTTGTCTGTACTCTCTACAGTCACCGGGTTCTGCGGTGCGGCCGTATCGTATAAACGACCGTACAGCGTCTGGTTCTGCAGGATAATCTCAAACTGCTTGAGATTGGGGGCTTCGCGCCCGACCACCAGTCGGGGCTGGCTGGAGACGGCGGAATAATAAATCCACCCCTCAATGGTCAATCCACCCCAGCGCGGTCCGATGAAGTCCTCTGCCTGGGGTGTGATAAACCCAAGATCGCCTTCTCCCTCAATAAAGAGAAGTGCATGACCAAATTGACCGTTTTCTTTGCGCTGCGGCGGCCAGACGCCATGCATGGCTGCAGGAGAGGCGTCGGCCAAGGTGGTGCCGCCTGTATCATCAAAATGCCACAGTCCCACCGTGAGTGCATCACTGATATAGCCGCCGGCCGGTATCGATTGAATGCCTTCTCCTGAGAGTGGAATTTGAATAACCGGGCGGTTGGGATCACTGTTGCTGATCTCCAAAACATCTGCGAGCACGCCCTCAGTACCCGGCGCGTAGATGATGTGAACGGTCATGGACTGCCCCGGTTCCAGCGTTTGAGCCCCGGTGGGCTGAAGCGTGAGCGCGGGATCAGTCCCAGAAAAAGCCATGCCGGTAATTTCTAAATTTTGAGAACCGGGATTGCTGATGATCACGGGCAGCGACCGGTTTTCACCGATGAGCACGCGGCCGAAATCAACCGCCGACGCGTTGATATTGATCTGGGAACGGTTCACATGCAGCTCCCAGGGCTGGCGATCCACATTGGAGATGCGCACCTCTTCCAGCATTCCTTTGAACGGCGAATTGCCGGCGGCGCTGGCGCCGAATCCGATATTCTGGCCGTCCGCAGCCACGAGCGCACCGCTCTGTACAATCATATCCTGCTCAACGCCGTTGAGAAACAGTCTGAGGAATTCACGGTCGGAGGTCAGGGCCGCATGATACCAGTGTCCCGGCATCAGATCATCAATTGAGCCGGAATGGAGGCGATAATCGGCCTGTACGCCCTCACACAAAACCATGAGACCGCCACGCTCCTCGGGCACACCGGGATTGTGTTCATTCCCCAGTGCAAACTGAAACTGCGTATTATTGTTGCCCAGACCGCGCTGCAGCAGAATAAAATAACCCGACCCTGTTGTGGAGGGTCGTTCCGCCATCTGGAACCAGAATTCAACGGTAAATGCCGACAGACTCAGGTCAAAATCATCGTGATAGGCCACGGTGCCCAGGTCGGTTTCTTCATTGAACCGGATGCCGTTACCAAAGCCTTCTTTACCGGAGAGTACAAATTCTGTGTTGACTGAAACCAACCCGTGATGATTGCCTCCTGAAGCATCGGTGAAAGACGTGCCGCCACTCTGATTGAAATGCCAGAGCCCCCGGGTGAAAAGATCAGCCTCATAGGGAATAAACTCAGATGCGGGCATGCCCCCCACCCATCGGATGACAATTTTCTCTTCACGATTGTCGGGGTCATTACTTAAGAGGGTGAGCGATGTAGGCGGTACATCACCGGGGTTATCAGAATAGGCCCGATCTGGCGTGAAGGTCATAGTAATAAAGGCCGTATCTTCAGGCGCAATAGCGAATGTTGTCTGGCTGAATGAAAACTCATTCTTATGATTTGCCAATACAATGGATCCACTGAGCAGGGTTGAACCTGTATTGATGATATAAAATTTTCTAGGGCGGCTGCGGCCGTTGGCCACCGGCCCAAAGTGCAATGTATCGCTTGACACCAGAATGGACGGTTGTATCTCTGCCTCAAAAGCGTACATGCCGGCCCGCCTGTCTGCAACGGCCACATCCACACCGTTGACAGCCAACCCGCTGGCAAAATCACGGGTATTGTAGGCGCCACGCTCTTCATAGTCGCCTGGCCTGGAGAGGTCAAAGACACGGAATCCCCGGTCGCCATCGGTGACATAAAGCGTTCTGTTATTGAGAATGACATCGGTGACGGTACCGCCAATTGACATTGTATCCACTGCGCCGGTCTCTGTGTTCCAGAGCAGCACGCCGTAAATGCCATTGGCCACTGCAACGGTGTCCCCCTGCACATCTACGTTTCTGGCATCCAGTTCATCCCAGGTCAGGGAGTGCAGCTGCACAGGCGCAATATTACTGGAGAGTCCGCTGACATCATAGACAAATACATTCTGCGAGGCAGCCAGTACCGCCCTGTTGTTCTCCACATTGATGCCCCGGCAGATCCCCGCGGTCACAATGCGGGCAAAGCCCAGTTCTGAGGGCGGATTTTGTCCCCAGTCCACCACGCGCATGCCCTGTCCGCCGGAGGCCAGATAGGCCAGGGGCCCCGCAGGGACATCGACATCATAGCAGGTATCCCCAACGGCAATGGCACTTTCAGAGATCTGCAGCGACGTGGGCGAGATGATGTTGGCAATGGAAAGCCCGCGTGAACCGTCTGCGATAAACAGACGGCTGCTCTGCATGGCAAGCCCCAATGCTTCCCCTTCAGTATTCAACGCTGACGCACGTTGAAGCAATTGATCATCACCGACCGCAGAGGCCAAGTCAACCACCTGCACCCCGGATTTTCCGGCTGCCACGTAAGCGTAATTGCCCGAGATCAAGGTGCTGTGTGCAACATCGGCCGTTTTAAAATGCGCGGCCTCTACAGAAGGCGCCCCTTCGTCCACGCGTATTTTCCAGTGACCGCCATGCCCTGCGGCGACAAAGGCCGTATCCCCTGATACGACGACGCCGTGGGCCATGCCCTCTGTATCGAACGGAGCATAGATCGGTCCGGTGGGCGCGCTGGCATCACTGATATCGATCCGGCTGAAGAAGCCGGCTTCGCCACAGGCCAGGTAGGCGTAATTGCCACTGTACCAGACACCGCGCACTTCAACAGGCGTGCCGCGCCAGGTCCAACGTCCCCACTCTTTCAGATCTGTCATGGTCCGGATATCTACAATGGTCAGGCCGCCCCAGCCCGAGGCCACATAGGCCGCGCTGTCATTGGCAATGACATGCCAGGCCTGCGGTGCGGGAATAGGCGGACTGAAAAGTGGTGCAATCACCAGTTGATCGAGCAACTGCGGATTGTATCGATCGGTGACATCAATACTGTACAATCCTGCCGAGTTGGCCGCAACCAGTACGGTATTGTCGTCATAAACCCAGATCTCCTGCGCATCATCGGCGGTGAGATACGTTCCTCTGGCCAGCGGGTCTGTGGGGATAACGACATTGTACACACGCAGCCCCGTCTCCCCATCGGCAACATAAAGATCCTGGCCCCTCTGATAGACACCCCGGGCAAAGCCGGGTGTGTTGATACGTGCGGCAATCTGTCCCAATGTGCCGGTAGCGGGATCATAGGGGACAATGGCCACACCCGCAAGGCCACAGGCGACATAGGCATAAAGGCCGTCACTGCTCACCCAGATATCTTCAACAACATCATCCATCAGGCGCACGCCATTTGCCTTGCGCTGATAGATGGGGCCGGTCACCGATGAGATGGTTTCATATACCTCAAGCAAGGCGCCATTTCCAATGAAGGTTGCGCCTGTACGTCTAAAAACAGCCTGACTGCTGCCCTCCGCCCACTGGCCCTCAAATGAGATGGGTCCCTGACCCTGGCCAAAGAGGGACAACGGCAGTAGCATGCTGATCATTAATCTGATCATGGTGGTTTTCATCGCTTTCAATCTCCTCAAGTCCATTCACCCTTGTTTACTGCTGCTGCCTGATGGGATCGGGTGGAAGTCCGATAAGTTCAGGTAAAACTCTCGCCCCTTTTGTGTCGGCTTCGGAGAAGCCCTCACGGGTCTCATTACCGGGGAGGAAGCCGGCGCCCTGGTAGACGCCCATGCGCTGCAGGCGCGCCCAGGCTGTAATCAGCCCCTCTTCCGGCTTGAGCAAGCGCTCAGGCCCGCCTCGGGGCAAACTGTGGACAAACTGGGCCACATCGTGCTGCATACGCACGAGATTTCTATTATGTGTGATCTCCCACACCCTGGGGGGCACCAGGCGGTCCCTGGCCATCTGAAAGGCGGGATCAATCTGAATGGCTTTCTGAAAAGAACGCTGAGCACTTTTATGGTCCATTCTGTCCAGGGCATCAAGGCCCAAACAATAATGAAGAAAAGCCTGCATATTATCTGTAGGGGTCTGAAGCAGTCGCTCACGGACTTCCAGTGAAATCTGAATCCCAAAATAATCAAAGATCTCCAGAACCAGTTGTTTCTCCATCTGAAACAGCTTGGCCAATGTCCCCTCATAATTGCTGGGCTTGGGAAATACGGCGGCGTTGCTTTCAAAAATACCGGCATCCAGGGTCATTTTCATGTCTGGAAGCACCATGTATGCCCCTTTGATCAGCGTCTTTGCGCCCAGCAATTGCCCATAACGAGCCTGTGTGGACTCATCGAGCATATCGGCCACACCCAGTCGCATCTCTTCCATCAGATAATTGAGACGCAGCCGTTCAACCACCTGCAGTTCAGTTGCCTGCGCCAGGTCAGTGGTCAGCATTTCCGCCAGCCCCTTCTGAAGCGGTGCCCATTGCGGGTCCTCGCTTTGGCTCATAAAGTAGAGTACAGCCACACTGTTTTCAGAGACAGGGGTGTCAGCAATCGTCTGCTCTTGGGACAGCACATTCTGGACTTCGCGGGTGATCAATTTCCGTGTCAGCCAGTCCAGACGTCCGGCCATCACATAGCGATAAGGGTCAGATGCAGGAATTTTAATGTATCGACTATAAATTTCAACGGCTTTCCGGTCCTCACTCTTCGCCTCTTGACACAGCCCCATGAGATACTGCGCTTTGCCAAAAAATGGATCTTTAGTTGCCACGCGCTGCAGTATTTTTAAGGCGGTCTCATATTTATTCATAAACCAATACACTTCACCCAGACCGGTAATCACATCGCGGTCATAGTAGACAACCGCCTTGCCATTGATAATCTGGGGTTCAATCTCTTTCAGATACGCTTTGACAGCCTCATCATAGCGTTCATTTCTCACCAATCGCTCTGCATCGCTCAATCGTGAAGCGGCACAGCCCGACAGGAGTATGAGCATGGCCATAATGCCCAATCGCCAGGTTTTCATGTATACACCCTCCGAAAAACGCAGTCCCTAAGACGTTTAAATGCAATCAATTATATACACTATCTATTTTTCTGTAACCTTTTTCTCATGGCATTCAGTTGTACGGTCGCCGCTTCAAAATCTGGATCGATTTTCAGCGCCTCTCTATAGCAAAGGACGGCTTCACGCAATTCACGGTTGTCCTCATGCTTCACCCCTTTGGCGTAGGCGAGCAAGGCGCCAACAGGATGTGATTGACCTGATTTGAACCGTTGATCATCCTCCCGCGTCAGCGGTATTTCAATATCCTTTAATATGGATTTTGTAAGTTTGAGCATGAGTTTCAAAAAATCCCTGGCTTTCCCCGTCTGCTGACCGGCTTTCAGCGCCTCACCGGTTTCCACATCGACGATGCGCATGTCAATACGAATCTTCTCTTTCATATCAACCAGATAAGCGCCAAATATCATATATCTTGCACCCACCAGTTTCCCCACGGAGACGGTCTGCCGATCATCAATCATCCCGGACTGTGCCAACTTGACCTCATCCATCAGATCTTTCAATCTTCGCCGCTCAACCACTTTCAGCGCGGCGACGGGGTCGATCTCAGAGGTGAGGATCTGGGCCAAACCGCTGGTTAGCGGCGCCCACTTTTCACGGCCCATGATGCTGTTATTTTCAAAATCCAACACCGCCACAGTCACTTGTGACAAGACGGAATTACAGATCAACAAAGTAAAGAGAATGAGAACTCTACCCATACGCGGATTCTTTTTTTCCACAATCGATCCTCCCACCTATGCCACTGAATAATAGAGATTTATTAACGCCAGGATATTAGCTGGCGAGCACTGCATCGCAAGATTCATGCCCTGTAAATATATAATTAAAACAAAACAATTTAGCAACACGACAAATCATTGAATTTAAAAATCTTACAGCCAAGCATATTTCATTGTGCACACATAAAAAATTTTCTAAGAAGTGGTGCACTATCAGCCATTTGATTGGGTTCCAGCCACTATGATCGTTTGGGATAAGCGCTTGAATATTGGACTGTTAGTTTGTATTTTACAACCAGACGATGAAAAAATATGACGAGGACAACGATGAAACGATTCATACGTTTTCAGATTATAATTATCCTATTACTCTCCGGCCAGTTCCTGGCTGCACAAAACACCAGATCAGGCTTCCGGCAGACCGCCCCGCAACGCCAACAGAACAAGCTCGAAGTATTTCAATGGTTCATGCCCGACTCCACACAGCAGCACTATATACTCCAACTATATATCAATATCCCCAACAATTTTCTCAACTTCATACAGGAAGACTCGGGATTTGTCGCTAAATATGAATTAACCGTGAATATTTTGAATGCCGAGCACGAGAGCATTGCCGGCAAGATTTCCAAGCAGAAACGTCATGCAGCCAACTTCACAGAAGCCAACAGCCATCGCAAAGTCTTGAACCAAAAATTCAATTTTAACGTGACGCCAGGAAAGTGGCAAGTCTTCATTGAGGTCATGGACGGCGCTGCTGCCACACCGCACCGAGAGACCCGCAAACTCATTCTCCCTGAAATGAAACCACTCATGGTCACCGCGCCGCTTTTCTTCTACACACAATCGGATAGCAACGACAGTGCACCACAGACGCCGATTCTTCCCCCTGTCGCAATACAAGGCGGTCCAGCCATAGAAAGTCGCTTCTTACTGACCGCACCACTTCACACTTCTCCGGTTCACCTATACTGCGCGGTGGTCAACACCCAAGGAGACACTACAAAATTCTTCAGGCATACTGTGAATATCCGGCAAAACCGGCAATGGGTTAGAATTCCGCTGGATGACGCACTGACATTTGGTGAATATCAGCTTCATATCTCAGCGCAACAGAACCTGGCAATGGCCCACGCTCAAGGCCCGTTCTGGATTCAGTGGGCCCATCACTCTAAATATGTGCCTGCACTCTTCGATGCCGCCACCGTATTAAAATATATCATGGACAAGGATCAGTATAACGCGTTCATGGCCATGCCGGACACTGAAAAGGAAGAGGCTTTATCTCGGTTCTGGAAAGAACGCGACCCCACACCGGAGACGGTAATCAATGAGCTTGAGGAAGAGTATTACAAACGTGTTGAATTTGCAAACCAACATTTCATGCCCTGGAGCCAAAAAACCTCCGGTTGGAAATCAGCCAGGGGGAGGGTCTATATTCTTTACGGCCCCCCGACACAGGTGGAGCGCCCCCCTCTCAGCTCAGGCTCGCAACGACAATATGAAATCTGGCACTACCAAACACTGAATCGAAAATTCCTGTTCGTTGACCGATATGGCAATGGAGACTATATTTTATATTCACAAGAGTAATATCTCCATTCACAGACGCCGCACCCTCAAAATTCACTAGGCCGAGGAATATAAACAAAAAAAAGGCCCCGCCATTTGGCGGGGCCTTTTATACAGTGAATCATTACTTGAGAATCGTTTGCAGCTCTTTAAGAATCTTTGTGAATTTTGGATCAATCAAGCTGTAGTAAATCTGAGTTCCTTCACGACGGCTCTTCAGATAACCCGCATTCTTAAGATACTTTAACTGCTGTGACACATAGGATTGCTTGGCCCCGAGAAACTCCTGAATCTCACCAACTCTACGCTCCCCTTCGTTCAGGATGCAAAGAATTTTTAATCGTGTGGTGTTTGAAACCACTTTGAGAAACGGAATAATTTTTTCACAGGATTTGATACTGGTCTGCACACTTTTGTCCATAATTGCCTCCCCTATTTGAAATCAGGACAATCCTTTAGCCTCTTAACACCAATAATATATGGGTTCATTAATCTAATGTCAAGATCTTATTTCATCTTTCTGGAAAATTTCAAAAATTTAATCTCGATGTCACATCTTTATTACCAATTTAAGGCAATTATGACATTAAAATGAAGATAATGACGCGTCCCACTTCCGCTCAGGGATTCACGCACCCGGCGATAATCAAGGGCGGCCCTGACAAAAAGATCACGGCATACCTCCCAATCGAGATACCCACCAACACTCTCTATTGTATCTTTTGGTCCTTTGAGAAAATTCTTCTTTTCCCCGTCTTCCTCCTGATGCGTCATTCGCCTATCGCCCTCACCGTGCCTGTCCCTTTGATAGATCAATCCACCCACTACGCCAAAGGCAAAATACTTTTTCATGTCTAGGCTGAGTCGATCTGAATTAGGCGAAAGCACACTGCCAATGCCCTCATCATAATGTTCATATACATTGACATCATATTTATGTGTATAAACATAGGGATCAATACGCTGATACTCAACCGTCAGCATGGCATCCTGCCACCCTACAGGATCGGTCCAGTGCAGACCGGCCAAGAAAGCCACTTTGTTACTCCACTTGTCGTTGAAAAGCGTCCAGGGCGCCACAAGGTCGTCAATAAAAAGCTCGGCGTAGCCTTGCAGCCCGGGCACAATCAAAAAACTGCCATCAAGCCCCAGGCTGACATTGTCGCGGTCGCCCAGTGAGTGCTCAGCAATCAGAAAAGGAAGCACAGGATTTAAATAGGACGCCTCCAGGCCGCGATCCCCATAGATCACAGTCTCACTGAGGCCCATGCGGCCCCATCTGCCCAGAGGAAGTTCCACGCGATGGCCTACCAGCCACTTCTGATCGAAACAGCTGCGCAATGCCCCATGAAAGAACTGAAATCTTGCGCCCCCCAATACCGTCTTCAAACTAAGGGCATCAAAAGCTGGCATCCGCCCGGAAAGGATCAATCCACTCTTTCGGGCTGGCCCCCAACGCAAACGATCACGGCCGAATTTCAATTGTATCCCGCCAATCGTCATGCTGAGCGTGCTGATGGACTGATCCCAGGTGGCCATACTGCTGTCTGTATTACTATTGACTGGATAGCCAGTGGTCACATCATAATTCTCAATATAGGGGCCGCCGCCCTGTTCACCAAATATGCGATTATCCGTGTAAAAGGCAAGTCTTCCTATATGCCCCCGCAATATGGCACCGTAGTATCCGCCTTGCACAGACTGTGTCTCGGGCCGGGCCTCATCACCACGCTGCTGCATGGAAAGACCCATGACCCCATCGAGGAAAACCCGTTTGTCCGACTGCTGCCATGAAAAAAGATGCGGCTCCTTGTACGTATATTCGGAGTGTACATCCTCAAGTTCCTGACAGGCCCGTTTCAGATACGCCAATTCAATGCGACTGGGTTTAAAATGCCCCGCCACAACCGCCTGGTTAATCGCCTCAACCACGTTGGCTGCTTCTTGACGGGTAATGGGATGCATTCCCTGGCTATAATCAGATGACACCCCCCGAACCGTCATCCTGTCAAAAAAATCATAGAGCCAATGTCCCATGGGCAGGGAGACGCTCTGCCCTTGCAGGGCCACACAGCCCAGCAGAAACAGGAGTGAAAACACCCTTTTCAGATGATATTGTTTTTTCTTCATAATCAGACAATCTAAATGATGCATTAAAAAAATGCAAGCATTTCTCTCTCCTGTTTTGAATCCATTCATTATTATGTTATCTTATATACCATGAAACAAAATGCCCGCATCTTCATGTACCGTCGCTCGGTTTGGACAATCGGTGCAGTGATATTGATACTGTTGATGATCAAGAGTCGCTTTTTCCACCCCTGGCTCGATATAGAGACCTGTCGGCAAAATCCCGACAAATATGACGGTGCGCTAATCACCCATTTTCGTGAACCCCGCATTGGTTCAATTGAAAGGGATGGATTCTGGCTGCTTCAAAAAACATGCGCTGATATTTTTGTACGGACAGACACATCGGGATTGCGGAGAAACGAATTCATCGGCCTTTTGGCAACATTTAACCGCGACAGCACCCTCACGGTTGATCGCCTGGTCATTGCACGGCATCGACGCTATAAGATGACGCTCTCACTTATCCCGGCCATTCTGATTCTTGTGATGTTGTTACGAAAACTTCGGTGGAACCACGCCTCTCGCATGTTGACCTGGAGATCTGATGCCTGACTTGATCACCCATGTTTCAATGGCACACCTGATCCTCCGTGGCATTGACAGCCTGCAGCGCCGCCTCAGTTTTTTCCAATCTGACGCGATCTGGCTTTACTACCTGGGCACAATATTGCAGGACTTGCTCACTCGACCTGTCAACATTCTTTTCCCGTCTGCAATTCACTGGACCATCTTTCTGCATACCCCACTGGCTATGACTGTGGTACACCTCATGCTTGTCATGCTCTTTGAAGGCTCCAAAAGGCAGACCGCCTTTCTCTATTTGACTTCCGGTTCAGCCATTCACTTTCTCGTTGATGCACTGCAAAAACAAGTTATCGGAAATAATTTCTGGCTTTACCCACTCAGCTGGCATAACTTCTCCCTGAAACTCTTCTGGGCTCATGAGTTCATGGCAGTGCTGCCGTATCTTGTGAGTATGATTATTGTGCTGGAAACGGTTCTTCTGTGGCGGCCAAAAATGAAAAATAAAATCGCATTGACAACAAAAAGCAGGCATTGAAACAACGACAAACGGCACAATCGCGTCCGATTATGCCGTTTGTCTACATACATCTCTCTCTTACACGGTAATTAATTGTAACTAAATTCCCCTTCAAAGTCAAGCCAGAACCACTAAAATGGTTTGAAACAGAAAAACGTGTACAGCCCTGTATCAATATACTTACGGGCTTGATTTATCCATCTGTAGGCGTCAACTCATAACGGATGTGAACAGGATCATGTAAAGATTCACCCATCCTTCCTGTCGTGGTTATTACACACTTATAAAGCCCTGGCTTCCAATCTTTGGCCTCACTGAGTTCCCAAACATAGGTCAGAGATTTATCAGGAGCAATACGCCTGAGCCAGGTATATTGAAGATACGGCCCCTCAAAACCTCCAGGGGCCTCTACATAAAAACGAACCTTAGGATCGACAGTCATGTAATTATCAATATTTGACAATATTACAACAATAACGGGACGGGCCACCTGCCCGGCTTTATCCGCACTGATGCGCATTTGAAAATCAGCCTGACACTCGACACCCAGGCTGCCAAGTGCAATAGGCGCTGTCATATCACTAATGGGTCCTGCCTCACTCTGTGCCACAGTGCTTTCCTGCGAATAACAATTTCTCGATGCTCCTATAGTGAGAAGACAAACAATAATCAGTGATAATACCTTAAACAACACCCACTCCTTATCTTATTCCTGAAATCGAAACCCGGCCTTTTTTGACCACTCACCCACAGCATTTTCTGCATCAACGCAACGCACCTGCCAATAATATGTAAATCCTGGTTCTAGCGAATCTGTTTGAAACTGTGTGACTTTAAGTGCCTCACTGTTAATTACTGATGTTGAATCTACAATATCCCGTTTTGTACTCACTTGAAGATGATACGATACAGCACCCTCCACACGCGACCAAGACAATACAGGTGGGCCATCAGAAGCAAATACATCCCCGCCACTCACAGGTGAGAGCAATGTGGGAAAAAAAGCAGACCACGTTAGGGAAAGTCGCGTTTCCCGACCTGGCGAAACAACGATCCCATACACTTCGGCGCGTGCCCTCGGCTCAGGGTCGCCAATCCAACCTTTGACTAACAGATGATAAGCGGTATCGGGTTCTATATCCTGAATCAAAACCCTAAAGAAGCCACCATCACTGGAGTATACTTTATTAAAAACCTGTTCACCGTTCTGACGCAAAGAAATTTGAACAGTACTCAATTCATCAGCCATTTTACTCACAGAAGCTGTGCCCCCTGGCTGCATAAAATCGACCTTAATACTACCCATTTCTAATTGGGGAGCAAGTGACTGACAACTCACCCCCCAAAGGCATAACATCAAAAAAACTAAATGTCGATATCGCAAAGAAACTCCTAAAATCCTGTGTCTGCTTCAATTGTAAAAGAAATTTTCCCTTTTGATCCGTCGTCTCCACGATTACCTGCCACTAACCAGACAATGCCTCCCACCACCGTTCCGGCAATATAAAATGGCCAGCGTTTGATTTCTTTCTGTAGTACGGCTTCAACCTCGAAAACGTATTGATTCCCGGAAAGGCCAGCGGGGAAATCTTTCAGATATTCCCAGGTGATCTGCTTCTGCCCCCCCGAAGCAATACCACGGCCAACATCACCCGACATTGTCTCTGGATGTATCGAGAAGGTCTGTCCACCGTCATGTGAGAGCCTGAGGGCAATGATATACTTTCCATCATCTTTACCGGAAAGGTTGTATGAGACTTTCACCACGCCCTCAGAACTTGTGAAATGAACACCGGAGATGGATATTTCATCATCAGCAAAAACGGCTGCAGCACTAAAAAAGCAAAACAATAAAATTTTAGCAAAATTACGTATCATGAAATATAACCACCTAAGTTAAAATTTTCTACGGATCCAATGAAAAGTCTTATTCTTTTTAGGACGGTCATCCACAAATCGTGTACGATACGCTGTACGAATAGCCTCTGCAAGGACATCCTCATCACCAGAAGGATTCTTGACAACATATAGGCTATCCACCTGCCCATTAATATCCACTAACAATGCCAGAATAATATCTTTATTTGTACGACGCCGTTCCGTATGCTTTTCCTTTTTCTTCGCTCTAAAAACCACACGTCTGCCATCATAGGGCAACTCAGAAGGCGGTTCGGGTAAATCCAGAAAAGCGAGGTCTAGCGTTGATTCATCGATAGTGGCTTCATCAGGTAACCACTCATCCTCTGTAGGGATAGGTAACTGTGGCAAATGGGGGGGGGCGATACGTGCATGTTGCCGAGTCGGCGGAGGGATCTCAACATTTTCTATATCAAAATCGATATAAATAGTATCAACTTCAGGGTTTGCCAGACGTCTGGGCACAACACATACCAACGCCAGAAGCAGTGATAAAGCGATCACAAGACCGAGTTCCAACCGTTTTCGGTAAGTGAACCGTTCTGCTTTAAACAATAAAACACTATGACGATTCATTGTTCTCTCCCTGGAGCATTGATGGCATCATGGTTTTTTATTTATTTGGAATTGTCTCACTTTTTTCTTGGTAACTGCGGGAATTACAACACGAAAACCCACATCATTGGCATGTTTCTGAGGCAGATCGCGTCCACGGGTGACAGCTCTGCAATTCCACCTGGAATGATTCCAAGATCCCCCGCGCATCACGCGAAATTCCCCTTGCTCCGGCCCCTGTGGGCTGATCTCCGGACTGGAACCGTAGTAATCTGGCTCATACCAGTCCATACACCACTCCCAGACATTGCCAGCCATGGCATAAAGACCAAGCCTGCTTGGGGGGAAATGTCGTACAGGAGCGGTACCATCGAACTGGTCTCGACTCCCAACACCCACAATATTGGCAAAGGCACGTGTTAATCGGTCACCATAGGCGTATTGTTGAGGGAGGCCCGCATTTCGTGCGGCATACTCCCACTCAGCCTCAGTAGGCAGGCGTCCACCGACCCATTCGGCATAGGCCCTGGCTCCAAACCAACTAACCCTGACAACAGGGTGGTTTTCATAACCCTCTTTAGGAATAAATCCACGCTTGGACATCTCAATTAAACATTCTAAATTATAAATATCCAACCAAAAATCACCCCCCTCATGACGATTTCCAATTTCATTCAAAAAGATACAGTACTGGGCATTGCTGATTTCAATCTGACTCAGAAAAAAATCTTTAACTTCCACAAAATGAGGTGGTGATTCATCGGGGCTAAATCCGTCATTTGCGAAATCACCCATCATAAAGGTACCACCTTTGATGAAGCTAAATTTCAGAGCGCCACGTGCAGGAGTATTTGGTTGAGCAAAAATTGAAATGGTGAAAGAAGTGATAAACAGAATCTGTATCAGTCTCGTCATACATTTGCGCCCATTATCATTTTATTGTGAGTACTTTAATATACTAGAAAAATTTTAAAATCGCAAAAAAATCATTTAAAAAAAAAGGAGATTCCCAGAAATTCAAGAAAAATATTGTAACTTTTTTCGAGAAAAACGATAAAATCAGTTTTTACTTCCAAGGAACACCAATGGCCTCGGCGAATTTCAATTATCATCCCCTGTCAAATACGCAATTATTTTCTTATCGGCAGCAGGAAATGCCAAGGATTCAAGCACTTCCGACTTCACCCAGCGATAGGCGTCAGCAGCATTACATTGGATCACTCCACCAAGATACTGCGCCTCAAAAACATGCAGCGTAATTTTAAAATGTGTATAAGCGTGCGGTATCTCAAGAACCTTCGGGCCAACAGCAATATCGATCGATAACTCTTCCCTGATTTCCCGCTTAAGGCACGCTTCCAATGTTTCGCCTGCCTCCAATTTTCCACCCGGAAACTCCCAAAGCCCCCCCAACAACCCTTTGGCCGGGCGCAATGTAATAAGAATCTCTGCGCCATCACGGATAATGCCGGCGGTCACATTGTAGTGCGGCACCGGCTTGCGGGGCTTTCGCACAGGAAGTTCAGTCTGAAGGTTCAGGGCATTGGCCCCACAGCATCTCTGCACTGGGCAGCAGAGACAAGAAGGAGATTGCGGCCTGCAAATCAACGCACCCAGTTCCATCATCGCCTGGTTGATCTCTGAGGGATCCACGGCATTCAAATGGAGTTCGGCCACCCGCCAGAGTAAGGTCTGAGTTGCAGAGCGGTCGATACAGTCCGTGATATGATAAATACGCGTCAAAATGCGCATGACATTGCCATCAAGCACCGGTACAGATTGGCCATAGGCAATACTGAGTATAGCCCCTGCTGTATATCGGCCGATTCCCGGCAAGGCGGTCAAATCTTCATAGGAATCCGGCAAGATACCATTATGGCGTTCAGACACAATTTTCGCGGCCGCATGCAGATGTCGCGCCCGTGAATAATAGCCCAGCCCCTCCCAGAGTTTCATCACTTGGCCGGGTTCGGCACTGGCCAAATGATGCACTGTAGGCAGCTGTTCTAGAAACCGATGATAATATGCCTTCACTGTCTCGACCTGTGTCTGCTGCAGCATGATCTCAGAAATCCAGATGGAATATGCATCTCCTGTCTCACGCCATGGCAGCTCACGATGGTGCGTTCTATACCATTTGATCAGGGCCTGTTGTACCGCTGAAACCTGCAATTTATCTGTGAAGATCTTTTCCATAAACACCTAAAGTGAAACGAGCCATCCTTCGAAAACTCCGAAGGATGGCTTTTAAAGGAGAGGGCCGTTGCCCACCGAGGCAACGGCGCCAACAAAAGAGGAAATGAGGAAAGGAATAATAAATCAAGCATCTTAACGACGCTCACTCATTTTATAAGCAACTCGCATGCCAAGTCTAAAAACATGCCCCTCGCTCCCCCATAAAAATCCATTTATCAATTATTTAGATAAACAACGCTATTTCAAAGATCTGTAGCCCGGACATCAGTCACGCCCTATTCGTGTACAATTCTGTATAGACACACACAAAATTGGACAGAAAAAACAGGTCAACGTCTCTGTTTTTCAACCCAGATCTGAACGAGATGCACCAGGGTCTCCACAGATTTCTCCATGTCCTGTACCGAGATCCATTCCAGGCTGCTGTGAAAATTATGCCCCCCTGTAAAAAGATTGGGTGTAGGCAGGCCCATGTAACTGAGACGGGCGCCGTCTGTACCACCGCGAATGATCTGTAGATGGGCTTCCATACCGCTGCGAGTCACCGCTTCCATGGCATACTCTACAACTTCTGGGACATCTTCAAGTTTCAGGCGCATGTTGCGGTAAGACTCCACCACATCCAGGCTAATCTCGGCCTTGGGATATTTTGCCGCAACGCGTTCTCTGATTTCATTCAGATGCCGACTCTTGGCTTCATTGCCATCGAGCTCAAAATCACGGAGCAACATCTTGATGGTCACTTCATAGGCCCCACCTGTAATGACGTAGGGGTGAATATATCCCTCGCGGCCCTCTGTTGTTTCTGGTGCCGGAAAATCTGCCAAGGCACTGACAATATCCGCTGCAATACGTACAGCATTGACCATTTTCCCTTTGGCATAACCAGGATGCACACCCACGCCGGTGATCTTAAATGTGGCGGCAGAGGCGTTGAAAGTCTCATTCTCCACTTCTCCGGCTTTTTCACCATCCACTGTATAGGCATACTGAGCACCAAATTCCTCAACATTAAAGAATTTTGTACCTGTCCCTACCTCTTCATCGGGTGTAAAACCGATGCGCAGTGTCCCATGCTTGATCTCTGGATGGGCCTTGAGGTAGGCGACAGCCGTGAGGATTTCAGCAATGCCTGCTTTGTTGTCGGCCCCCAGCAGTGTGGTGCCGTCAGAGGTGATAATATCATGCCCCATCTGCTTTGCCAGATCTGGATTTTCACTGGCACGGATGACCTGAGACATATCGCCCGGCAGTACAATATCCCCCCCTTGATAATTCTGATGAATCTGCGGCTTCACATTGAAACCCGAAACCTCCGGGGAGGTGTCCATATGGGCCAGCAAGCCGATCACAGGCACTTTCACAGCCTCATCAAAGGGAAGGTTGGCGGGCAGTGTGGCCATGATATAACCGTGCTCATCCATGGCCGCATCAGTCAGGCCCAGCGCCAGCAGTTCTTCAACGAGGAGACGCCCCAGCACTTTCTGTTTTTCCGTGCTGGGATAGGCGTCGACCACCCCTTCTTTGGACTGTGTATCGATCTGGACATATCTCAAAAACCGGTCGATCATGCTCTGACGCATTACGCCTCCCTTATTCTTTATCGCTCATTTTGATATAATCTACTATTTTTTCCATATTCTCATCGAGATCGGCGAGCCGTTTGCTCATATCGTTCAAACGCCATTCCAGCGATGAGAGCATCCAGAATTGAAAGTGAATCACCTTGGCCTCATTGCGGAGAAACATAAATATTTTAATGGACAGGAGGACCAGTCCCACCTCAACCGCAGGCAGTTCCAGCTCATGAGGCAAAAAAGGGGCCGCAATCAAAGTGGTCAGCACAGCGGCAATCATCACATATTCAAAAATCTTCCCCAGGGTGGTGGGTTGACCGCCAATCTGTCCGACAATTTTGCGAATTCGCTCTTTCTCCTGAACAAACTGTTCCAGCTCATCGCGGCTGAAATCTTTTATATTTTTTCGTGTATCGACCATGTGCAACTCTCCTTAAATAATCAGCGGTCAAACGGAGGCCAGCAGACTTTACGGACAACCCGGTAGGCGGGCCGATTGGCCAGACGGTAGGCAAAGCTGTGGGACTGCGCAGGAAAGGCCTGCCCCTGCATCAACTGCCAGTACTGCCGGACTGAGTCCGCCTCCAGTCCCGCAATTTCATGCGCCAGAGCCGCCAATTGTTCCCCCAGATCGTGCATCTGCACCACTTCCGGATGGAAGTCAGTCCATGATTTCAGAAAAACCTCCGCCAGGGTCTCCGGTGTCCCGCCGCTCTTTTCATAGAGCCGTATATTCACCCGTAAAACAGAACTCTCTGTATCGACAAATTCCAGCAGCCGCTCACCGGCCACGGGGCGCTCACCTCTGCCCCATTCATGACGGATGGAATCGAGGATCGCGTCTGGGTCTAATCCCCTATGCCCACCGCCAAAAACCGCCTGATGAAAGAGTTTGTACCAGTCCTCCACGGCCATATCGCGATGCAGCATCTGCTGTGTCTGCACCAGCTCGCGAAAAGCCGCTTTGTCGATTGAACCATTCATACAGCCTCACCCAATTTAAAGCCAAAGACAGCGGACACCGATTTACGGGGGTGCATCAGCCAGCTCTCATTGAGCGTGACACCCAACGTCGCAGCGCCGGCTGTGGCCATTAAACCGCCCTGGGACGCCAACGGCCAGTCCCCATAGCCGGGGCTGAAGCGTGGGGTGACTGCGCGTGCATTTGGCGGATATGCAAAATTCTTCCAGGCCTGATGATGCACCCAGTCTGCCACGGCATCGGCGGTCTCTGAGCCGATGGCATCCAGCAACACGCCTTCGGTGACCTGACTCTCTTCTGTGTAACGCAATGACTGCCGCTCCAGTTCTGGGCCGACAGTACAAACCAGTACGCCGGCATGCTGGCACTCAGACAACAGTCGAGCCACCTGTGTACTTTCAATCTGCCAAGACGACGCCTTAAAACAAACGGTCTCCCCCTCATTTTTCTCAACCTCAAGCACGGCCAGAACCGCTTTGAACTGCAAAAGTGACTTGGCCTCTTTCAGCATATGCATCCAGATATCACCGAGATGGCCCGTGGGTTCCACATCCGCAGGATAACCGAGACGCCGCAGTATGGCCCGTTTAGGTAGCGCCAACATGGGGGGATTCAGGACAAACCGCTGCATTTCAGGCCTCTCCCAGCTCAAAGCATTTAAATCCATCGCCCAGGGATTTTCCAGCCTCGATAAAGAGATCCCTGATGTGGTCGTCCATGGTAAAATAGTTGATCTGCCATCCCGCCTCGGCCAGCTTCACCATCTGTGACACCAGGCGGGGGCGCCGCTCCCAATCTGAATATTGAAAGGCGTCATCGAGGATTAAAAACAGGGGCTCTTCGCCGGCCAGCCGTGATGCAAAGCCCATGCGCAGCGCCAGAAGCGTCTGCTCCCTGGCCCCTGTGGAGAGGTCGGACAGACGGTAGGTGTTCAGTCCGTCACTGACCTCTAGTTCCTGACCATTTATCTCAAATTCTGTATATCGACCGGTCAAAGCGGAGAGAGGGGCACGCACAGCACTGTGGTTCAGCGCTTCAACAATTTTATCATCCTCGTCACGCTCCAGATTCTGAATTACACGATAAAGCAGCTTCTTCCCGATAATCTGCGCGGTTTTACGGCGGTAATCCTCAGCCGCTTCATCACGTTTTTTCCGGAGACCTTCAAGCTGATCTTCCCAGTTCCGCGCGGCTCTGTCCTGTGTCTCATTGAAGATGGACCGCTTTAAATCCTCAAGACGCGTCTCCTCTTCAGCCATTTCCTGCTGAACCTGAACCCGTCGTTCCTTAAGGGACTGTTCCTTTTGCCGGCTGTATTCGAGGCCGGCGGCCCCTTCGATATAGTCAGTGGGGTCCACATCCAGCTGGGCCAGTTGAATACGCTGACCCTGCAGGGTGTCCTCCAGTTTTTCCAGGGTCTTCCCCGTCTCCAGCAGCACGGCCTCCCAGCGATCCACACTGTATTTCTGGGCAGTCAATTGAAAAACAAGCTGTTCCAGCTTGATTTCATACTGTTCAAGTAACCGTTTGTCTCCCTCAAGCTGTTCGGTGAGCAACTTGGCCCTGGCATACGCCTCCTGACTCTGCATCAGGCGCTCACGCAGCTGGGCCAGATCGGATAAGCCCTCATCAAAACGGGTTTCATACTGTGTGGAGAGCCTGAGCATCTCATCGGACTCCCCTTTGCGCTGCAAGAGACGCTGTAAACGGCGATAGATCAGAATACCAGCCACAGCGGTCACGGCCATTGCAGCCAGGGCCACAGGCCAGAAACCGGTAAACGCCATCACACTGGCGAGAATCAGGGCCAGAATTGAAAGAAGAGGCAGCAGGCGTCCGACGGCTTTGGGGGCTTTGGCCATGAGCTGTTCGTAGACATCAACGGCATTGGAGAGCCACTCGTAATGGCGGCTCTCGTTTTGGGCGGCGGCCAGCGTCTCCACATGCTGCTTAATCTCGCGCTGCTTCTGCCGGTAGAGGTTAAGCTGATCCCGGGCCGACTGCAGCACGGTTCTGGAGAGTTGTCGCTGTCTGAGCTCCAGGGCCTCTATCTGTTTATGAATCTGAAAGGCCAGGTGACACCGCGCACGTCCCTCTTTTTTGAGGTCGGCATCAATCTGGATCAGTTCCAGTTCAAGCAATTGCCGCTGCCCTCCGGAGAACCGCTTGTTGACCTGGGCAAAGAGTCGATTCAGTGTGGCCAGCCGTTCTTGAAGGACTTCGCGATCCTTGATTTCTCCGCGGCGAGAACCACTGATCTCCGAGGCCAGAATCTTACTTTCCTGCACGGTGACGGGAATCCTTTTTTCAATGCGCTCCAGTGTCTGACGGCCGGAGAGAAAATGCTTGATCAGTGCCCGGTTGACACCGCCCCTGTCATTCGACGTCAACGCCAGTTCAGCGCCCTTGACCACCAGAAGGCGCGAGAAATCTTCCGGCAGGCCCCGCTTCTCTTCCCAAAGATTGTCCAACCGCTCCTTTCCACGGGGTGAAAAAGCCAGCGGCTGCGCCTCCAAACCGCGTACCAGCACACGGCCTGCGCCAACGGAGTCACGCAGGGCCCAGCGCTTTGAAGACTTGAACAGGGAACGCACCAGGAATTCTACCACATGCGTCTTGCCCTGCTCATTTTTCCCGTAGATCAGGTTTAACCGGCCCCATGACCAATCCAGGGCGGCAATGGGTCCGAGACGCTGCACCTTGACGGCATCAATCTGTATTGGCATATCTACTCTTCGTAAATGACTTTAAGTGCTTCGATAAGAATTTCCTGACGGCTCGGTTCTTCACCACCGGCAGGCCACGCAAGTGATTCAATTTCATCAAAAATCTGTCTTGAAATCTCAGCCAGATCGCGATTCTCGTTAATTTTCAGGGAGGAAAGATCGGGCCCCGCCTCGGTTTCAAAGGTATAGCCTTTGAACGCTTCACGCAACTGAGCGGCCACCGCAGCCCGATCGGCGGTATAGCCCTCGGCACGGATACGAATCACAGCAATCTCCCGCTCCGGCCCGGTCAGATCCCACTGCTTCAGCACTTGATCAATCTGCGACTGAATAAAGAGATGCTCATCGGCCATGGGCAGCACGGTAATCGTGGCCTGATAGTAGAGCCGATGGGTGAATAGCGGTTCGGACTGCACACGGCCGGTCTCTGTATCAAGCACCAGCAGACGACGTCGGCCGGTTTCATTGATATGCAGCGGAAAGGGGGAACCGGGGTAATGTACCCGACCCAATATCTGCGGTTTGTGTATATGGCCCAGCAGCACGGTGCGCGGAGAGAACTGATCCATGTCCGAACGCGCCAGCGGCATGTACACCCCCGGTTCGTAGGGATTGGGTTCACGCAACCCTTCAATCCAATCGCCGTGGCTGATCAGGATCCACTGATCTGCGGGCAGTTCCGGCACGGCCTGACCGATGGCGCCGCCCATACTGCTGTTCTCCGCATAGGGGAGAAAGAAACAGGGCAGGCTCATGAGATCAAAAGCCTTCACTTGAGGGTGGTCATAAACCGTCACATTGCTCACATCGAGCATACGGCTGTTCAGACGATGATCATGGTTTCCCGGAATGACGTGTAGGTGTATTCCCTGATAGGCCCTGCGCTTCACCAGGGTTTCAAAGTCGGCAATATCACTGACATTCTCATCAAAAAGATCACCTGCAATGATCAATTGATTGAGGTTGAGGTCAAGGGTTTTCTGCAATACGGCCTCAAAAGCCGCGTACCGTTCGGGATGTTGCGAACGGGTGGTCAGATGACAATCGGCAGTCACCGCGATCTGCACGGACAACTCCTGTGGTTTAGGGGACAAGCCATTGGATTTGCGGGGTTTATTCAGTGATTCAATTTAAACGTTTTTACGGTTAAACTCAAGGCATTTCACAACAATTGCCTCAAGGTGTCATGGACTTTTGAATAGCCTCATCCATTCATCAAGTTCTGAGGCAGACATCTTTGGCTTCTCCTCTGAGCGGGACGGCACGGTCCCGGTCAGCTGCGCGGCAAAGGCATGGGCGCCCTGCACCGCACAGCCGTACTGCCTGACATAACGAACAATCTCTTGATCGGAAGTCACCACCGTGGTCTCACGGGGCTGGTCCAGCCGGTCTACCAGACGCTTGATCAGCGGATCGGCCTTCTCACCATGACGCGAGAAAAGCACCCTGACACCAGGCTCAGGCGACGTGGGATGACCGCTGTTCCCCACACCGTCAAAAACCAGTGTCACGACACGGTGCTGGCTGCGGCCGTAACGGCCGGTCAGGGCGATCAAGGCCGTTCTGGCCCCCTCGAGATCTGCGTCCATGCGACGACGGATCTCGGGAAGCTGATGCATAAGATTGTAGGCGTCGATGAGTATCTGTCTGGCCAATGTACGCCTCCTCAGCCAATCTGCCCTGAATAGATGATTCTTGCCGGTCCGGCCAGAATCACGCGCGACCAGTGCGCATCAAACTGTACTTCAAGCTGCCCGCCGGGCGTTTCGATCGACACAGGCGACTGGACCAGGCCGGCGCGAGCGGCCAGCAAGGCCGAGGCCACACAGCCTGTGCCGCAGGAGAGCGTCTCGCCCTCAACACCGCGCTCAAACGTCCGCACAGAGAGGCCGCTGCCCGTCTTTGAGACGAAATTGACATTGGCGCCTTCAGGAAATGCGGGATGCCGCCTGTACGGCGGAGCGATTTGTTCGATATCCAGTCCACTGACGTCATCGACAAAAATCACATAATGGGGAACGCCGGTATCAATCAGCCCGCCCTCTCTCCATCTAGGGTTCTCGAGCACACCGGGCGTCAGGTTCAATCCTGTCGGGGCTGTCATGGTCAGGGCCACGCGATTTTCAAAAACCGTCACGGGATGCAGCCCTTCGTCGGAGAGAAGCGTGAATCGATTGCCTGTTACCATGCCGAGATGATGGGCGAGCCGGGCGGTGCATCGCGCACCATTACCGCACATAGAGGCGCGATGGCCGTCTGCATTAAAATAATGCATGCGCACATCGGCCTCAGCAGATGCCGCACTCTCCACCAAAATGAGCCCGTCGGCCCCCACGCCCGTGCGTCGTGCACAGAGACTGGCAATCCATGAGGCGTTGCCGCTCTCAAAGTGCTTCTGCCGATGGTCAATGACAATGAAATCATTGCCGGTACCCGCCATCTTGAAAAAGTGCAGAGGACGCATTAATTCTCCTTCTGAGACAAACGTAGCCGGCGGACGACGTCGGCAATCTCGAAAAGTATGGTCTCCATCCGTTTCTCCGTCGGACGGGTCCAGCGAATGAGCTCCTCCCCCCCGTGGCTGATCAGCACCAGTGGCTCCCCTGTACGGCCTGAATCACCGATAAACCGCCACACAGTCTCAGGCAGGTAGGCCGCCCTGTAGATCTGGAGCAGAGGCGGAATGCGGGTCTGGGCCACACTGTCTTCAGGGGCGAAGCGTACCTCAACCTCAAAAGCCGGACGCAACGCCTCCAGGCGTGAGAGCATTACTGCGTTGGGCAGGTAGTGATCACGACGCTTCGCATACACCGGATAGGCTTTGATCAGCTCTGCCGTACTGAAAGTTCCGCGCAACAAAACAGCCGGTTTTGGCGTTGGCGCTACGGGTCTCCGAACGACAGGCAGGGGCGCCGGCTTTCTCAAGAGGCCCTTCACGGCGGCATAGCTGCTATCCCAGTTGCTGGCCGTCGTGGTATCGGGGGTCCAGATGGCTTCATGCGATACCGGCGCATTTTGAAACAGGGCCGGGCCGCGCATGATATAGAGCGACACGATCCAGGCAAGCACTGGACCGACGATAAAAACCGCCAGCAGCCCCATGCGGTAACGTTTCAGCCACGCAGGCCAGGGCCCCAAAGCGGGCGGCGCTGATGCAGACTGCGTCTCTTCAGCATTGGGTCCGGGGCTGGAGCCTGTCAGGATTTCATCGGGATCAATGTCAAGCGCATGCGCCAGTGCACGCAGAAAGGCGCGCTGATGCACGGCAGGCAGTGCGCCGTCCTCTCCCCTTTCAAAGGCCTGTATAATGGCGGGACTGATTCTCGTCTGCTCATAAAGGGCGTCCACACTGAGCTGTTTCTGCGTCCGGGCCTGCCTGAGAATCTGCCCCTTCTCTTGATTCATCACGACAGAGGTCCCACCTTCCAGGTAGAACGCACGGCCTCTTTTCCGGAAAACCGCTGCCACATATCAAAGAAACGTGTCAGTGGAAAACCCATCACATTGTGATAATCGCCTTCAATCCCAGAGACAAAGAGACCGGCCCGCTCCTGAATGCCATAGGCCCCGGCCTTGTCCATGGGACCGCCTGAGGCCACATAGTCCTCAATCTCCCAGCGGGCAACCGGTCTGAAATGGACGAGTGTCTTCTCCGCCTCAGTGATGCTGCCGCCTGCGGTATCCACGAGGCACAAGCCGGTATAAACCGCGTGTGAACGTCCGGAGAGCGCCTCCAGCATCGACAGGGCCTCCCTTTCACTGCGGGGCTTTCCCAGAATGTGGCCATCGAGGACGACCACGGTGTCAGAGCCGATGACCAGCCCGTTGACATCACCTGCCGCCACTTCAGCCGCCTTGGCCTCAGCCAAAAAATGAACGTGGGCCAGCGCATCATCCATGGGGGCATTGCCCTCGTCGACATGGCTGGGCATGATGGAGAAATCGAGGCCGACCTGCCGCAGCAGCGCCGCCCGGCGCGGGGATTGTGAAGCCAGAATCAAATGCATCAACGTTCCTCAGTATCAATCATCAAGGTGACTGGACCGTCATTGACCAGGGACACCGCCATGTGGGCCGCAAAGACACCGGTGGCGGTGGGAATTCCCAGGTTTTCTACCTGCTGTACAAAATACTGGTAGAGTGGATTGGCCTGTTCAGGGCGAGCCGCTTCTGAGAAGCCGGGCCGCCGGCCCCTGCGACAGTCGCCGTAGAGCGTAAACTGCGAGACCACAAGTGCCTCGCCTTTAATATCGAGCAACGAATAATGGAACTTGCCCGCCTCATTTTCAAAGATACGGAGATGCACACATTTCTCGGCCAACCAGCGGGCATCGGCCTCTGTATCTCCGGATTTCACCCCGAGAAGGATCAGAAGGCCCCTCTCTATCCGCCCCCTCTCTACGTTGGCGACAGTGACTGAGGCGCCGCTGACGCGCTGTATCAACGCCCTCAAAGCAGGCGTCCGCAGTAAACGGCCAGGAGGCCCACCAGCATATCGGCCTTCATCAATGTGGAGAGAAGATGAAAACGCGCGCGTTCCGGTTTCATCCACATGGCTGCTGCAATGCCCACCAGGAAAAGATCTACGCCGGGGATGACGATATAATAATAGGCACGCCCGAACCAGTCGGTGCAAAGCGGCAACAGCGTGGCCGCGATCACCGCCGCCATGGCTGCCGTGGCAATGGACATGGCCGGTTTGAAACCGTAGCGAATGGGCAGGGTCTGCCCGCCCTGATCACGGTCGCCCTCCACGTCCTCCAGATCTTTGATGATCTCACGGGCGATATGATAGAGACAGGCAAATCCGCCGACAACAATGGCAATCTTCAATCGTCCCACAGCCACGCCGCCATACACAAAGGCGAGGCCAGAGACAAAACCCACGGTCAGGTTGCCCCAGAAGGCGGTGGGTTTCAACCGGGCGCTGTAGAGATAGAGCAGCCCCGCCGAAAGGGAGGCAATGAGCAATGCCGCAGTATTGACCCATACGGCAACAAAAACACCGGCGGCAAAGAGCCCCAACGCCCAGAATCGGGCCATTCGAAGTGAAATCCGTCCGGAGGGCAGAGGACGCTGCGGTTTGTTGATACGGTCAATCTCCAGATCGAAAACATCATTGATGGCATTGGCCCCGCCCGTGATCAGCATACCGGAGACAGCCGCCAGCATCAGTGGCCACAGGGCATCAATGTGACCGGTGACAAAACCCCCGAGAAAAATAGAGAGTCCACCAATCAACACGTTCACTGGGCGCGTCAGTTGTAACAGGGCTTTCAGTTTTGTTTTCATGACCTTAAAGATAATATCAACCCTGTGAAAAAGCAACTTGCAATTGTCACTCTGATTTGCCTTCTTTATTTATCCATTCCTTTACAGGGAGCACGCATGCAATTTATTCTAGAGACAGCGGAGCGACGCCAGGCCCTGCGTCAACTGCTGGACTGCTGTCTGACACTGGAGCAGAAAGCCGTGGGCTTCTACAAGCGACTCTCTACACGGGTGGAGGAGAAAGCACTCGCTTCATTCTTCCTGGACATGGCCCGGCAGGAAGCCGGCCACGTGACCTACTGGCAGGGGCTGATTGCGCTGTGGGAAAAGCATCGCCTGAAGAATCCCTTTGATGAGACCGATCAGCTACTGAACACACTCCTGGCCCTGCTCGATAAACTGGCAGTCCCCCCCACCGGTAAAGACCGGATGCTTTCACCGGAAGAGGCGCTGCAACTCTCTTTCGAGCTGGAATTCAGTTTGTTGGATCCGGCCTTTGGGGCGCTCTTCTTTCTGCTGGCCGAGCAGAGTGACTCTCGAGATGTCACCTCAGACTACGAGGCGCATATCGCCGGCCTTCAGGCACAGGTGGTGCGTCTCGGAGTGAATAATCCGCTCTTCAATCTGATATCCCGACAGATGACACTGCTGCTCCGCCTCAACCGTCAGCGTGCTTCGGACTTGACGGAAATCTACTCCCTGCGCAATGTTCTGCCCATCTGCATGCACTGTAAAAAAGTCAGAGATGATAACGACCACTGGGACCGTGTGGAATCCTATATCATGGCCCACACCGGCGCCGCGCCCTCACACGGCATCTGCCCCGAGTGTATGGTCAAACACTATGGCGATTTGATGGAAGATAAGGCGGATTGAAAGACACTGCGGCGGATGATCAGTTCCACCAGCACACCGATGAACAACCCGGAAGCCAGTGCCGACAGGAGGAACAGCGGTGCCAGTCCCCAGACGGCCCCGTGACGGGTAAAGAGCAGCACAGCCAGCAGCAGCTGTACTGCATTCTTGGCCATGGCCCCCACAATACTGATGCCGATCATTGAGAAAAACCGGCCGGCAAGCGGCATACAGGCCGCCATCACCAGGGTGGCTGCCACACCACCGCCCAAAGAGAGGAAAAAAATGGGCTGGAGAAAACGTCCGGTAATCAAACTGCCTATCAGCACACGCAGCAGAAGCACCACCAGCCCCTCACGCCACCCCCACCAGATCAACGCCAGCAGCGTCAGGCTGTTGGCCAGCCCCAATCTCATCCACGGCATAGGGTTGGGAATCAGACATTCCACGGCAAAAAGCGCTGACGCCAGGGCCGTCAACAGCCCCAATAAGGTCATTTTCTTCAGCATCATTCCTCTACATAGTGACTGCGTCAACCGCATTTTGAGCGTTGCCTTCAACCTCTATGACAATGCGGTTGGGCACACAGATCAAGGCTTCACCCGAGCGGTGAATACGTCCCAGATGCATGCAATGCTTGTGGGGACAGGGCGCTTCTGTGATACGGATCGCTCCCGACTCAACTTGAAACCGCGTGATTCCCGCGGGTCCTGAAATCGTTCCGGATTGATTCTCGTGAAGCGAAACAATGCGGGTGACGCCATTTCCATCGATAATGCGCGCCGTCGTCCCCGGCTGGCGTCCCACGCGAAAAGAGAGCATACTCCCGATAAAAAGCACAAGCCAGACCACACCGATAACGGCATCGCCTGGCTTGAGATACTGCTTTAACTTGAAAGCGACCATTGCTGTTTAGAATTACGCCGTGACCGCAGCCAGCGCCAGCGAATTGAGCTTGGTCTGGGCATCGTCGGAGCGTGAAAGCAGGATGATGGAGACACGTGCCCCAATGACCAGCCCACCGATCTGTGCACTGGCCAGATGCCACAGTCCCTTGGCAAAGATATTCCCGCTGGAGATATCGGGCATAAGCAAAATATCGGGATTGCCTGCAATACGGCTTTCAATGCCCTTCTTCTCCGCCGCATCACGGCTGAATGCCACATCAATGGCCATGGGGCCTTCCAATTCGCAGGACCCCAATTCACCCTGCAGCGCCATCTCCTCCAGCTGACGCGCCTCTCCGGTGGCCGGCATATCGGGATTGATCTTTTCAATCGCAGCCAGTGCCGCCACTTTGGGACGCGCAATATCGAGTTTGTGCATCACCTGCACACCGTTGCGGACAATGTCCGCCTTCTGCTCCAACGTCGGTCTGATGACCATGCCGCCGTCTGTGATCATCACCAATTTATGATAAACCGGAATCTCCAGAACCGCGGCATGGGAGAGCAGCCGGCCTGTACGCAGATTGTATTCCTTGTTTAAGACCTGCTTCAGCAGCGCCGGCGTGCTGACCTTCCCTTTCATCAATGCATCGGCCGCGCCTTCGTGTACAAGACGCACCGCCGTCTGTGCAGATGACAGCTCATCAGAGGTGTTATGGATATCCACGCCACTGATATCCATGCCAATCTCATCGGCCAGGGACTTGATCTTGTCGGCCTGACCCACCAGGACAGGCTGGGCAATGCCCTCTGTCATCGCCTTGTTCAAGGCCTGCAGAACCGACTTCCCCTCGGCACCGGCCACGGCGATACGCCGGCTTTCCTGCTCTTTGGCTTTATTAAAAATCTGCTGATAACTCTTCAACTGTTCATCCTCCGTCATAAATCTTCTCAACGAATACCTCTCCCAGGGCGCGCTCGAGAACCAGCCAACGAATCGCAAATATCCCGTATTTGAGAAATTAAGATGCGCCGTCGCCTTAGGCAAAAAAACAATCTCGCATAAAAACGAGCCGCATCAGAATATACAGCCGATGCGGCCCGAAAAAAAATAAAAACTGAGGTTTTACTTGGTGTCTGCAGCCAGTGCCGCAGCCATGACGATAGAGTAGTACTTGGCCTCTTCGTCATCAGCGCGTGAGGTCAGAATCACCGGCGCCAATGTGCCCATGACCACGGCCGCCGTGGTACCGCCGGCCAGCAAAGAGACGCTTTTATAGAACACGTTGGCCGCTTCGATATTGGGGAAAACCACAATATCGGCCTGACCGGCCACGGGGCCGCCCACACCCTTGATCTCACACTTCTTGGGGGAGAGCGCCACATCCAGCGCCAAGGGTCCATCCACCAAACCGCCAGAGATTTGCTTGCGCTGGCTCATACCGGTGAGCACGGCCGCATCCATGGAAGACGGAATTTTGCTGCTGATGGTCTCCGTGGCGGAAATCAACGCGGCCTTAGGCTGTTCGATACCCAGCGCATGGGCCACTTTGAAGGTATAGCCCAGCATCTTGGCCTTCTGGTCCATGTCGGGCAGCGGGAGAATGGCTGCGTCTGTGGCAATCAGTAATTTGGGATAACTGGCAATTTCACACAGTGTGACATGGGTTAACAGCCCCCCTTTGGGCAGCATGCCGGCCTCTTTGTTTAAGATGGCACGCATGTAATCGGGGGTCTTGACCAAGCCCTTCATCAACATGCCGGCTTCACCGTCTTTCACAAGACTGACAGCCTTGCGTGCTGCAGCAGCGGGATTCTCTTCATGAACAATCTTAAAAATGGACGCGTCAATATTCTGATCCTTGCACACAGCTTTGATCTTAACTTCATCGCCCACTAAAATCGCATTGACCACACCCTCTTTCACGGCGCGGGCAATGGCGCCAATCGTATCGGGATCCTGACCGGCGGCCACGGCCACAGACTGCGTTTCAGCCCCTTTGACCATCTCCACCAATTCAGCAAGTTTTGTTACCATAACAGTGACTCCTCAATCTATATCGATTAGTACTTTTGTGCTTCTTCCTGACCATTGAGCACGCGAAAACCACCCAAGGCAAGGCTGAGCAACTCCTCTTCACCAGGATAGACGACCATGTCGGCAATCCATCCGACACGTTCCTCGATGAGCTGGATCATGTGTTTGTTGTAGGCAATACCACCTGTCACGATGATCGCATCCACTTTGCCCTTGAGCACCGTGGCGCACTTGCCGATCTCCTTGCCGATCTGATAGGCCATGGCATTTTGAATCAACGTCGCCTCTTCGTCGCCATGCTGCACTTTATCTTCAATGATACGCATATCATTACACTCAGCATAGGCCATGACACCGCCATGTCCGAGCAACATCTTCTTCACTTCTGCAAATGTCTTCTCACCGGAGAAACAGAGCTGCGCCAGCTGTAGCGACGGCAGTCCACCGGCGCGTTCAGGACTGAAGGGCCCTTCACCGGAGAGGGCGTCATTCACATCGATAATTCGTCCGTTGTGATGGGCGCCCACTGAGATACCGCCACCGAGATGAACGACGATCAGATTCAGATCGCCATAGGGCCGGCCCACTTCTTCGGCATAACGCCGCGCCATGGCCTTCTGATTCAAGGCATGGAATACGGAACGGCGCTCAAAGGCCGGATGCCCGGAGAGACGGGCCACGGGTTCCAGCTCATCAACCACCACAGGATCGACGATAAAGGCCGGTTTATCCAGCGTCTTGCCCATCTCAAACGCAATCAATCCACCCAGATTGGAGGCGTGTTCGCCATACTTGGCGGCTTTCAATTCCTCAACCATGACTTCATTCACACGATAGGTTCCACCGGGAATGGGACGAAAAAGCCCCCCACGGCCCACAATACCATCCAGAGATTCCAACTCAAAGTGACGCTCACGCAGTACGTTCTCAATCACTTCTTTACGAAAAGCATACTGATCTGTAATGCTGTCAAAGGGCTCCAGTTCTTCAGCAGTATGGCGTAATGTTTCTTCAAACAATTCCTTGTCATCCTCAAAAACCGCCACTTTTGTCGAAGTTGACCCAGGATTGATTGCCAAAATTTTGTACGACATGAAAAACACTCCTTGATCTATATATAGGTATTGGGCTCTTCATCGCCCTTGAGCACGCGCAATGCGCCCAGAGCAAGAGCCTCGAGTTCGTTCTCTCCAGGGAAACAGCTGACAGGGGCGAGAAATTTGACGCGCTCAGTCACCCAGTCCACAAGCAATTCGTTATAGGCCAGCCCGCCGGTGAGGACAATGCCGTCCACACGGCCCTTTAGCACGGTGCACATCGCGCCAATTTCCTTTGCAATCTGATAGGCCTGAGCCTGAAAAACCTCCTTGGCTTCGGCATCACCGGCGTGGATGCGGCGACGCACCTCACGGCTGTCGCTGACGCCAAGATACCCCACCAGTCCGCCATTGCCGATGATCTTTTTCTTCAGCTCAGCCAGGGTAAACTTACCCGAATAACAGAGTTTCATGAGCCCTGTCACAGGCAGTGTTCCCGCCCGCTCCGGGCTGAAAGGGCCGCCGTCATTGGCGTTGTTCACATCGACAATGCGGCCTTTTTCTACAGGACAAATGGAGATGCCGCCGCCCAGATGCGCCACCACGAGGTTCAGCTCATCGATTTTTTTGCCGAGCTCTGCCGCAGCTTTTCGTGCGGTTGCTTTCACATTCAAGGCATGAACCAGGCTTCGACGCGGCAATTCAGGCAGACCTGAGTATTTGGCGAGCGGCCCGGCTTCATCCACGGAGACCGGGTCGACAAAAAAGGCCGGTGCGCCTGCTTTCTGCGCCAGTTCATGAGCAAGAATCGAGCCTATATTGGAAATATGATCTGCCTGGACACGACCTTCACGGATATCGTCCAGCAGCGTCTCATTAACGGCGTAGGTGCCGCCGGCCAAAGGCTTAAACGGACCGCCGCGCCCCACCACGGCATCCAGTGAGACGATAGCGGTTTCATTATTTTTTAATATCGCTTCGATGTCGCCGCGTCGCAGATCAATCTGATCGAGGATGGTTTCATAGGCATCCAGCTGGGCGCGGGTGTAATCCAAAGACTCTGCCCAGATTTCATTTTCATCCTCAAAAAGGGCGATCTTGGTAGATGTAGAGCCTGGGTTGATGGCTAAAATTTTCATCTCTATCCTTCAACTCGAACAAAACTGCTGCCCGAAGTTTCTTTAAATTTAATACGTAAATCCAACCAGTGAATGAGAGGCGAAGACACAATATCCAGCCTGCAATCATTCAGATTCAAGCGTGTACTGCAAGTCGCTAACAGTCTAACGAAGAAAGGAGGCGGATAAACCGCCCCCTTTTTGCACACTAAGCCTGATGCTGCCGACCGGCAAGGAAGGCGTTGACATTCAACTCCTCCGTGCCTTTGGGGACCCGGTCACGAATGACCGAAGTCCAGGTTTCTTCCGGGATATCCAGCGACTGGGAGAGCACACCCAACAAGATGGTGTTCACCAATCTGGCATTGCCCAGTTCCTTGGCAATCTTCACGGCATCAATCACTGTGACATTCTTAACCCGGCTCTTCACAACGCCAATAGAATCTTCAGGATATTCAAAGCCCTTCATGGAAGCAATAGGCGGCACCATTTTGTAACGGTTGATGGCCACTGTGCCTTCAGGCTTCAGAAAATGAATCCAACGCTGGGCCTCGGCCTGCTCAAAGGCAAGAATCACATCTGCGGTGCCCTCGGGGATCAGCGGGGAGTAGACTTTATCGCCAAAGCGGACATGGCTGGAAACCACGCCACCACGCTGGGCCATACCGTGCACTTCACTCTTCTTGGCATCAAATCCAGCTTTCATCGTCACGGCGCTGAGCAGCTCTGTGGCCAGCAGCACACCCTGACCGCCGACGCCGACAATCAATACATTTGTAGTTTTATTCATCGGTGTCGTCTCCTATTTCACACGCTCAATGGCATTCACGGGGCAAACCTGGGAGCAGACAGAACAGCCTGTACACAGGGCGGGGTCGATCTGTGACTTGGTCAGACCCTTGGCGGTTGTCACATCCGATTCACTGATGGCCGGGCAGCTCACCTTGAAACAGGCGTGGCAGCCAATACATTTGTCATGGTCGACAGTGAAGGGAACCTCTTTGACTTTTTTGCGATTCTCCGCCGGGTAAAGCGCACAGGGTCGGTTGGTGATCACCACAGAAAGTTCGTCGGAAGCCATCTCCTCTTTCAGCACACGTTGTGTCTGCTCAAGGTCATAGGGATCGATCACCTTGATATTCTTTGCGCCCACAGCTTGACAGATCTTGGCCAGATCGACTTTCTGCCCCTCAGCACCGGAGAGCGTCTCGCCGGTACCGGGATGCTGTTGACCACCGGTCATGGCCGTGATGCGATTGTCGGCGATCACTACGGTGATGCCGGCTTTATCATTCACCGCATTCAGCAAACCTGTAATACCGGAGTGCAGGAAGGTGGAGTCGCCAATGGTGGCCACAATGCCTTTGCCGTCACCACGGGCCTTGGACATGCCCACACCCACACCGATGGAGGCACCCATCTCAACACAGGTATCACCCGCGCCCAGAGGCTCCAGGACACCCAGTGTGTAGCAACCGATATCGGTGGTCACCACGGCCTTGTTCTTACGCAGCGAATAGTAGAGACCGCGATGCGGGCAGCCGGGGCAGAAAATAGGGGGTCTGGGGATGACATTCTCTTTCTCGCTGGCCTTGAAAGGCGAGGTCAGCTCACCGGCTTTTTCCAGCCCGGCCGCCACAACCTCAGGGGTCATCTCACCCAGACGGGACCAGTATTTTTTGCCCTCACAGGCAATGCCTTCCACCTTGAGGATATTTTCAATGAAGGGCTCAAGTTCTTCGATCACATAAAGTTTATCCACGGAATCAGCAAAATCTCTGATCTTGTTCAGCGGCAGCGGATAGGTCATACCCAGTTTAAGCACCGACGCCTCGGGCATCACCTCTTTGACGTAGTTGTATGTGGCACCGTGTGTGATGATGCCAATGCGGTTGCTGCCTTTGTCAATGCGGTTCAGCGGAGTGGTTTCGGCCCATTCCTGAATGGCGGCAATGCGCTTTAAGACCTTGGGATGCATCTCACGGCCATGCGCCGGGAGTACGACAAATTTCTTGGGATCACGCTTGAAACCGGTGACAGGATACTCGGTGCGCTCACCGATCTCAACCACTGACTTGCCGTGACAGACGCGCGTGGTCATACGATAGACCACAGGAGTATCAAATTGAATGGAGAGCTCCAGCCCCATACCGACAAAGTCCTTGGCTTCCTGACTGTCGGAGGGCTCAAGACAGGGGTACTCTGCAAATTTTGCATAGTAGCGGTTGTCCTGCTCGTTCTGTGAGGAGTGCATGCCGGGGTCATCGGCGGTGACCACGAGGAAACCACCGGGTGCACCGATGAACGACATGGACATGAAGGCATCAGCGGCCACGTTGAGGCCGACATGTTTCATGGTCACCAGGGTGCGGGCGCCTTCAAATGTGGCCCCCATTGCCACCTCAAAGGCCACTTTCTCATTGGGCGACCACTCTGAATAAATCTCTTTATACTGGCAGATATTTTCGAGGATTTCCGTACTGGGTGTCCCCGGATAAGCTGTGGCGACATGCAGACCGTGTTCAAAACAGCCGCGTGCCACCGCTTCATTACCGGAAAGAATGCTTTTTTTCATAGGTAACTCCATCATGAATCGCCATTGAGTCGATTGAACGACGCTTTGGCGGTTTGATTGTCTTTGTCTATCGACAGCGCAGCCGCATAGGCCTGCTTGGCTTTGTCGATACGCTTCAGATATTCATAAATTTGTCCACGTCTGATCTGTGACCAGGCATACTGTTCGCTGTCGCTGTTGAGGGTGTCAAAGCGATCGAGACAGGCCAGAGCCTCCTCCAGCGCCAGCCCTGAAAGGGCCGATGCCTTGCCCATCTGATAGAGGGCCAAAGGGGCGTCAGAGTCAAGCCTCAGTACGGCCCGAAAGGCGCCTAAGGCCGTCTCATGGCGCTTCTGAACCATGGCCAACCGTCCAATTTCCATCCAGGTCCGCACCTGCATGGAATCCACAGCCAGGGCCTGATTGAGCACATCGGCGGCTTCATCGAGACGGTCTCTGCCAGCCAAAAAGGTCTGATACCAGAAGTAATGGGCCAGTGAGTCTGGAGTTTCGGCGATGGATTGCCGATAAGTCGCCTCCACTGCGTCAAAACGCTCAGCCTTCATGTGCAGCATGGCAGCAGCTTCGTGGCCGCGCATGCGGTTTCTGGCCATAATGGCCTCCGCCTGACGCCTGGCTTCCTCGCTGTCCCCGCCCATGAAACCGGGCGCATGCATGTGAAACTGCATGAGCACTTTACGGGCGGGCAGATGATCGGGGTTCAGCGTGATGGCCCGTTCCACAGCGGCCTTCATCTTCTTGGCAAAACCGGCTTTCTTGAGTACCCCGGCCCTCTGGGCGCGGAGTCCGTAGGCCAGCGAGGCTGTGTAGTGGTAGTCGGCGTTGCCTTCGTCGACGCCTAGCAGCCGTTCGGCGTTTTTCACCGCTTTCTTATCCTGCTCTAGCGCGATATAGGCCAGCGTGAGCCGGCGCAATACAGCGCCGTCATTGGGATTCGCAGCGATCTGTTTTTCAAAGGCCGAGGCCGCTTCAGCATAGCGGCCGGACAGATAATGCCGCATGCCATCGCGCTTGCCCGTATCGTCAGATCCTCCTGAGACAGGGTAGATCATGACAAAATAGAAGACGACCAAGGTCATTTTATTCATCAACCGGAACATGATCTGGCCTCACTGTCTGAGAGACAAATGATGGTGTATAACCACGAAGGACACGGAGCCAAAATTAACGTTTCAGCCCCGTGCCGCTCCGAACATTCTCCGTAGAGATTGAAAAATCCGACTTACGCTTCCGCGCCGAAAGCCGCTTCCAGTTTCAGAAGACGATCATAATTTTTATCGACCATGGACTGGATGTATACGACCTCTTCTTCAGGCAGATGGCGGAAACGCCCCTGAACCTTCAGATAATCTGCAACCGGCGTCACATTTTTCACTTTTTTATTGATGGTGTACACACCGTCTTCCACCTCATAGATGGGGAAAACATTGGACGAAGTGGCCATTTTGGCAATTTTGACCGTCATATCCGGCCCATGCTTCCAACCTGTTGGGCAGGGTGCATACATATGGATAAACTTGGCGCCTTTGATCTCCTTGGCCTTCTGCAGTTTCTTGATGAAGTCCTCAGGATAGGCAATATTGGCCGTGGCACAATAGGGAATGTGATGGGCCACCATGATTTCCATGATGTTTTTCTTCTGACCTTTACGGTAATGATTCACCGGCGTGGTGGTGGTCCAGGCGCCGTGAGGCGTGGAGGAAGACCGCTGAATCCCCGTGTTCATGTAGGCTTCATTGTCATACACCACGTAAATCATATTCTCATTACGCTCGACGGCTCCTGAGAGCGCCTGCATACCAATATCAAAAGTACCGCCGTCGCCGGCCCAGGCCAATGTAGTCACATCATCTTTTCCCAGGCTCTTCAGCGCATTGGTGATGCCGCTGGCCGTGGCCGCAGCCGCCTCAAAGGCAGACTGCTGCAGAGGCACGCCCACAGCACTATAGGGAAAAGCGCCATCGATCACTGCCCAGCAGCAAGCAGGAACAGAGAGAATGGTTTTTCTTCCCAGGGCTTTCAGCGCATATCGCATCGCCATAGACGCACCACACCCCTGACAGGCCAGATGGCCAGGAGACATAATCTCCTCTTCAGGCAGCGTCAGGCGGATTTTCTTGTTTTCTGCACTCATTTCTTAACTCCTATCCAAATGAGATTCGAGGGATCTTCCACCTGCATCTTGTCAACCATGGACTCAATATCTACAATAGAGACGTCGCGCCCACCCAGACCGGCAATAAAACCGTACATCGGCACGGTCTCGCCGTACATGGCGGCCTTGGTTTCCGTGAAGAATGCCCCTTCATGGCCGAAGGAAATCATACGGTCAATCACACCCACTTTCTTGGCGTTCTTCAAGATAGACCGAACCTCTTCGGAGGGGAAGGGACGGAAGTAACGAATCTTCAATGCACCAACCTTCATCCCTTTGTTACGCATGCGATCCACAGCATCCATGGTGGTACCGGAAATAGTGCCGTAGGTCACCAGAATGGTCTCAGCATCATCACAGCGATAGGATTCAGTCATGCCGTATTCGCGACCAAATTCCTTGGCAAACTCTTTGTGCACATCGGCAATCACTTCTTTGGCTTTTTCATGGGCCTGATGAATCATATATGAAAATTCATAATAGAATTCAGGCGAGGTCAAAGAACCAAAAGAGCGGGGATCATTGACATCCAGCTTGTACTGCGGGTTGTATTTGGGCAAAAAGGCATCGACACGATCCTGATCGATCAAATCAACCACCTGGGAGGTGTGAGAGAGGAAAAAGGCATCCAGATTCACCAACGTGGGAAGCTGGATGTCTGCATGCTCACTGATTTTGTAGGCCATCAGCGTGGTGTCATACACCTCCTGATTGTTTTCGCAATAGACCTGCATCCACCCTGTGTCACGCTGGGAGACGGAGTCTGTGGCATCGGCCCAGATTGACCAGCCCGGGCCCAGGGCGCGGTTGACATTGGTCATGACAATAGGCAGACGCGCACGGGCCGTCCAATGGATCAGCTCATGCATCAGTGCCAGTCCCTGAGAGGACGTGGCTGTGTATGAACGGGCACCTGCGGACTCGGCACCAATACAGGCGGCCAGAGCGGAGTGCTCGGATTCAACTTTAATGAATTCCGCATCCAACTTGCCATCGGCAACGATCTCAGAGAGAATCTCAACGATGGTTGTCTGCGGTGTAATGGGATAGGCTGCCACCACATTGACCTTAGCGGCCGTGGCTCCGTAGGCGGCAGCAAAGTTTCCTGTTAAAACTTTCTTCATGCTTGCCTCCTATTTACCTTCTTTTTCACTGGTAATAGCATCAAAGGGACACTCGGCGATGCAAATGCCACAGCCCTTGCAGTATTCATAATCGATTGTGGGCGGATCTGTGGGAAAGATGGCCGGTTCGGGACAATATTTCCAGCAAATCATGCAGCGTTTACACTTTTCCTCATCGATCACGGGTTTGATAGAGCGCCAGGAAGCGGTTTTATTAACACGCATGCTACCCTGAGAGGCCGCCATTGGTGGCATATCGGAGGCGCCTGTAAATACGATAGGTTTCTGATCTTCTTTTTTAGCCATGCAGACCTCCTAACCGACCAGCTTCGCGAAAGTCTCGCGAGCGGCTTCGGCGTTCTTCTCTTGCTTGACGGGAATCTTTTCCATGATTGACTCAGCAATAGAGTCTACACCAACCAGCCCGGTGGCCTTGGCCACGGCGCCCAGAATTGCCGTATTCACGATAGGCGCAGCCGGGCTGCCCAGACCGTGCTTCACGGCGATTGTTGAACAGTCGACTGTAAAGACCTGGGGGTTGACCGCCTCGGGAAAATCAAATTCCTCGGGCGAACGCTGTGTGTTGATGATAATCTTACCATTGGGTTTGAGGCCGTCCGTCAGCGGCACGGCGCCAATGAGCGAGGGATCTAAAACGACGAGTACGTCGGGGTCATAGATGTAACAATGAATCCGAATTTTATCATCGCTGATGCGTGTAAATGCGGTCACGGGAGCACCGCGACGTTCTACGCCAAAAAAAGGAAAAGATTGTACTTCTTTGCCTTCCTTGAACGCGGCCATGGCGAGAATATCCGACGCCTTGACAGCTCCCTGTCCGCCTCTTCCATGAAATCTAATTTCTACCATTTATTTCCTCCATTAACATGGATAATACAGTTGAAAGAAGCTCCGTAATGTAGAACATTGCCCCTTGAATTTCAAGGAATATATTTATAATAATTCAGGCATTTGTAAATATTTATACGAGAGATTCCAGCAAAAACGAATAGAAACACCTCAAAGTATATTTCTATTCACTTAAAAAAAAGAAAAATGAGGCTGATCTCATAAAGAAGGGGTCAAATCGATGTATTCTAAATATTCTTAGGCGATTTCAAAATAAACATATAAAAAATTAGTCTCAAGGCCCTGAACACCACAAAAAAGGTTTATGCCGGGACACATCGACCGGCATCCCTGCCAGTTCGATAAAATGCCCCCGTAAATCAATCTATTGCAAACAACAAAGGGCATGACGAAACATGCCCTTCTATTGCGAATACACCCGTAAATCACCGCCGTTGAATTTTAAGAGAAAGATCCAGTGCTTTGACAGAATGTGTGAGTGCCCCCACGGAGACAAAATTAACGCCTGTTTCAGCAATATCTCGAATACGATCCAATGTGACATTGCCAGAGGCCTCTACCTCAGCTCGCTTTTCAATAAGCAATACAGCCTCACGCATCATGGCCAGTGACATATTGTCCAGCATGATACGATCAACGCCGGCTTTCAATGCGTAGCGTACTTCATCAAGATTTCTGGTCTCCACCTCAATGGGAACGTCAATACCGCGTGCATCGAGGAGGGCACGCACGCCCTGTACAGCCGGACCGATACCGCCGGCTGCATCGATATGGTTATCCTTGATCATGACCATATCATAAAGGCCCATACGGTGGTTCACCGCCCCGCCCATGCGCACGGCATATTTCTCCAGGTGGCGGAAAGCCGGTGTGGTTTTTCGCGTATCCAACACCCGGGCTTCGGTACCGGCGACGGCTTTGACATATTGCGAGGAGACCGTTGCGATGCCTGAGAGGCGCTGCAGAAAATTCAACGCCGTCCGCTCCGCGGTGAGTATGGCCTGCATCCGTCCGCTGATCCGCCCAATTTTCTCCCCGTTCATAACCGGATTCCCATCGAGCTTCAGCCATTCGACCTGGGTCTGCCGGTCGACATGCTTGAACACCGCTTCAGCCACCGGCAGCCCGGCCAGAATCCCCTCCTCCTTGGCGATGAGCACGGCCTCCCCCATGGCACTGTCCGGCACCGCGGCATCGGAAGTCAGATCGCCGTGATCCCCCAGGTCTTCTGCCAGCGCCGTATCAATCAGCGCAGAGAGATGCTGCTTATCAAAAGGACTCATCCACGGCCTCCATTCTCTTTAGGCATCAGGGCTTCCAGCGACTCGATCTCACGCTGTGCCACCTTGCCGAACATACCGTTGGCGCCATCGCGGCGAATCACCAGCTCAAACATGCTGCGGGCCCTGTCCAGCTGATCCAGTTTGATAAAGGCCCTGCCCGCTTCAAAAATAGCAGTGGTCTTCCAGGGGAGCTTGGTCTCTCGGGAGAGATAACTGACCTTGAGGTATTCAAAGACGGCCTCTTCCCAGCGGCCGCTCAAGGCGAGGCTCTGACCAATTTTAAATTGGATTTCCGCCTCAGCATCGGCCCCGGCCAGCGGACGCAACCGGCGAAAAATCTCTACGGCCCGACCATATTCCGCCAGTGCCATATAAAGCGAACCGATCTTTACTTCAAGGTTGAGGCGATCGGGATCGTTGGGATATTCCCGAATAAACTCCCGCACCATGGCCATGGCCCCGTCTGGCCTTCCAATGGTCTCATAACAACGCACCAACAGGCGTAACGCCGCAGGCCGCAGGTGGGGCGTCTGGCCGTTGTCCACCACCCAGCGATAGGCAAGCGTGGCATTCTCATACTGTTTGGAGTTAAAATAATGTTCACCCAGATAAAAATAGACGCGATCAAGAACGGCGTGCCCAGCGTATTTCCGGGGCATTTCCGTCAATATCTTCAAGGCCTCATCTACATGGGCCATGATCAGATAGGTCTTGCCCAGCTCCACCTCTGCCTCGGGAACCACGTCCGCCTGTTTTGATTTGGCGGCGGTTTTCAGCGCCTCCACAGCCGCGTCAAAACGTTTGGCCGACGCCAGGGCCATGCCGCGCTCCAAGGCGTAACGGGCATCGTACAATTTATATTGGGGATGGCGCCTGTAAAGCTGCTTGAACTGCGTAAATCGTGTATTGCCCTGACTGATACGCCCCTGACGAAGGAGACAGGTCACGCTCCATGCAGAAGCCTCGGCCGGATCTCCCCATTTTTCCCGGACCATACGCTCATAAACAGAGAGGGCCTCGCCATACTGTTGATGTCTAAAATGGAACTGCGCCCATGTTGTCAACGTGGTGTCCGAGGGTGCGGTTTCGGCAATCTGCTCGAGGTACCAGGCCGCCCGCTCAAGCTCCCCTTGCGCCTCGGACAGGGCGGCCAGCATACGCCAGCTCCAATGCTGCACATCGGCGCAGGCCTCAGAGAGCAGTGCCTCCTCCAAAAGACGGCGCGCCTCACCGGTTTTCTTCTGACCCAGCAGGCTCTCGGCCAATCCCTGTTGATATTTGGACGACTCAATTGCGGAATGATGCTGCAGGCCGGCGGCAACGGCGTCTTGCTGCAGGGCAATCAAAGAAAGGGCTTCTCTAAAGATGGATTCTGCCTCTGGGAAACGGTCTTTACGATTGAAATACTGCCCCAGCGCCAACCGTGCCCTCTGCGCCCACACTGTCTGCGGCGCTTTCTTGATGAGATCACGCCATCCCTGTTCATCCTCGATTTTCATTGCCAGGCGATAGCGCATCTCCGGCCAGAAAACGCCTTTGGGGAATTGAGACAAATAGACACCTGCCAGCGAATCCGCATGCAATGCTGTGATTCGGAGTACCATGGCCTCTTCTGCAATCAATTCATCTGAATTAGGGGAGATTTCAGAAAGCACGCTGTCGGCCCGGGCAGTCTGTGCATCTGTAATCCAGAGCTTGGCCAGTTTCAACCGCAACCGATCGGCCAGGTCCGCCTGCTGCACAACATTGGCCAGATAGACCAGAGGGGCAGCGGCAACTGAATCCTGCAACAGGGCCACCGCGCCCAGGGCCAGATCACGCATGGGGCCATCATCCATGGACGATGCGGCCTCTCTGTAGGCGTCCATGGCACCCGCTTCATCATAGGCGTAACTCTGGGCCAGCAGCAGCGCAGCCTCGTCGTGCCAGGAAGCGTCTGTTGTCTTTTTTATGGCATGCGACAGAAACCGACGTGCAGCCAGGGGTTGACGGTATTCCGTCAGCAGGCGCTTGCCCAGGTTGAACTGTCGCTCCGCGGCGTCTTCTCCCACGCCGGTCTCGCTCCATGACAGCATGACGTCCATCCAGTCGGGCCGGTCGGCACGGCCCAGGTGGTTGAGGGCGATGCGCGAAGCAGCGGCCCGTGCACTCCATGGCGTAAACTCAAGCACCCATTGATAGTGACGGCGGGCCTCACTCGAGAGACCTGCAGCCGCGGCGCCTGCAGCGTACTGAAAATGTACTTCGTCAATCAAGGGCGTCGTGGGATGTGACGCCATGAGGCCGCGCAACTTAGACAGTCCGGCTTCTGTGCCGCCCAGATGGTCAATGAGTACCGCGGCCTGTGCCAGCACAACATGGACATAGAGCGGGTGCATCGCCTGGGAGTCGATAAAGGTCTGATAATGCGTTACAGCTTCACCGTAACGCTGCTGATCACGCGAGAGTGCCGCCAGAATCAAGAGAGCCCGTGTGCGTACCGCCACCGTCGCGGCAGTGTCTGCCCGCAACGCTTCACAGGCCGGATCAATGCCCGCGGTCTCTCGCTGCTGAATCAGATAGGCGGCCGCTTCAAGAATCGCCGAGGGAAAGCGTGTGGGCGAACCCGCTGCAAGCGCCTTCTTGTAGGCCACAACCGCCCTGGCGGTCTCACCCGCGTTTGTCTCCATGCGGCCCAGCGCCGCATAGACATCTGATGACGCACCACCGGGAAGGTTGAGTGCCGTTTCAAAGGCGGTGCGTGCCGCATCAAAACGGCCCTGACTGGCGGTGATGCGAGCCAGCCCCAGCTGCCCGGCATGGCGATATTTATCGGCCGGTCCCTGGCTTGCCAGCGTCCCGTACACGGTTTCCGCCCGGGACCACTCCCCTTCGAACACGAGCAGCGGCGCCATCAGCGAAAGGGCGTCCCATTTGTCTGAATCGCCAATGGGGTGATCGACCAGCCGCTGATACAGCCCGAGGGCCTCACGGCGTCCACCGTTTGCCGTCAGCCCTTTGGCCAGTGCCAATATGGCCAACCCCGCCTCACGACTCTCTGCATGGTTGAGAATCAGCTGTCTGAGCCAGGGCTCCGCCGCCTTGAATCCTTCGGCGCGCTGCCGGGTATCGGCCGCACGCCACAGCGCTTCCACTGCACGCTTGTGTTCAGGATAATAGACATTGAGACGATAGTAGGCGGCCGAGGCTTCCTCAAACCGCCCCTCCCGCTCAAAACTCTCAGCTGATCTGAACTGTGCCAAGGGCGCAAAATCTGTGGCCGCATGCTCGATCAATAATTCCAGAAAGGCCGAACGGGCCGCCTGATAGCGACCGGCCTGAAACTGGGTTTCACCCAGCTTGTACAGCGCCTCCGCTCCCCTCGGGCTGCCTGCATATCGGTCAAGAAAGGCCTGATACTGCATGGCTGCAAGTTCATACATCCCGTCTTTAAATAATTTTTCAGCGTATTGAAACTGACGGATCTCATCTCCGTCCTGCGCTTGTGCAGGTGGCCCAAGAAAGACAGCCTGGAGACAAATCATTGAAACACAGAAACGTAAAAATCGCATATCATACCCTCATTGACCAGAAAACAATCGCCATAAACAAAGCCCTATCCACCGAGGCGGACAGGGCCTTTATTGCATGGAATGTCGTCGCTATTCCGATTTTTTCTTTTTCTTCTCCTGCTCCAGCATCTTGCGCAACCGTTCCAGTTCTGCCTCCACTTTGGCCCGCTCTGTGCGGATACGCGTCAGCTCATTATCGGCTTCGTCGGCATTGGCGTCACCCTGCATCAGGCGTTCCAGCATGCGCTGCCTGTCAGCGGCCTTGCGCTCCAAAGATGACTTCTCGGAGGCTTTAAAATAAGAGGTGGGCAGCAGATTGATCTTCACACCCAGCATACCGCGCCAGAAGGGGTAGTTGGGAAAATCGGCAGGCTTTTTGAGGCCCCAGCTGTACTCGGTCAAGTCTTCGCCAGAGAGCAGGCGGATATCCACGCCCATCTGGAAAGTCAACCAACGATAGGGTTTGTAATAGACCCCACCGGTGAGATAGGAGACAAATTCACTGGAGTAGGCGGATTCAGGCGGACGCGTGATAAAAGCACGTCCGTTGATTTCCGCAGAAAAATCAAAATTACCCGCAGGATAGCGAATGCCGGCGCCGAAGAGAATTTCGTCACTCATGGCGTTGGGCGTGGGTGCATCGGGCCCGGGGGCCAATTCTTCACCCACATCGTTATGGTTCCAGTAGCCCAGATTGGCGTGAAAAGACCAGCCCTCATCGGTGAAGGTGGTATTGCTGAAATAGGTCAACAGCCCGGAAAGACCAAAGGAAAGACTGCCGGCTGAATAGGGCTCAAAAATAATATTGTGCGACTCGGCCGTGGGAATGCGCACACTGGCCTGCCCACCGAACATCCAGGGGCTCTCAAGCCCTCCAAAGGAGCCGATCTTCATATTCAGCAGCAGATCATCAGGCACATTGGCCTGACCGTCCAGCGCATTGCCCCGATCATTGTTGGTGTCCTGATAGACGATCGGTGCCAGTGTGAATTCCATATTCTTGTTCACACCCCAGCTCAACGCCGTGACGCCCTGTACATTCCACAGCGTGTAGGCCTGATTCCCGCCGGCAATTTTACCGAAAAAACGGGTGCCTCCAAAAAACTGAAGATGTCCTGCAGGCAGGGTTCGGGCGGACTGAAGATAAATCAATCCATCGCCCCCGATGGGCGTTGAAGCGACAGATATGCCTGCCACAACCAGGGCAAGCAACAGTATAATCATCGTTTTGCGACGCATCACGATCCTCCTAAGGCTAACATGATTGGCCGTTGTATTCAACATTATATTCTCGGCCACGAGGGCGCTCTCCGAAATGCATATCAAAGAGATAGCACCGATCCGTCAGCCGTCCTTAATTATTGAGTCTTTCCTGTGCAATGGCGACAAAATAGAAAATCTGTGCGAACACAGTCAATTTGCCGAGAAACTCAAAGAACCGTCCAATCCAGTAGAATGTGGTGCCTTTGACGATCACGGTGTCCCCCGGGCGCAACTGCGGGATCAGTACGGGATTGGCCGTTTCTAGATACTTTTTCACGTTGACGGGAATCACCATATTCCCCAGTTTGGGATCACTTCTCACAATCTCAATTCTGGCGATCTTGGCATACTCTGTAGGCCCGCCGGCAAAGGAGAGCAAGGTGATCAAGTCGGTATTGTTAGGCACCATGAATTGACCGGGCTGGCGGACAAAACCCCAGATATTCACCGGGACGAGCAGTTCGTCATCGCTGCCCAGATAGTACTGAGCGGCACGTCCCGTTGCCGAGAGCTGGCGTCCCTGCTGGGCGTAACTCTCAGCTGAAGTGAGAAAAAAGCTGCTCATCATTGTCAGGATGATCAGGGGGAGTTTCAGTTTTCGCATAACCACCTCATTGAATACGGAGTGAAATCCATGGACTTTCTGAACCGCTATTCGCCTCTGACCCGATCACATCCACACGCCAGAGATATTCTATCCCCTTTTGTAAAACCGCATCAACAGCAGTGCCGTCGTCATTAAATAGTACGGACTCCCGATCACCGGAATAGCTGGACGCGACAAGCCGCCGCCAGACCCGCCGTTCTGTTCCGTTCTGCTTGAGACGAAGCAAATAGGCTGATTCCGGGGGTTGGTTGGGGTCTCTCCAGCTGAACTCTGGCTGCACATGTTCTGTGGCTGATAGCGCCGTTGCCTTGGCCAAAAGCCGGTATTGCAAGGTATCGCCAGCTGCACCGGCCTCGCCTTCATCAGAAATCGGCAGGACGATATATCGATATCGAATAAAACATGCTGCCGACATGTCTGTATAGCTGAGTGCCGAGCTGTTCAGCGTGGCAATCAGGCGAAAATCCTCCCCAAAATCCTCGCGCCATACTTCATAGGCTGCAGCCAGGCCATCATCGGCCGGAATCCATTCCAGAAACACGGCATCGGTTTCAGGCACGGCATCAATGCCCGTTTCAACCCAGGCCGTATCAGCCGCTGCCGGAATCAGTGTCACTGCACCGGGCAAAACAGCCTGTTTTGTGGGTTGATTACGACACGCTAAGGTAAACAAAATCAAACCAGATAGCAAGAAAAAAACCCGATGCGTCATTGTGCTTCCCCCCCAAGATTGACCAGACAACTGATGCGATGCAGGTTGTCCAACTCATGACCGAGAAAGGCGTAATTGACCTGCAGACGCCAGACACTGAAACCGGCGCCAACGGTCAGTTCGCCATCATCCGTTCCCGCACGGAGCGCCAGGCAGCCAAAGCCCTGAAACTCGGCGCCCCAGTGTGCGCGTCCACGCCAGCGCGTTTCATGGTCATAGGCCAGTATCAGTACTCCCTTGGCCCAGGGCAGTGGCTGGCTGTAGGAAAAACCGCTGCGCACGTTCAGGGGGATCGCATCCTGATGCTGTGTGTCCCAGGTCATTCTTGAACCGGTGACGTCCTGTAATTTCAACCCCATCCCCAGCCACCCCATGCCTTTGACATCGAAAAACTCACCCAGATGCGCCCGGATCATGGCCCCGACATCCACGCCAAGACCCGAGGCGTCATGCTCACCCAGCGACTGCCGATACCATTTCAACGAGACACCGACGGGCATCTCAACCGTCACTTTGTGAAAGGCCCATCCCAGATCCAGCACACGACGATTGGCGAAGGCAAAGGAGACAAAGAAGGCGTCTTCAGTATCAGAGAGCATGCCCTCGGGCTCGCCTGTGGGCCGCAGGGCCGGATCGTGAAAACGGTCCCAATAGGAATTGCCCAACAGTTCGGAATAGACCGGAATATCATCCACAGCCAGCCGTACCCAGTTCACGGCCACAACCGCGCCACGCTCCAGCGGGAATGCAAAACCGGCGTGGTGAAAGGTGGCCATGGGATCGCTCCAGCTGCCAAACTGCGGTCCGGTCATGCCGGCCACCTGCCGTTCACGGATCAAGCCGATGCCTGCAGGGTTCCAGAAAAACGCATTCACATCCCGGGTGAGGCTGCTGAGGGCACCGCCCATAGCCAGTCCCCTGCCGCCAACACCGATATTAAGGAATGCGGCGCCATAGTCTCCGGCGGACACAGGAGCGCCGCCTGCAAGCGTGAGACCGAATAGAATATAGAAGAATCTTCGCATAGATTATCTCACCTTGGCAATTTTGCCGGTATAGGCTCTGGACCTTCCGGTTGCACTGACCTTTATCCGGAAGAAATACACCCCGTTGGCCACGGCCTCTCCCCAGCTGTCCAGTCCATCCCAGGGAATTTCGTGGTAGTCGGCACTGCCCATATCCGGACTGGAGAAAGTACGGATCAGCCTGCCGTCCACAGTATATATCTTGAGCACTGCCCTCTCAGCAGCATCGGTGAGCACATAGGCAAAGACAGTCTCCCGCCGGAAGGGATTGGGATGATTGCCCAGATATTCGATATCGAGTCCATTCCCCACTTTAAATTCCAACACCCCGCTCTGCGCCACATTGCCATGCACATCGGCTGCATGGATACGCAGGGAATGCATCCCTGAAAGCAGTGTCGGTCTGAAAGTCAACGCCACCTGCGTCGGATCGCTCAGGGTATCCGCCAAGAGGATGCTTCCACCAGCTACGCGTTGTTCATCGAGATAGAGTTCGATTTTATCACGTCTGGCATCCACGCCGGAGTCATCCTCGAGCAGCACAGAGATCAGCGCCCTGGACGCAACATACCCAGCGCGCGAGAGCGGCTTCCCCCCTGCCTGTACTTCGATACGCGGCGGTGACTGATCCGCTGTCGAGGAAAGGCGGTAACGCCCGCTCCTGGAAAAGGGTATCACCCATGCACTGTCTGTGCAGACCGCCTGAACCGCCACCCAGCGATCCAACGCCGATTCATGGAGATAGACGCGGCTGCCCGCTGCCGTATCTGACAGGGGACGATAGAACATCAGCTCGCCGCTTTGACTCAAAACAGCCGGTGCTTGATGATGCTGTAAAGTCAACGTCCAGGTATTCGCGGTTTCGGCATCCTCCGATAGCGCCAGCACCAGTGAATCGGGGGCGGCGTCGGCGGTGACACGTGCAAGCAGCCGACCGGGCAGCCCCACCCAGCCATGCACACCGGCAATTTCACTGCCGTATTCCGGAGAAACCGGAAAACGCCCGTTCTCCATCTGACGCGTCAGCGTGTTGTTGGCTCTTTGAGATTCAGCCAGCTTACCCATTGGATCGACTGTGACTGTGACCGCTGCCGTCCCCATCCAGGGCTGGTAATTTACGCGGGCTTCAGCCGTTTCTCCGGCGGACAGCGCCACGGTATCACGGGCAGACCAGCCCGTGGCCGGCGTCTCAAAGAGCACCTCCACCGGCCCGGACCCGACGGCGCCCCGGTTTTCAATAGCGGCCTGAAGGCGGAGTCCGCCGGTTCTGTCAAAATCCAGCGAACGAGCCAGGAGGTCCAGCGGCATGGGTATCTGCCGGGAAACCGTGTCGCTCCTGGAGATCCGTCCCGTCCCATCCTCGACACCAATTGCGAACTGCAGTGTGGCGCCCGCGGGGAAAGGCCCCAGCGGTTCCGTGGTCAAGAACCGCCCCGGCTTTTCTGTGGCCTGCATGTCCCGTGTCTCGCGCAACGGCACAAAGAGCTCACACCACACCCGGCGCACCCCGTCCTTGGCTTCAATATCCGCCACGACGGCAACAGGCTCATGGTCCTTGGGAAATTCAGGGACGACACACAGCGAATCAAACCAGGCCCGCTGCACCCGGAACGGCAGATAAGCATGGGCCTGAGCGGCCGACGTTTCGTCCCAGCCGTAAACACGCAAACCGTGCTCTGTGGCTGTTTGGCCTTCCGGCACGCGCATTTCAAACTGCCAGGACGGCGTGCCGGGGTTGAATGTTGAACTGACATAGGGCCGGCCGTGGGCTTCATTCAATGTCGCGTCAAGGCGTAAAACAGCTTCGGTACTGCCCTGGCAGGCCAGTGTCTCACCCGGCAAAAGCGCCCTGGATGCAAGGCTTAGGTCGATGCGATCCGAGGGCACGGTCAGAAGCATGGCCGGATCACCCAGCAGGTTAAATTGATAGGCTTCACCCACAGCCAGTCGACCGAAAAATCGATTGAGATACTGCGTCTTTGCGGACTGAATTAACGCCCCCACAGGACGACCGGGGTCAGCGGCGACGAGCGTCTGCAATTCGGTGAGCAGGTAGTAATCATTATACACCCAACCCACGCCCGAGGCGCCCCAGAATGCCGAAGCCCCCGCTTCTGTCTCTGTCAGCAGGGCCTCGCCCAGACACTGGCGGGAAGAGGAAAAGTCTGCCGTGAAACAGGTCATGGAGGTGATAAACGGGAGTTTATGACGGTTCTCCAAAAGGGCAATGTCATCGAGATCCAGGAGGCCGGCATCGGCCCAGATGGCCCCGCCGCCGTGGCCGCGAAAATTGATCATGGCCACCCCGTCACGCATACACCGCAGTAAATCCTCTGTGCCGCCCACATTGGGGTCGGTTAGCGGGCCGGAGAGATAGAGACGCCGGGGCGCCAGAGCCGGGGAGAAAACCGTGCGAATCAGCGCTTCAGACTGTTTACGGAAGATATCATTGTGGCCGCCGGAGCCGATGAGGAGATAGCGGTTGCGCCAGCCCCCCTTTGCGTTCTTTCCGTAGTCAACCAGCTTGTCGACCACAAGGCCGAGCTGCGCCGCATCACGGACCGGCAGACGGCCGATGGCCATCTCAGGCAGTGCGTCATCGCCGCTCAGACAGACATACCAGTGATCCGCAGCCGCCCCGCCGTATTTCTCCGTCTGATAAACCGGCACCGGCAGATGATTGCTCTGCTCCGGCGTTTGCCTATAGTCCAAATGCCCATCGCCCACCAGCAGGACATAGCGCTGCAATGCCGGATTGCGCAGATAGAGCGCCGAGAGAAAGTGGCGGATGGCCACAGGATGGGGGATGCCGTGGTTACAGGCATTCACCAGCTCCGGATAGGAGACGATGAAGGGCGTGCGCCCCTGGGCCACACGCAGATCGATCAGCGGCTGCAGCGGCGCCGCCCCCAGAGAATCATGGGGGACAATGACAATGTAGTCTGCTGAGGCTGCAGCGGATACGGGATCAGAAGGTGTATAGACGGCCAGTGTATCCGGCGTCCATCGATGCTTCTCTGCGTAGACCAGATACTCCCTCAGCGGATCGACCACCTCATCCTCAAAGGTGAGCGTGTAGCTGACCAAACCGGTACTGTCTCTCTGCGACGTGACCGTGCCTCCGAAAAACGAGGCCTGGCCGGGCCGTTCCACATGGATATGGGGCGATGTGAATCCGTCTATCTCAAAACGGACCCACTGACCGGCAGTCTGCACAGGCGCATGAAAATGAATCGCATCGTGACTGGCCTCCAGCAGGCGCGGATAGGTGATCTCAAAACCGTCCAGGTAGAGCTGTGCCAGGGCGCCCTGTGTGGACTGATTGACAATTGTGAGCGTCTGTGCCCCCTTCTCATTCAGTGCGGAAGGCGGAATGGCATCGGCGGCAATCTCAATCACTTCCTGACCCTGCCAGCTGCCGCTGCCCACAAAGGTGTTATTGAGATAAAGCATCACGCCGTGATCACCGGCCATCTGCGTCTGGCCTCTGAGGCGCACGCGGAGTGCAACTGTGGACAGGGCAAAGGCATCGGTGGCGTCCAGGGTGAAGCTGTGCGCGCGTTTCTCCCCCCCCAGCACAGACCCGCCCCAAAGCCAGTGATCATCCATGGTCACATCAATGGCATAGGGCAGACGATGAAACACGGTATTCGCTTCAAAATGGCGCGTCTCAGGCGCAGAACGGGGATAGCGTGTATTCCATGCCGGCCGCGTGGGGCCAAAAGCCGCTCTCTGGGCCAGGCGCAGGGCAGGGCCTGAGGCGACATCGATCCAGTACACGCCTTCCTGTCCGTAGGCGGGCGCCTGCTTCATGCCCCCCGCATCGATGCGCCAACGCACATCGGCGGAGAAGGAAATGCCGTCACCGCGTTCCAGTTTGCCGTCGGCCTCACCCAGCACGGTGACAGGAATCTCGCGGCCCTGCGTGGAGACGCGGAGATGGCGGGGATCGATGCCCGCCACATCCCAGCCTGCGTCTTTCAGCAGGGAGCGGGGAATCCACACCACCCGGGTTGAATCGACGTGCAGCTTCAAGGGCGGCCAGGCGGGATTGCTGCCCGGCGGCACGGTTTGCGGCAAGGCCTGTTTGCCCATCGCCAGAGACGAATGGGAGCGCTTCTCCGGCGCCTCGATGCGTTTGATCGGCTGCAGGTTCTCACCGCGCAGCTGCAGCCGGGCAGTACGAAGCCGCATCGGCGTCTCGCCGCCAACCACGGAAAACACGGTCAGGCGATGAAAGAACCAACCCGCCTCTTCGCCCACGGCGTCCAGCCGCCAAAAGCGCTCCGGCAACGCAGAGGCCGGGAGACGATCGGCAGGCGCACTTTCAGCGCCTACAGGAATATCCCGTAATATCTCCCCGCCTGCTTTTGACAACGATCTCTGGTCCTGGTCTAGCACCGAGACCTCTGGATGCCGGGCATGAGACCGAAACAGCACATAGTGCCGGAGTAAAACCGGTGACTCATCCTCAATTTCAGAAAATTGTAGGGACACCCGCACGTGCATGGAGTCAACGGCATTGATATGGATCTCAACCTGTGCCGCAACAGAGGGAACCCCGGTCTTCACAAAAAAAGAGCCAACCAGCATCAAAAATGAAAAGTATTGAACGCGCATTGTCATCCTAAGATTTGGAAGAGGGACGAATACCGCCGAATTTCAATCCGGACTCAAGGGCTGTATGCAGTGTTTCATAATCAAGTCCGCGCACCATTTCACCGTTCTCAGCGATGGAGATGGTCCCCGACTCTTCAGAGACCACAACAATAAGCGCATCTGACTCCTCGCTCATACCAATGGCGGCACGGTGCCGTGTGCCCAGCCGGTACTCCAGGCTGGGATTCTTTGAAAGCGGCAGAATGCACTTGGCTGCCTCCATGGTATCATTCTGAATGACAATGGCCCCGTCGTGCAGCGGTGAACGGGGATTAAAAATGGAGACCATTAAACTGGAGGTCACCAGCCCCTGAATGGGCACACCGGTCTCCACCACCGGTTTGACGCCGGTGTCGCGAACCAGGACGATCAGTCCGCCGTACCCCCGGCGGGCCAGTTCAACTGTGCCCCGCACAACCTCACTCATGACAGCGCTGCGCTGCTCACGGGTGAAATACCGAATGAAACGGCTCTGTCCCATCACGGTGAGAATGCGCCTCAGCTCAGGCTGAAAGAGAATGACAAAAGCGATAATCCAGACTGTGTGCAGGCTGCGGAAAATCCATGACATGCCCTGCATATGCAGCGCCTGCGTAATAAAAGAAAAAATAAAAATAATGACAAGGCCGATGAACATCTGTATCGCCCGGGTTCTGTGCATGACAAAATAGACCTTATAGAGCATAAAGGCCACCAGCAGAATATCCAGCACATCCACCAGTCCCACCGGTAGAAAACCAATGTGAAAAAGGATTACATTAATATCCATATCCACCGCATTTCAGTAGTATTTATTTTGAATAATTAATTTGCAGTTTGAATCCGCCAGGCAATCTCCACCGCGTCGCGTGTCGCCTGCACATCATGAACGCGCAGAATATGCGCCCCATGCATGACAGCCACCGTGGCCGCAGCCAGAGAACCGGCCAGGCGATCTGATTCGGGTCTATCCAGGGCCCAGCCGATAAACGATTTACGGGACGCGCCCAGCAGCATGGGACAGCCCAGGGCAAGAAACTCGCGCAGGCGCCGCAGCAGCACAAAATTATCCGGACGGCTCTTTCCAAAACCGATGCCCGGATCGATGACAATTTGCGAACGCTGCATCCCTGCAGATTCGGCCCGGGCAATACTCTGCGCCAGGCTGTCAATGATATCACCGACCAGATCACGGTACACGGGATTGGCCTGCATGGTTTTCGGTTCGCCTTTCATATGCATGAGTATGGCGGGCACCTTGAGTTCTGCCACGGTCTCGGCCATCTGGGCATCGGCGCTGAATCCACTGATGTCATTGACGATATCGGCACCGGCCTCAATGGCCTTGCGGGCAACGCCTGACTTGTAGGTGTCGATGGAAATGGGCAGTTTGAAGCGCTTGCGAATCGCCTCGATCACCGGGATCACCCGGTGCAGTTCTTCATTCAGAGACACGGGATCAGCACCGGGCCGAGAGGATTCGCCGCCAATATCAAGCATGTCCGCCCCTGCCACAACCATGCACTCCGCCTGGGCCAGCGCCGCATCGAGGCCGAGGAAACGCCCCCCATCAGAAAAAGAATCGGGTGTCACGTTAAGAATGCCCATGACCTTGGGTCGGCCCCGTAACCGCAGATCTCCACATGGGCAGTATAGCACGGGATCAAGCCGGCCAGAATAGGCCCGCCACGCATCTGCCATCCCTTGCGCTGCCGGGTTGTTCGCTTTTGTCTCTGCCCCTGCAAAATCAGGCGCTACGAGCACAACAGCCGATTCCATACAGAAACGGAATGAAGCGTCTATGGCCGCCAAACCGGCATCATCGGCAGCGATTTCATGAAACACAGCCGCCACACCAGTCACCGGTCCGGCCCAGTGTGGTGGCCACTCTATGCCCCCCGGCAGGTCAGCATGAAGCTGTTCCGGGGTGTTAAAAGCGATGAATCGAACCTTCATGCTACTGTGGCTCCAGTACTGTAAGCAATTTTGTAATACGTCTGCGGGCCTCTTCTGCGAAACGGTCTTCACGCCCCTTGCGCGCATCGAGACGTTGGCGGTAATGGGTCAGGGCATCCAGGGTATCACCCCGGGTCTCGGCCAGTGCGGCCAGGTAGAAATGGCTGTCCGCAGTGCCGCCCAGCGCCAGACAGCGCGTGAAGAAACCCGCTGCTTCATTGAGGCGGTCAGCATTAAAGTAGGCCACACCCAGATTGTAATAAGCCGGTGCATATGCCGCATCGATATCAATCAAACGACGATAGGTTTCAATAATCTTAACCGGCTCGTTCCTCAGGACATAGACGCGGCCCAGGGCCATGAGTATGTCGCGATGGTCCGGTGCATGTGAGAGAAACGTCTGGTATACCTGTTCAACCTCTGCCGTCTCATTGCGTCCAAAGAGCCAGGTTCCCAAAGCCAGGGCCGAGGGCAGATGAAGTGGATTGAGATGTAAATTCTGTCTCAGCAAATTCTCCTGGCGACGCGCCCCCCCATCGGGCCAGCGTGAGGGATGAATACGGCTGATATCAAAGTTCAGTGCGACATCGGGCTTAGAGGCTGAATAAGCCGATTTAAATGCCTGCTCCGCCCAGTTCAAACGCCCCTGATAGAGATAGAGGCGGCCCAATAGTTTGGGCGATGGCTGTTCCTGGAGGCGTCTAGCGGCTTCGTTCCACAGAGGTGCCGGATCACGTCCATCTTCCCGCCAGTCTAAACCGGCTTCCAGTAACAGGCGGATCAGGTCCAGGCCGGCCCCGTGCGCGGCCGCTGTTCTGTCTACGACAGGCCGCAAGGTCTCAGCCGCCTGAACAGCATTGCCTGCGGCGGCAGTCATCAGGGCGCGCCCCCAGGTCTCAAGCGCTTCGGCCTGAGGCAGTGAATCACTGGGGAGGGATGTAGTCCACCCGGCATCTATGGCGGTAAAAATCGAACGCCAGTCTGTGGGAAAGTCCTTGAGCGCCATCCGGTACGCTTCCGATGACGCGGCGTCACGCCCGGCCAGCCGAAGCGAAACCGTATTATCAGCCTGGAGAGAGACCGTCACATATCCCTGCAGACCGATTCGCGCAGCAGCGGATGCCGCCGATTCTTCATCAGCGAGGTCTTCGGCACAGAGGCCAGCGGAGAGTGTATGCACCGGCAGAAGCACCCAGGGAGCCTGGAGGCTGTCCTGTAGTTGGACTTCCATCCAACGCCCCAGGGCAGAGGCCACGGGATGGCTGTCACTTTTCACCGGCAATACGGCAAACCGCTTGACAGGGTCCCATTGCGGCCCCCCGCAACCGGAATACGCGAGCAATAAAAACGCCGCAAGCCCCAGGGACCGGGCACGTCGTATCAGGGTGATACGGCGCTGTGGACCGAGAGGCTTACGGCGCAGTTGCCGATGGCGTATAATTAACTTTATTTTCACTTCAGTGACAAAACCTCTCAAGACTTTGTTCACCGGTGGACATTAATCAAGGGGACTCTCAACGGCCTCTTCATTAATCTGACGTCCACTGGGCCCATACGTTTTTTTACGCCACTTCAGTTTGGGCTCTTCATCCTCTTCATCCTCTTCGATGACTTCTGGTTCAACCTTGGGCTGCAATGTCTCACCGGCGATAACTTGATCCACCTCACCGCCATCGAGAATCTCACGTTCGAGCAGGGCTTCGGCCAGTCTGTGAAGTTCCTCTACATGCTCCTCAAGAATTTTCATCGCCTTGCCATCGGCCTCAAGTACAATGCGTCTCACCTCAGCGTCAATGGACATAGCTGTATCTTCACTGTAATCACGATGCTGGGAAATTTCACGTCCCAGGAAAATTTCTTCAGATTTCTTGCCGAATGTCAATGGCCCCATCTTCTCGCTCATACCCCACTCGCACACCATTTTGCGTGCCATTTCAGTGGCCCGCTCCAAGTCATTTCCGGCCCCTGTACTCTGTTCTTTCAGCACCAGCATTTCGGCGGCGCGGCCACCCAGCATATGGGCAATCACACTGTGGCAGTAGGACTTGGTGTAGTTGTGTTTTTCATCGATAGGCAGGAAAGAGGTCACGCCCATGGCACGACCACGTGGGATAATGGTCACCTTGTGCACAGGATCAGAACCCGGCGACATTTTAGCAACCAATACATGACCTGACTCGTGATAGGCCGTGGACTTTTTCTCATCCTCGGTAATGACCATGCTCTTGCGTTCAGCCCCCATCATCACCTTGTCTTTGGCCTCTTCCAAATCCGTCATGCCCACGCGTTTTTTACTTCGCCGGGCGGCCAAGAGTGCCGACTCATTGACCAGGTTGGCCAGATCGGCACCGGAAAAACCGGGCGTCCCCTTGGCCACCACCTTCAGATCAACATCTTTTGAAAGAGGAATTTTACGTGTATGGACTTTTAGAATACCTTCACGTCCGCGCACATCGGGGCGGTCTACCACCACTTGACGGTCGAAACGGCCGGGGCGCAACAGGGCTTGATCCAGCACATCCGGCCGGTTGGTCGCCGCCAGGAGAATGACGCCTTCATTGGTCTCAAAGCCATCCATCTCTACCAGCAGCTGATTCAGCGTCTGTTCACGCTCGTCGTGCCCACCGCCCAGTCCGGCGCCGCGGCTGCGACCCACAGCGTCAATCTCATCGATGAAGATAATACAGGGCGCGTTCTTCTTGCCCTGTTCAAAGAGGTCACGGACACGCGAAGCACCCACACCGACAAACATCTCCACAAAATCGGCGCCGGAGATACTGAAAAAGGGCACACCGGCCTCACCGGCCACAGCGCGACCCAACAATGTTTTGCCTGTTCCCGGAGGGCCCAGAAGCAGTACACCTTTGGGAATCCGTCCCCCCAGGCGCTGGAATTTCTCAGGCGCCTTGAGGAATTCAATGATCTCAGAGAGTTCCTGCTTGGCCTCATCAGCACCGGCCACATCTTTGAAGGTGACCTTGGAAAGGTTCTCTGTCAAGAGACGGGCACGGGATTTACCAAAACTGAAAATCCCCCGGTTGCCGCCTCCCCCGCCCTGCATGCGTCTCAGGAAGAAGAAGTAGAAACCGATCAGGAGAATCCAGGGCAGCATGCTCAGCAGATACCCCCACCAGGCCGTTGTCTTGACCTTGAAGTCGTAACGGATGCCCTGCGTCTCCCAGAGCTTTACCATATCCTGGTCGATAAACGGCAGAATGGTCTTGAACTGATTGTAGTTCATAGTGGCGCCGTTGAGAATCAGCGTATCATCATATTTCAACTTGCCGTGAAATTCATTGCCAATGATCTGTGCCTGCTCAATGGCCCCGTCCTGAAGAAGCTGACGATACTTTGAGAACGTAATCTCAACTTCTTTGGGTTTGTTGGGATTGAATTTCTGAATAATGAGGATGATGCTCACAAAGAGGAGTACCCAGAAGAAGAGTGTCCGGGTCATGCGGCGCCACTGGAATTTGTCATCGTTGTTGCGTTTTTTATCCGCCATTTGGGATTTCCTTAAGCCAGTTTCAAATTGCAGATCTATTCAGGCTGTGCTATCTGCACACGTAGAATGCATTTCGATTGATTTGTGATCTTGAACCGGTCATCCAGGCGCTGCCCTGCGATCCAGGCAATCTCGCCATTAATCTCCAGAACCGGAATGCCGGGTCGCTGCCAGCGCGGTATCTTCTGATCGATGAAAAAGTGGCTGACCTTTTTCATCCCTTGTACGCCCAGCGGAACAAATCGATCCCCGGGTTGTGCGCTGCGAAGAACCAGGCGTGAAGACTTGTCCTCAAGGGACAGATACGCGATGTGCGGCAAGGCAGGCGACAGGACCACGGTGTCGCGGGCGACCCATTCACTAGCAAATACTGCGCCGGTTGCCCCAACTGCAAGGGAGTCGCCGGGCTTCACTTTGCAGGGTCTCAGAGCGGCGGCCATTCTTCCCAGGATCAACCACTGTGCAGTGCGTACCGCAGCCACCGGCCCCATGGAAAAAAGCTGTCCCGGTTTCCCCTCAGTCGCAAAATGATAAAGCGCTGAAATCTGAGATTCAGTGCTCTGGCCGGGGCTCTGGTTCAGGTGCTCAAAGGCTTTGATAAGCAACGCTTTCTGAACCGGTCTAAAGTAATGATTAAACTGCTGGATATCAAGACGAATTTCCCCGCCCCGATCGGGCAGATCACGCTCTGGCAGCAGCCGCTCAACCTCAGCCTCAAGTCCTTCTTGAATTTCTCTCAGCCAGCGGGCACTTCTGACGAAAGAAGCCGTCAGCTCTCGACCGGCGGCGTTTTCCAGCACCGGCAGCACGTCAAGCCTCACACGGTTTCTCAAATACCTGCGGCTTTCATTGCTTTCATCAAGCCGAAAACACAGGCCGTGAATTGAGGCATAATCGGCAATCCGCTCTCGGGGGACATCAAGCAACGGCCGAACGAAAACCCCGCGGCGGGGCCGAATACCGACCAACCCGCGCAGGCCACTGCCGCGCATCAGGTGCATGAGTACAGTTTCAGCCTGATCCTGTGCATGATGGCCCAGCGCGACGGCATCAAAGTGCAGTTCACGGCAGAGTGCTTCAAGCCACTGAAGCCGCAGCGTCCTGGCGGCCTCTTCCTCTCCCAGCCCCCGTTGCCTTTTCAACGAACGCACGTCGCCGGAGAAAGAGAAGAAACGACACCCCAGAGAGGCGGCCAGCCGGGCAGTGAAGCGTTCGTCTTCATCTGACTGATCATGCCGGAGACCGTGGTTGACATGGGCCACCACCAGAGATTGCGGTCGCCAGTGGTGCAGAAGATGCAGCAGCACGGCTGAATCCATGCCCCCGGAAACCCCGGCAATAATACGTGATGACTGCGCACAACCACATTCAATACGCATGGCAGCATCAAACATTTCTGTCAGCGGCGCCATCTTTTCTTCTCCGCATACGAAAAAAGGCCGCAGGAGATTCCTCGGCCTCTTATCTTTTATGTAGCGGCGCAGGGACTCGAACCCCGGACACGTGGATTATGATTCCACTGCTCTAACCAACTGAGCTACGCCGCCAAATGAGGCAATAATATAATCCAATATTTCAGCGGTGTCAAGCTTTTTCTTGATTCAAAAATGAGGGGTCTCCCGATGCATTTAAATCGGGCACTGCCTGCCGGTGATTGCACATTTTATGGAATTCCCAGAGCGTCGATTCAATCGCCTCCGCTGAGGGCATCTGCAGCACGCGGTCGGCCAGATGCTCACACTCCTCAATAGTAACAGAACGGATGCGGTTCTTCACTTCGGGCAGCATCAGCGGACTCATGGAGAACTCGCGCAGGCCCAGGCCCAGCAGCAGACCGGTGTAGAGTGGATTGCCCGCCATCTCTCCGCAGAGTGAGACCCCCTTGCCCGCCGAGATGGCGGTGTGTATGGTTTTATAGATCAAATGGACAATGGCCGGATTCAAGGGCTGATAAAACCGGGCCACTTTTTCATTGTTTCTGTCCACAGCCAGTGTATACTGGATGAGATCATTGGTCCCAATACTGAAGTGATCGGCATGATCAATAAACTGATGGGACATAATGGCCGCTGAAGGGACCTCAATCATGATGCCAAAACCCAGATCCTCATCAAAGGGCACATCGGCCTGGCGCAGTTCTACCCGGCACTCCTCCAACACGGCTTTGATATCAGTAATTTCTTCAAGGGAAGAAATCATGGGAAAGATAAGATGGAGATTGCCATACACGCTGGCCCTCAAAATCGCTCTCAACTGGGCCTTGAACATGTCCATTTCCTGGAGCGAGATGCGGATGGAGCGCCACCCCAAGAAGGGGTTGTGCTCCTGCTCCACGCCCTGGAAGGGCAGAAACTTATCTCCCCCCAGATCCAGCGTACGGATGTGTACCGGCTTGCCTTCCATGGATTCAGCCACGGTTTTATAGATATCAAACTGTTCCTCTTCATTGAGCAGACGCCCGGCGGTCAAGAAGGGAAGCTCCGTGCGGAAAAGGCCGATGCCCTTGGCATCGTAGCGCAGCGCCATCCCAATATCTGCGGTAATGGCAATATTGGCATGCAGTTTTACCGGCACTTGATCGGATGTCAACGCAGGGAGCAGCGCATCTTTGGAGAGGCGTTTCCAATAGGCGTCAAACTGTTTCTTGCGCTTCCGGAAACCGTCCAGCACTGCCTTGGGCGGATCGACGTAGATCAGTCCCGCATTCCCATCCACGATAATGGTATCACCACTTGTGGCTTTTTTCATCAGCCGGTCCACGCCCACTACCGCCGGCAGCCCCATGGAGCGCGCCAGGATAGAGGCATGGCTGGTTTTACCCCCCAGTTCAGTGGCAAAACCCAGCACCTTGTCCTTGGGAAGCCGGGCCGTTTCAGATGGCGTCAGACTATGGGCCACCAGAACAACAGGCTCATCGCTGGGCGGCTTGGTCTCCTCGGTTTGCAGCAACGACCTCAGAATGCGGACACCCACATCCCTGATATCGTCGCCGCGCACCTTGAAAAACTCACTATCCATGCTCTGAAAGGTGGAGAGCCAACGGTCGACCCCCTCCTTCAGAAGCGCCTCAGCATTGACTTTAAACTCCTGGATTTGCTGGGGAATCTCTTCTTTAAAGAAGGGATCATTGAGAATGGCCAGATGGGCCTCAAAGATCTCCGCCTCTTCATCGCCGATCTCACGCAGTACGCGATCACGGCAGTCCACCAGCTGCTGCTCCACGCTGGCAACAGCGGCCAGATAGCGGCGTTGTTCCTTGTTGGCCCGTCCACGGCGCAATGAATACGCCACCACCTCGTCCCAAACGCTTTCCAGCACCCAGGCCTTGCCAATGGCAATACCTTCTGAAACGGGAATCCCCTTCAGCATGCCTTGCATAAACGAGCTCTTGTTAGTCATTGGGATCTCAATATAACTCAAGCCTGCTCTTTTTCGAGCCGGCGCAGTTTATTCTTCATCATGGTGCGTTGAAGCGGAGACGCATGATCGATAATCATCTTTCCATTGAGATGATCAGTCTCGTGCTGAAATACACGTGCCAGCAGGCCCTGCGCCTCCACCTTGACGGGTTCGCCGTCAAGATTCATGGCCTTCATGGTGACTTCCGTGGGACGTGTGACATTCACACGGATGCCCGGCAGGCTGAGACAGCCCTCTTCAACGCTCTCTGTTTCATCGCCGCTGGCGACAATTTCAGGATTGATAAAAACCGCAAACCCTTCACCGGCATCTATGACAATGACACGCCGGAGATCGCCCACCTGATTGGCCGCCAGGCCAATGCCGTCATCATCATACATGACCTCAGCCATGTCATCGATCAATGTACGGAGATCATCATCAATCTCTTCTACCGGCTGCGCTGTCTCTCTCAGTACAGAATCTGGATAGGTTACTATTTCCCGCATAACTCGCCTCAATTTACTTGGTTGAACTCAGGGCCTCCTGCACCAGTTTCACGGCACAGTACTCACCACACATTGTGCAGACATCCTCCTCCTGGGGAGGGGCCTCTGAACGAATACGCCTGGCATTGATGGGATCAATGGCCAGATTCAACTGCGTCTCCCAGTCCAGCTCCTTGCGGGCCTTGCTCATGGCATGATCCCATTCAATCGCGCCGGGAATCCCTTTGGCGATATCGGCGGCGTGCGCGGCAATTCGCGTGGCAATGACGCCCTGATGCACTTCATCAAGACCGGGCAGACGCAGATGTTCGCCCGGTGTCACGTAGCAGAGAAAATCGGCGCCGGCCGCACCGGCAATGGCGCCGCCAATGGCAGAAGTGATATGGTCATACCCCGGCGCCACATCAGTAACCAGCGGACCCAGCACATAGAAGGGGGCGTTCATACAGAGTTTTTTCTGAATCTGAATATTGGTCTTGATCTCATTGAGCGGCACGTGCCCAGGGCCTTCAATCATCACCTGCACATCGGCATCCCAGGCGCGCTGTGTCAGTTCACCCAAGGTGATCAGCTCCTGAATCTGGGCGCGGTCTGTGGCGTCTGCCAAAGCGCCGGGCCGGAAGCCATCGCCGAGGCTGAGGGTGACGTCATGTTTCCGACAGATATCCAGCAGACGGTCATACTGCTCAAAAAGCGGATTCTCTTTCTCATTGGCAATCATCCAAGTGGTCAGGAAGGAGCCGCCGCGGCTGACGATATCCATGAGCCGGCCCTGCTTTTTCAGCCGTTCAATGGTGTTCATGGTCACACCGCAGTGCACTGTAAAGAAATCGACGCCCATCTTGGCCTGCTGCTCGATGATGCTGAAGAGATGCTCGGGGTCCAGGTGTGTCAACGCACCCGTTTCACGGATGGTCATGACCGCCGTGGGATAGATGGGCACTGTGCCGATCACCACATCCACCTCATCGATAATGGCCTGCAGAGACGCCATGAGATCACCGCCGGTGGAGAGATCCATAATGGCGTCCACACCGGCTTCAACAGCCGTTCTCGCTTTTACCAGCTCCTGCTCGATGGAGCTGCGGCCCTCCGATGTACCGATATTGGCGTTGGTCTTGGTGCGCAACCCTGTACCCACACCGGTGGGGCGTACTTTATGATGATTACGGTTTTTAGGAATGATAATTTCGCCTTTGGCGATGCGCTCACGCAGCAGCTCCACGTCCATTTTTTCGGCCTGCGCAACGGCCGTCATCTCCGGGGTAATCCGTCCTGCCCGGGCTTCACTCATCTGTGTCATGTATACTCCACTAGGATCAGAAGGGCTGTTTGGTGTGCGAGATGCCCATCCCAAACAGGCCCTAACTTCTTGGTTTCATTGTAACACTGAATATAGTAAAAAAAAGATCCCAAATCCATACAAAAACCCGACCATTATTCCATGAAAATTCACAACTTGTTTCAGGTTCAGAGAATGATTAACTTAGCGAATTCAACCGACAGAGGCATGTTCCACCGGCAATTATGCCGCACCCCTGAATAAACAACCATTCAGACCCACTCATTGCTCTGGTGTTTCCGGTAAATAAGGTGCCCTGCCGGGCGCCCCCAGACCGATGCAGAATCACCGTATTCTAGCGCCTGAGCACGGCCCCGGATCGGTACGAGTGGTTTTACGCGTTGAAAGCCGCCATCCCATACAGTGACCTCAGGTCCTGTTACGAATGCTCCATTTTGGCGGCAGCCCAACCAGCCGATTCACAACATGAATCTATGCTTATCATTGACATCCCTTTGACCTCACAACCCATAGGAGACGCGATGCACAAACGACAACGCTGCCTCACCCTGACAGGCCTCTGCCTCCTGGCTGCAGGACTGCTGGCCCAGACCCCCTACCTCACACACAACACCCTGAACAACCGCCTGAAGACGCTTGCAGAGAAACACGCGGCCATCCTCAGCATCGAATCCATCGGTCGCAGTACAGAGAACCGCAACATCCTTGTCGCCACACTCGGCAGAAAACCAGACAGGCCGGCACTGGCCGTCATCGCCAATATTGAGGCGAACCGTCTGGCTGGCAGCGCGGTGTCTTTGGCTGCCATCGAACGGATGGCGGCGGCTTACGGCAAAGACAAAGCCGTCACCCGCCTGCTGGACGATCAGACAATTTACATCATCCCCCGACTCAATGTCGATGGCGCCGAGCATTATTTTTCAAAGATAAAGATCGACAGGCAGGGCAACCTAGACCCGGCTGATGACGATCGTGACGGCCTGCTGGATGAGGATGGCGGTGAAGATTTAAACGGCGACGGCCTCATCACGCAGATGCGCAGAGCCGAAGCTGGCGGCTCATGGATGATTGATCCCGCACACCCCCGTCTGTTAAAGAAAGCCGATGCCCTGAAACATGAAACGGGACGGTTTGCCCTCTACACAGAAGGCGTGGATAATGACGGGGACAGCCGGTACAATGAAGATGGACCGGGCGGGACTCACCTCAATCATAACTTCCCCCACGCCTACCCCTATCACGCAGTGGATGCCGGGACCCACATGACCAGCGCACCCGAGACACGCGCCTTGTTAGACTTCTTTATGGCCCATCGGAACATCGCCATGGTGCTGACATTCTCAGCGCACGACAATCTCATGCAACTGCCCAAAGCCGCCCGAAAGAAACCCACAGCCGGTTACAACCGGGCCGTGGTGACAGAGATGGATAAAACCGATCTGGAATATCTAAAAGTGCTGGCCGATGCGTTCAAAAACGACTGTCCGCACCTAAAAAAAAGAACCCCATCAAAGAAACCGAAAGCAGCCGGCGCCCTGCATCAATGGGCCTATTTTCAATACGGCGCCCTGGCATTGACCACGCCGGCATGGGCACCTCCGGCCATCTGCGATTCCTCTCAGGCCCTCAAAGGCGACGCCGCCTGGCTGAAGTGGTTCGAGCAGAGCGGGACAGCGGGCTTCGTCAACTGGACGCCTTTTCACCACCCCCAGCTCGGTGACGTGGAGATCGGCGGATTCGCCCCCTACGCCAAAACAGTCCCCGCCGCCCTCGACAGCGCCCTGCTGGATGGACACTGCCAATTTATCAGCACCTTGGCGCATCAACTGCCCAAGATCCAGATTGCCCGTTTTTCCGCGGAGAAAAAGGCCACGGGCATTTACCACGTCAAAGCCATTGTACAGAATACCGGATACCTGCCGACCGGCCTTGCGCATGCCGTCTACGCCGGCGCGGTCATGCCCACACGGATCACCTTGTCCGGTGAAGCAATGACACCGCTCAGCGGCGACGCCATGCAGCGCATCGAAGCCATTGCCGGTTCAGGCGCCACAAAAACCGTCTCCTGGACGGTTCAAGCCCGCTCCGGCACCCCTCTCACGCTCACTGTCTGGACGGAAAAAGCCGGTTCCGCCCAGCAGTCCCTGACGCTGAAATAGCCCCATTTTAGGAGTATTCCATGAAAAAAACAATTGCTATTGGAATGATGCTCTGCCTTGCGTTTGCGACGGTTCTGCCGGGCATCGCCCAGACGCCTGCCTCTGTATCAAAGCTGAACTACAACCGCTTCTATAATTATGATGAAGTAACAGCCATACTGAAACAATGGGTGAAAGCCCATCCCAACAGACTCACACTCGAATCAGCAGGTCAATCAACACAGGGCCGGGAGATGTGGGTGCTGACTATGAACAACAAAAAAACCGGTGCGCTGATGCACAAGGCCGCCATGTACATCGACGCCAATATCCACGGCAATGAAGTACAGGGCGCTGAAGCCGTACTCTACACCATCGACTACCTTCTGACCAATTATGGAAAAGTAGACAAAGTGACGCAACTGGTGGACCAGCGCGCCTTCTACTTTGTGCCCATGGCCAACCCCGATGGCCGGGCCCATTTCTTTGACCGCAGCGGGATGAGCGGCTACGCAAGATCGGGCATGCACCCCACAGACAACGACCGGGACGGCGCAGCCGATGAAGACGGCAACGACGACCTGGACGGTGACGGATTCATTCTCCAGATGCGAAAGAAAGTGACGCACGGCACGCATCGCATCAGCAAATACGACAGCCGCCTCATGGAACGGGTAGGCCCCGGAGAAGAAGGCGACTATGTCATGCTGGGCAGTGAGGGTGTGGACAACGACGGAGACGGCCGCTTGAATGAGGACGGCCCGGGCGGCTACGACTTAAACCGCAACTGGCCCACAGACTGGCAGCCCAACTATGTCCAGCGTGGCGCCGGCGACTACCCCTTCTCCTATCCGGAGACCCGGGCGATTGGCGACTTCATCCTGAACCACCCCAATATTGCCGGTGTACAGGCCTATCATAACTCAGGCGGCATGATTCTCCGCGGCCCCGGCGACAAGTCGCAGGGCACTTATCCCCGCCGGGACATCTTGGTCTATGACCATATTGGCAAGCGCGGTGAGGCCATGCTGCCCTTCTATAAATATATGATTCTGTGGCGCGACCTCTATCCCGTACACGGCGGCTTCATCAACTGGACCGCCGAAGGTCTCGGTATTTTCAGTTTCTCCAACGAACTCTGGAGCTCCAGTCAATATGACAACAGAGCCCGTGAGGGCGGACGCAGCAGCCGTAACCGCGATGACTACATGAAACGTCAACAGAAGCGCCTTCAGTTTGATGATGATGTGGAAATGGGCACACGCTACAAAGAATGGAAGCCCTTTGACCACCCAGACTACGGGCGAATTGAACTGGGCGGCTGGGTCCATGAAACCGGGCGCGTCCCCCCGCTCTTCATGCTGGAGGAACTTTGCCATCGCAACGCCATGTTCACGCTCTACCACGCGGAGCAGATGCCACTGCCGTTATTTGAGAACGTGGATGTAAAGAAAATCTCCGGCGATGTGTTCCAGGTCCAGGTCACATTGAGAAATAGAAGAGCCATCCCTACCATTGGTCAGTGGGCAGCCACACACGATCTCATGACACCTGACATTCTCAAATTCAAAGGAAAAAACATGACAGTGGTTGATGCAGGCCTTGTTGAAGATGCCTGGAACAAGCGGGTCAGGCGGATCGACAAACGGCCGGCACGCGTGGTATTGAACAGCGGGCTACCCGGAAATGACCAGGTCATCGTACAGTGGATTGTCCAGGGGAAAGGGCGGGGCACATTGACATACGTCAGTATGAAAGGCGGGAGGCTCAAAAAACATGTCACATTAAAATAGTTGGCAGAGAGGGCAGGGTGAAGACCTGCCCTCTTCTTTTCCTCAATGAATCCCCAATTTCTCCAACTCCAGGTAAAGCCGTTTCTTTTCTATGGGTTTGACGAGATAGCCCGTGGCGCCGCCCTGCATGAAGGCCTCCAGAATATGATGCTGTTCACTCAACGCAGTCACCATCAAAACACGGCTCTGCGATTCAGCGGGCACCGACTCCCGACGCTCCATCTCTCTGATGGCGCGCAGGGCACGCTGGCCGTCCAGTTCCGGCATCATGATATCGAGCAGGATGAGATGATAGGGCCTTTTGGCCTTGAGCGCCGCCTCAAACAAAGTGATCGCTTCACGCCCGTTACACGCTTCATCACAGACACCCAAAGGAGATAACAAGGTATTCAAAAGCAGCCGCCCGGTCTCTTCATCCTCAACAATCAATATTTTCAATTCCTGCATGCCCACTCCTCAGTCTGTTTTTGTCCGGTAGTAATCATTTGCGGCAAAATGGCCATGACATGCTGATAGGCCCGTTCAACCTCATGATAGGTCTCCAGCACACGTGACCAGGCGGCTTCCGCGGACTGTTCTTCCAGAGAAATCACCCACTCACCCATCTCTTCGGCACCAATATTCGCGGCTGCCGATTTCAAACTGTGCGCCAGGTGTTCCACCTCCTCACGATCTTTATCCTTTACCGCTCTGGAGAGCGAAGCCATTCTCGCAGGAACGTGCGTCTCGAACACAGCCATTGTCTTGATCAGTAACTCAGTGTCACCGGCAAGACGTAAGAGCACCTGTTTGCTGTTAATTACCTGGCGCCTCACAGCCTCTGTCGCGACAACGTCATTAACAGCGTGTCGCTCTCCCACTTCGGTGAGATGACGTTTCAGCACTTGATAAAATACGGCACTGTCAATGGGTTTAGAAATATAGTCATCCATTCCCATCTCCAGACAGTGCCGCCTGTCCCGGTCTCTGGCATGGGCTGTCAAAGCGATAATTGGAATCTCGGGATCAACATTGTGAATATGGCCGCTTCGGATCAACTTAGTGGCCTCCAGACCGTCTAGTACAGGCATCTGAACATCCATGATCACCAGATCAAATGGCTGTTCAGCGAGCAACACGAGCGCTTCTTTGCCGTGATTGGCAGTCACAACATCGGCCCCCCATTTATTAAGAAAACGGACGACGACTTCCCGGTTCACCGGCTCATCCTCTACCACAAGAAGTCGATGGCCATTAAAACACTCACGGGGATCACCGAGATCAGTCATATAACTTACAGGTTCTGACAAACGGGGTGTCGTCGGTTTGTCCGTCATCTTGAACGGAATATAAAATTGAAAAAGGCTGCCCGTTCCCGGCTCACTTTCCGCCCAGATTTCGCCTCCCATCATCTCAACCAGTTGCCTGGAAATGGCCAGACCCAGTCCCGTGCCCCCATATTTTCGCGTCAAAGATCCATCCACCTGGCTGAAACTGGCAAATATCGTCTCCAGATCTTCAGCGGGAATGCCGATCCCCGTATCCTTGATCCTGAAAAGAACGTATTGATAATGAGGGAGACAGTGCAATGAATCATCAGTACACGCCATATCAAAACGGACAATCTCAAGTTGAATTCCCCCTTCATCTGTAAATTTTAGTGCATTACTTAACAGATTATTGAGAATCTGCTTCAAACGGCCAACATCCCCTTTTAGATCTAGTTTCAACTCCGGTGCCAGAGAACAATCCAACGTTAAACCCTTCTGTTCACTGGAAAAACAATATAGATGCATCAACTCATTCGCAAAATGCTGAAGGTTGAAATCCGACTCTTCCAATTCTACTTTACCGGCCTCAATTTTTGCAAAATCGAGAAGATCATTTAATATGATCAGCAGTGAATCGGCAGACTGCGACACCATTTCAAGATAGCGGGCAACCTCCGGATCCTCCACACTGTCGCGGGCCAGCTCGGTGAGGCCAATGATGCCATTCATGGGTGTTCTGAGTTCATGGCTGATATTGGCCAGGAATTCACTCTTGGCCCGGTTGGCGGACTCAGAAGCCAGCATGGCCTGTTTCATCTCTTTTTCTGAAGCCACTCGACTGGTAATATCCTGTGCAATCCCAATAATGCCGAGAAGTGCACCCGTTTCATCAAAATAAGGCATTTTAGATGTCAAGAGCCAATGCGCCTCACCCTGAGCATCATAGACCAATTCCTCCTGATTCAGCACCGGCTGCCTGGTCTCACGGACAAACTGCTCACTTTTTTCCCCAATGTCGCTATGAGGGTGTGAGAAAAAATCAGAAGCCTTACGTCCCAGGACGGCCTCTCTGGGCTGGCCTACAAAATCTAAAAACAGCGGATTGGCCAAGACATAGCAACCATTGACATCCTTAATAAAAATCAGGGCAGGACTGTGTTCAAGCAATTTCTCAGAGAGCTGGCGTTCCTTCAGAAGCGCTGATTCAACCGCTTTTCTGGCCCGGATATCCCTGGCAACAGCCAACACGGTTGTCTGGTTGCCCAACTGAAATCGATTGGTATTCACTTCAACGGGTATTTTGTACCCAGCTTTTGTGCGCAACTCCGCCTCAAAAAGAACATTATCCGGCGTAGAAACCGAAATAAGCTTCTCTGTATCTGTTTCCAGGATATCGTTAGGAAAGCAGCTCAGGAGCGATTTTCTGTCAAACCCGAGCAGATCACAGGCCACATCATTGACTTTAAGAAGATTTGAAGGTATTCCATTCTCATCAATATGATAAACAAAAACCGCATCATTGCCACTGTTAAAAAGCATCCGATACTGCTTTTCGCGGGCCTGTAAAGTACGCTCATGATTCATACGTGTCAATTCGGAGGCGGCCCGTAATGCAAAGAGCTGAAGTATGGAACGCACCAGGGTTTCGTTCTCCAACGGCTTCCGATGCATCACGGTCAAATGCCCCAAAGAGACACCGCTGGGTGAAAACAGAGGAACCCCCGCAAATGACTCAATGTGCATTTCTTGAAGAAGGCTTGCCTTGGGATACTTTTTAATAATATCACGGTCCACAATCAACATACGGCGTTTGATCACATCCTCACACGGCATGCCTGACAGGTGATATTGAATATTGGGAACAATCAGTCCCTTATCATAAAAAGCAATAGCTTTGACCGAGTCTCCGGTGGCAGGTTCTATCTCATGAATAAAGGCAATATCCATCGATAAAATCTCAGCCAGCTGCTTTACCAAGTGCTGAAAAAAGGCCTCTCCTGTATAACCGGCCACTTCTTCGCTGACAATCCGGCTGCTACGCTCAGCGAGGCGCTGTTGGGACATATCCCGAATCACCACCAAACCTTGCTGCCCCGAAGCCTCAAACCAGCTGCCATTGATTTCAACATCAACCTCATGGCCATCGGCTTTAACCATAGAGGCCTCGTATCTCATGTTGCCCGAAGTGGTCAGCTGATGCATCGCCCCCTTATAAGCGTTCTGTGTGGCGGCAGTATGTAGTCCCGGTAGATTTAATTCAAAAAAAGGTTCTCTGGCGTAGCCCAGCATTTGATGGGCCTTGGTATTGCAGTCGAGAATTCCCCCATCTGTATTAAAAATAATCATGCCGTCGTTGGACTGTTCAAACACACGTCGGTATTTGGCCTCATTCTGTTTCACACGAAGCTCTGACTCATATTTGTGCAGGGCTATTTGAATAGCCGTATGCAAATCTCTAAAGTTGATGGGTTTCAAAAGGTAGCTGTAGGGACTGGAGAGCTTGGCACGCTGGATGGTTTCATCATCGGCATTCGCTGTGAGATATATAAGGGGAATCCCAAAACGCTTGGTCAGAATTTCAGCAGTTTCAATGCCATCAAGGAGTCCGCGTAGATGAATATCCATAAGCACCAGATCTGCCGGTTCTTGATCCAACAGCTCAAGGGCCTCCTCCCCACTGCCCACGTGCCATGGCACTCTGTACCCCATGCGCTCCAGGGTTTTTGATATCTCCATTGCGATGATTTTCTCATCCTCTACCACGGCAATCCGCACATGGGTGCTATCTTTTTTATCTAATCCGAGGTTGGAATTCAGCATCTCTTGCCTCTATTTAATTCTCCCGCCCTCAGGCGGGTACTGCGGTGACTTTACATGACACCGACTGATTGATCTTTTTCACAAAAACAGTGCCGGAACACGTGTGAAACTTCACTTTCCGCCCCACTTGCCCGCCCACATCAGAGGCCACGCTGGGAATATTGAATTGATCCAGAAAATCCCAGGCGATTTCAACATTCCTTTTCCCCACCCGCAATGAATCATGTGTGGTGCCGATAAGCGAAGCGCCGCCAAAAACCTTTGCCCTCAATTGTGATTGAATGGCGCCCTGTGCAATCATCTTCTCAATGAGCCGGGCAATGGCCACATTGCCGTATTTCGGCGAGGCCAGTCCATTGCCATTCCACAACGGCAATTGATAATGATTCATGCCTCCAATGCCGCTGACCGCATCCCAGAGGCAGATGGAAACACAGGAGCCCAGCACAGTGGTTACCATGGTTGGCTCTGTGTGTACGGTCAGGGAGCCGGCGTAAAGATAATACTCTTGATATACAGGGGACATATTTTTTTCCGTTTAGAACATCTCTTCGTTGCCGTCCAGGGCAAAAATATTGAGATTGGCATCGCGTTGTAGTTCTGGCACTTCAAAACAGAAAACCGCACCCTGGCCTTTCTGGCTTTTCAGGGAGATCCTTCCCCCCATTAATTCAGCAGCGCCCTTGGCCACGGCCAGGCCCAGACCGTGCCCACGATGCGTTTTGGTCAATCCGGCGTCCAGCTGTACAAAACGATCAAAAATGCGCTCATGGTCCTCGGGTGCAATACCGCAACCACTGTCTGTGACAGTAAACAACAATCCCCGATCGTCTCTCAGCACCTCTACCAGTATACGCCCCCCCGCCTGTGAAAACTCAATGGCATTGCTGATCAAATGGGCCAGCACCAAATGCAATTTCTCGGGATCACTCTGAAAACCGGCAATTCCATCACCCGCTGCAGGCAGACCACGTGTTTCAAACACAAGCTGCTTCTCCGCGATCAACGCATCAAATGAATGGAAAATCCGCTGAAAAAACACGGGCAGCTGAATCTGCACGCTATGCATGTAGGCCTCACCCGCTTCGATCTCAGCCGCGGAAAAAATGGTCCTCAGTTGAAAATCCAGGTTGAAGGCCTCTTGATAAATCATCCTGGCCATGAGCTTCATCGACTCTATATCCTGGTTCTCGCCCTTGATATTTTCAGCCAGCCCAAGAATCGCCGTCAGCGGATTGTTGATCTCATTGCGGATATTGGAGAGGAAATGGCTCTTCAGGGCTTCTGCGGCCACCAGCTTCTCATTGACACGCTCCAGGGCCTTGTTACTCTCTTCCAAGGCTTCAATCAGCCCCGGCCGCGCTGCAACACAGGGTGTATGCGGCATCATCTCTTTCCTGCTCTCTGAGTCTTCCATTCTGCATACCCGTTCTTTATTGATGTGTCATCTTGGCCAGCAGCACACTGGCCAACTGTTCGAGCGGTACAATGTGCCGGGCGGCATTCAGCCCAATGGCCTCTTTAGGCATGCCAAAAACCACACAGCTCTCTTCATTCTGGGCAAAGGTCAGGGCACCGGCCTCTTTCATCTCCAGCAGACCCCGCGCACCGTCGTCACCCATACCGGTCATGATGACGCCAATGGCATTCTTGCCAGCGTAGCGTGCCGCAGAACGGAACAACACATCCACAGAGGGACGATGGCGGTTGACCAACGGCCCCTGACGCACCTCAACAAAGTAATTGGCGCCACTGCGTTTGACCAGCAAATGCTGATTTCCCGGTGCGATCAATGCTGTACCACGCAGCAGGCGATCCCCGGTGACAGCCTCTTTGACAGTGACGCGGCAAAGGCTGTTGAGCCGTCGGGCAAAGGCCTTTGTAAAGTGCTCGGGCATGTGCTGAACAATGGCAATCCCCGGCATATCATGGGGCAGGGCCTGCAGAAAAATACGCAGAGCCTCCGTTCCTCCGGTAGAGGCCCCCACGGCTATAATTTGCTCCGTTGTTTTGAGCATGGCCCGTGTACTGGGCTTGGCCAAAACCGCATCGGCTGAAAACTTGGGTTCCACGGTCAACTGACGGTTCACACGTCCAGGCTTGGCAACCGCCGCAGCCTTGACTGCATCACAGATGCGAATCTGAGACTCACGGATAAAGGCCTTGGTGCCCAGTTTGGGCTTGGCAATAATCTCCACTGCGCCGTACTCCAGCGCCCTGAGCGCCGTCTCTGAGCCGTCCTCCGCCAGACTGGAGACAATGACCACAGGAATGGGGTGCTGCGCCATAATTCGTTTGAGAAATGTCAATCCGTCCATACGCGGCATCTCCACGTCCAGCGTGATGACATCCGGGGCGTGTTGCTTTATTTTTTCAACAGCATAATAGGGATCAGCCGCTGCCCCGATGACCTCAATTGCCGAATCTGAACCCAGCACATCAGCCAGCGTCTGACGCACCAAGGCGGAGTCATCAACAATCAGCGTCTTGATTTTCCCCTTTACGGTCATATTGACCTGCCTCCCCGTATGGGTTTCTGATAAACCGTCGGCGCCACAGGAATCAGCGGCAAATCAAGGCCATGCAAGGTCTCAGAGTGACCAAGATAGAGAAATCCGCCGGGATGAAGTTGTTTGATCAGCTTGGAGATCATGGCGCGCTGTGTCGCCTGGTCAAAATAGATGATCACATTGCGGCAGAAAATCACCTGAAATAGCTCCCGCACGCCCAGCCGCTCATCCATAAAATTTACACGCATAAAGTGCACATGCTCACGCAGTGCCCGGCCGACCCGCACCTCCTGACGCTTCGGATCTTTGCTTCTGAGAAGATACTTCTTCTTCAGCACCATGGGAATCGGCTTTGTACGTGCCTCGGGATAAATGGCTGTCTTGGCCAGCTCCAGAACGCGGGTGGAGATGTCTGTGGCCAGAATCTGATAGGTCCATCCGCCACTTTGATCGATCCGATCCTGCAGCAGCATGGCCAAAGTGTACGGCTCTTCACCTGTGGAACATCCGGCACTCCACAGTTTCAACGGCCGCCCCGCACCGATGGCACTTTTTTGCTCTAATGCGGGCAGGGCGGTTTGAAGCAGGTGATCGTAATGGGCCGGTTCACGAAAAAAATCCGTTTTATTCGTCGTAATGACATCGATCATATGGATACGTTCCCGTTGACCGCCCTCCTTGAAGACATAGTCACAGTAGTCTTCAAATGAGGTCATGCCCAGGGCACGCAGTCGTTTCTGGAGCCGCGCCTGAAGCATGGTCTTTTTGACAGGCGGCAGCTTGATCCCCACTTCACCCTGTATAAATGTGCGGATGCGCTCAAATGTCTTTTGCGACATCCGCAAAGAGGCGTAATCAATACATTGTTCCATCTTAACTGTCACCCTGGTTGACATTTCCGGTGCATCCTTTCAAAACTAAGCCACAGCCTCGGCGCTTTTTTTCGTACGCTTCCCGGTTTTCCGGGCAGGTGATTTTCCTACAGGCTCAGTGCTGTCATCATCACCAATTTCCTTTGCCAAAATCAGCTCATCCACAGAGAAGATCTTTTCAAGATCCAGCAGAATGATGAACTCATCCCCCTTCTTGCCCATCCCCTTGATAAACTCAGTGTTCAGACGTGTGCCAATCTTGGGGGCGGGCTCAATGCTGTCAGGCTCCAGTTCAATGACTTCCTGTACTGAATCGGCCAGCGTCCCCAGAACAGTGACCTCTTCATCTACTGTCACTTCAACAATGATGATACATGAATCCAGTGTTTTCTCGGTCTGCCCCATACCAAATTTCTGCTTGAGATCGGCAATGGGCACCACGCTTCCCCGCAGGTTGATCACACCCCGCATAAAATCCGGGGTACGCGGCACCTTGGTGACGCGTTCATAATCCAGAACAGACTGAACCTGTCCTATATCCAATGCGTACAATTCTTTTTCAAGATTAAAGGTAAGATATTGACGCACAGTCTGTATGCTTTCAACACTCATGAAGTACTCCTGTTCATCTCAGTGTCAAAGTCCAGCCGGCCGGCTCTCTCCCCGGCTGGACGGTTTGCCCTCTAATCCATTGATTAATAGGTTTCAAAATCGGCATCATAACGGTCACCGGGAACATTGCTGTCACCAAGGTCAATATTCACACCAGTCGGCTGCGGCACAGCCTCTCTTGGAAGATGGCCATTGCCCGACGCCGTCTTTTGAGGAAGTGCCATTTTCTGGACGCTTTGTACATGACGCCGCATATTGCGTTGATCATCCACTTTGAAATATTCAATCGTCGACTGCAGCTGCTGGGCCTGGCTGGAGAGCTCTTCACTGGTGGCCGCCATCTCTTCAGAAGAGGAGGCGTTCTGCTGAATCACCTGATCCAGCTGTTGAATTGCTTTATTGACCTGCTCAACACCGGCACGCTGTTCATTGCTGGCCGCGTTGATCTCCTGCACCAATTCCGCTGTACGCTGAATATCGGGCACCAAACGGTCGAGCATCGTTCCTGCACGCTGGGCCACATCCACACTGGAGGTGGAGAGTTCGGCAATCTCACCAGCTGCCTTCTGAGAGCGCTCTGCCAGTTTGCGGACCTCCGCGGCCACCACGGCGAACCCTTTGCCCTGTTCACCGGCGCGCGCCGCTTCAATGGCCGCATTCAAAGCCAGCATATTGGTGCTGCGGGCAATTTCCTGAATGATTGAAATCTTCTCGGCAATATTGTTCATGGCCCCCACAGCTTCACGAACGGCATCGCCACTTTCACCGGCATCGGTAGAGGCCTTCACAGCGATCTTCTCTGTCTGCATGGCATTATCGGCATTCTGCTGGATGTTGGAAGCCATCTGCTCCATAGAGGATGAAGCTTCCTCAGCAGCGGCGGCCTGCTCCGTGGCGCCCTGACTCATCTCCTGACTGCTGGAGCTCAGCTCTTCGCTGCCGGAGGCCACATTTTCGGTGGCGGTTTTGACATCGGCCACCACATTGCGCAGTTTGACCACCATGTTGCGCATGGCCTCGGCAAGCTGCCCAATCTCATCATTCTGTTGCACATCCACTGTGGCCGTGAGGTCTCCAGAAGCCACTTCCTGCGCAAATTGAACCCCGCGCAGCACGGGCCGCAATATCCCCTTTGCAATGAGAAAGGCGAGGCCGGCGCCCACGAGTATGGCAAGTATGCTGATAAAAATCACGGTGGCGCGTGTAGACGAGGCCCGGTTCAGCATTTTTACATCAGTCAGGATATGTTCAGCTGAGGTGTCACGGATATCACCCAGGTGGTCCTGTACTTCACGCAGCGCGGGCACAGTGACTGTGGCATAGATTTTCTTGGCGGCTTCCATCCCTTCAACAGCGTGTGTATGCCAGATCTTGATCTCTTCCATGATGCGCAGCGTCTCTCCTGCATGCACCACGGCCGTATTGACGAGAAAACGATGCGCCTCGGTAAACTGCCCGGCGCCCAGCAAACGGTTAAGTTCGTAGCCGCTCTCATGCAGCCGCCGATGTGGATCTTCGAGTTTGGCAAAAAAGGCGGCAAGTTCCGGATGCTCCTTTTTTATCTCTGCTACTTCCTCAGAGTCCATCCATTTCCCAAGCCCACATTTGGTATGATCAAGCTCAATATTGAGACGACTTTTCTTTTCAATAATGCCGTCTTTCACCGCACCCACCCAATTGATATGATCGATCTCCTTTTCAAGGATAAACTCTCCCATGGCCAGATCAACCTGCTCAAACTGCTCATTAATATCAATGGCCGACTCATGCAGATGATTATGCGGCTCTTCAATTGCCGCCAGTATGGGCTTCAACTCCGGGACAAGCTGCTCCGCCTTTTTGCGGCCCTCGCCGTAATACCATTCACCAAACGCACATTTTCGGGGATCGGTCTGTACACGCAATTCCTTGACAGTATCATCGGTAAGCAGCATATTCACCTGCTCTGACCACTTTAAATGGTCCACTTCTTTCTGAATCATCTCAGCCCGGAGCTTGTTGCCGTCTATCACCTCAGCGGCATCACCGACAATGCCGCCGATGCCTGTCACCGCCCAGATGGCCACAAAGCCAAGCATTGCTAAAACAGCACCAAATCCTACACTGAATTTCCCGCCGAGTTTAAGGTCTTTCCACTGCATTGTCAGGCTCCTTTGTTTATTATTAGTCTAAATCAACAAAACTATACTGTTTGATTGTTTAGCTGGCATTGAACTAGTTGCGGCACATCAAGGATCAAGGCCACGGTCCCGTCACCCATTATTGTGGCGCCGGAAAGGCCCTCCACATTGCGAATCATCCGCCCCAGCGATTTGATTACAACCTGCTGTTCGCCCACCACTTCATCGACCACAAACCCATATTTCTCCCCCTGTTGATCAACCACCAGAATCTGTTCAATGGCGGGCAGCGGATCAGTGATCTGAAACTGATCACGGAGGCGGATGTAAGGCACAGCCTGTCCGCGGAGGTGGATCAGCTCCAGACCGTTGCCGTTTGCAGCACTCTGAAGCTCCACACACTCCTCCACCAGAGCCAGAGGAAAGACGTAAAAGTCCTCACCGATACGCGTCAGCAATCCATCGATAATCCCCAGCGTCAGCGGCAGATTGATGGTCATCTTTGTGCCTTGGCCCCGCTGGCTTTCAATGACAATACTGCCACGCAGGGCTTCAATATTCCGGCGGACCACATCCATGCCCACCCCGCGACCGGAGAGCGCCGTCACCGATGCCTTGGTCGAGAACCCGGGCATAAAAATGAGCTGCTGAATCTCTGCATCACTGAGTTCCTGCTGATGGGTTATCAGCCCCTTTTCTTTGGCTTTGTTGAATATGGCCTCAGTATCCAGCCCGGCCCCGTCATCTTCAATCACAATACGCACCATGGCGCCGGTGTGTCCTGCCGAGAGACGAATGGTGCCGGCAGCGTTTTTTTGACTGAATAGCCTCTTGGCAGCCGGTTCTATGCCGTGATCAATACAGTTTCTGATGATGTGGATGAGTGGATCATTCAACTTTTCAATGACATTCTTGTCCAGTTCAGTTTCACCCCCCACAATCTCCAGCACAATATCCTTGCCCTGGGCCTTGGAGAGGTCACGCACCAGCCGCTTGAACTTGGAGAACAACGTCCCAATGGGGATAAGCCGCATCTCCATAGCCGTTTCGCGAAGGTCATTGGTCAAACGCTCCATCTCCTCTGCCAACGGCATGAGCTCATTGTTTTCATGGGCGCTGACAGTCTGCTGGAGACGGGCCTGTGTGATTACAAGCTCGCCCACCAGGTCAACCAGATTGTCCAATTTTTCAGAGGCGACACGGATATTGGAGACGCGATTGGCCTCGCTTTGGGCCGCGCTCTCAATTCTCTTTTCAACATCGCCGTCTCTGAGGAGAGGTTCGATTGAATCTGCCTGGCAAGAGCGACTAAACAGCTGATCCACCGCCTGATCGGAAATAAAGCCATGCTCCCGGATCAGCTCACCGGCGCTGTCCAGATCAATACTGCCACTGCCCTGTGGCAGTACGGCCAGTCTCTGAATACTCAGTTCACACTCATCCTCAACAAAGATAAAGACATCACGGATGGCATTCTCATCGACAGGGGCGGCAAGCACGATATCCCAGGCTGTATAGCAAAGCTCAGGATTCAAGGCCTCCAATGCGGGAATCTCATTGCGTCTGGCAATGATTTGCGCGGCCCCCATCTCATCAATCTCACGCAACAACAGCAGTGGATTGCACCCGTGCAAAAAGATATCGGGATGCGGCTTGAAGACGATATGAAACAGGGCGGCGGCCGGCTGATCTCCAGCAGGCATCGTGGCATCAGGCGAAGCGGATTGGACGGTTTCAGACGCCTGCCCATAGGTTTGAAAGGCCTTGACCAGCTGCTCAACTGTCTGTTCATCGTCGGTGGAAACCGGCACCTCGCCTTGATTGAGCATGCGCTCAATCTGATCGCGGCCCAGCAGCACCAGGTCGATGAGCGACTGATCGATCCGCAGTCGGCCGTCGCGCACCTGGTCGAGTACGGTTTCAATATGATGGGCAAACTGTTCAATATCCTGAAACCCGAACATTCCGCCAGAGCCCTTCAGCGTGTGCATGGCACGGAAAACGCGGCCAATCAGGTCACAGTCTGTGGGGCTGGACTCCAACGCCAGCAACGAGGCTTCCAGTTCTTCAAGCAGTTCGATAGCCTCAACCTGAAAAGCCTGACGGCCTCTATCCAGGGCATCACTCATCCCAGCACCTTCTTCACCACGGCCAGCAGCTGCTCCGGGCGGAAGGGTTTCACAATCCAGCCCGTGGCGCCTGCCGCCTTGCCCTCTTGTTTCCTTCCGGTCTGAGACTCTGTGGTGAGCATAATCAATGGCGTGAACCTGTATTGAGGCAAGGCCCGGACCTCTTTGATCAGCGTGATGCCGTCCATGCGGGGCATATTGAGGTCGGCCAGCACCATGTGTACGGTACTGGTTTTCAATTGATTGAGTGCATCGAGTCCATCACCGGCCTCCCGCACCTCGTATCCTGCTTCAACCAGTGTAAATTTAACCATTTGCCTGACACTTGCCGAATCGTCCACGGTCATTATTGTCTTGCTCATGCCTGCACTCCTCCGTTCCATAGACACTGTCTATTCGCATTTTCAACCTTGCATGGGATATGAAAACCGGCGACCATGATCGCCGAGGCGACCGCATTGCACCGGGCGGGCGTGAATTCGATACGCCGCGGCTCTACACAACTGCGACAGACAGCACAGAGCAGCTGCATTCCAGCCAGATCAAGGGTCTCTATCAGAGATAGATCAAGATGCCAGTCCGCTGATTGATCAGCCGATATCAGCTCGGCCTTCAATTCAGCGGCGCAGTTCACAGTCAAATCACCTTCAAGAATAAACCTGACACCATCGTCATTTACCTCATGGTGTACCGAAAACATGGAGACTCCTTATCAAAAAAGTTCTATATTGGCATCAAACATCGAATCATCTTCTGCAGCCACCACCGGTTCAGACCTTAGGTGCTGTGCGGTCGTTGTGGACGTTTCCTTACCGAGAAAGGCCTGATGTGTCTCACGCTCAGAGTCCATGGTATAACGCGCAGCCATCAACATCATGGCCGCCCTGTCTGGCATGGCGGCGTCTTCAGTCGACGGACTGAGGGCATCGGCCATAGCAGTGAGGGCATCAATGGCATTGAGTAAACCGCTGGATAACTGCCTGTCCACCTGAATATCACCGGAGAGTTCGGAGAGACCGGCATGGAAATCACGGGAGATCACATCGACATTACCCAGTCTCTCGAGCACTTGTATGTTCACCGACTCCAGGGTCTGCACCAGTTGAAACAGCTCCTGGCCCATGGTGCCCACCACGTGCAGAGAGGCCTTCTTGTCTGCGTCATCGGCCCCGCTTCCAGCTATTTTGTGGGTGTGCGCATTGATGGTTTTCAGCTTGCCGGCAACACTGTCAATCTGTACATGTGAATTGACAGAAAGGCGCTGAATCTCATCAGCCAATACTGAGAGCGCATTGCCCGCATCGCCCAGATGGGCGGCGTGTACGATTCCATTCTGGGCCACCAGTTCAATCTCCGAGCCGATATAATAAATATCATTGACAAATGTCCCAGCCTCCTTGACCATGCCGACAATACCGGAAACCAGTTTTCTCAGTTCAAATCCGCCTTTGACAGTTTCATGGAGTGCATCAATGACAGACTCAATACCACTTCTTACTGCGATAAGAGAGGTTTCCTGTCCCCCACTGTTATGACTGAGATTCCCCTGAGAAATCTCAAGAATCTCTGTGGCATAGTGATCAATTCGCAGAAGACTCTCTCGGATCTGCCGCATGGCATCAGTCACACTCTCTTTCGATTCATTGAGCTGTATTACCTGAAGCCTAATGCATGCCGCCTGGCCACTGCAGTCTTCATTATTGGGCTGCTCCACATACGCCGCGGCCATCTCACTCAGTACTTCACAGACATGCTCCACACGCTGTCTGACAATGTCGTGAAACTGCAGTGATTGAATCATCTGATTGATTTCCACGCCAATGGCCTCAACACGATCCGCGACCAAAACAGACCGCTCAGAAGCCCGCTGCCGCTCATTAACCAGACGGCTGAGTTGATCACTGATATTGGCCAGGATGAGTGTGGTTCGCTCATTGATCTGCTGTTCGAGTCGTTGAATCTCCTGAAACTCCGCACGCCCACTCTCGGCAATACTGCGGATCTTCCGGCGCATCAATTGTGTCTTCTGCCGTATCGCTTCACCCAGATTCACAACATCACTGACCAGATGGGCAAAGGCCTGTTGACCCGTTTGAATACGGGCATTTTCAATACGAATGGTGAGGCTCAGAATAGAGAGATGCTTGACCAGTTTGTTAAACCCGGCAAGAGGCTCCTCAATGCTGTGAAGCACGCCGTAGATAGAATTCAGCTGTTGGGTCTGCGTCCGGGTTTCATCGACAGTGTGATTGAGATAACGATTGATACGTGTGAGAAAGACCTGAAGCTGTTCAATGGCCGCCATCATCTCATCGCCTGTGAGAAAGGCGGCGGTCTCCGTACCCTGGGTGGCAATCGATCTGGCCATGGCTGAGAAATGATGCAGCCTGTCACCAATCATTAAAAAATCAGATTCACTTTCCGAGGCCAGTGTGCCAAGGGAAACAATGAGGTCGTTTATTTGATAAACGGGTAGGGATGCCGCTTTGTCTTTAATGAAAATTAACGGCTCTGACGGCGGGTCATTCCTTTTGAAAGCATTGCCCATAGAGTGTCCTCAAATAAAAAAAAAGACGCCATGATCCCATTCCAAACCCTTGGAACAGTGACATGGCGCCTTCAACTTGCAAGCCTGCTGCTTGCCCGATAAAACGTCAGAAATAATTTAATAATCTTACTTCAAATTTCTAAACTGCTCATATGCAAAAGCAATGCCAGATAGAACGCCAAAGCAATCGGACAGAAATCAAAAATTATTGAGGTCAACAAAAGTTTTAAAACTGAGAGGAGATGACAAAGAGGGAGATCCAGGGGATATCTTGTTTCAAATTTGAATCCATGTGTTCAAGATTTATACACAGGATGTTGTATCAGATTCTAGAGACAAGAGCGTCGCCTCCAGCTTCTTGCGCAGGGCGTAAAGCCGTTTAGATTTGAATGCGGTCTTGGTCTCTTCAAGTACATTGACAGCTTCCGTCAACATCGCTTTTACGCGATTCAACTCAGGACACTGGGCCGCCACACAGGGTATCACAGGCTCTTCATTCTGGGCCAGACTCTGTGTGAGTCTGTTGAGGTCCATAATAGAGCCTAAAATGTTATCCATGGTGACATTAAGAAATGATTGAAGCTGATGAGAAGTCTGGGCATTCACACTGCCAGCGGCCGGCATTTTCATTTGAGTGATCGCTGTCTCCCACTGGACGACACGTTGCTGTGCTTTATCCATCGCCTTGCGGGTCTCCACGGCCTGCACCGCGATCTCACAATGAACTTTCAGATCGGCCATATTCACCGGTTTAATAAGATAATCAACAACGGGAAGACGCACGGCGTCAATGGCTGTATCCACAGAAGGATATCCAGTGACCAGAATAACCGGCGTCCCGGGTGCGGCTCGTTCAATCGCATGGATAAATGCAAGATCGTCATTGCCTGGCATATTGATGTCTGAAATGATCAAATCATAATTATATTGTGACATCAACACCAAAGCCGATTGTGCATCTGCAGCTGCATCGACCCGATAGCCTTCCAGCCTCAATAGATCCGCAGATGACAGTCGGAAAGTTTCTTCATCATCCACCAGTAAAAGCCGAAGTGTGTTACTCATTTTTTTGTCCCATATTTAAAGGCCAGGACAGTGTGAATTCAGAACCCGATTCGCCCGTGGTATAACTGATATGCCCCCCCATTGACTCAAGAAGGCTCTTTGTCACAGAGAGGCCCAACCCCAATCCTGACCGCCCATCGCCATGTTTCGTGGTAAAAAACGGGTCGTACATTTTGCTTTGAATCTCGTGAGGGATACCCTGGCCGCTGTCGCTGACAGTGAGCAGAACCACCGCCTCTTTCATATTCAGATGTATAGAGACCTTACCCCCCTGGGGTGATGCATCGATGGCATTTTGTATCACATTATATAAAACCTGCATTAAATCATCACGGGCACAGGTCAAAGAAACCGGGGTCTCTGGAGGATGCCATTCAAGAGCAATCCTTTTCTCCGGTTGGTTTAACGCAGTGATAGAGACCACATCCTTCACGGCTTCCTTCATATCCACAGAGGTAATTTCTCGCTTTACCGGTTTATAGACATCCACCATCTGTCGTACGATACGGGCGATTCGATCGATCTCATTTTCTATTCGATTGACGTAGGGATAGTAAGGATGATCCCCTGGAACCGCCCCCTTGATCAACAGAAAAGAATTTTTAATTCCTCCCAGTGGATTGTTGATTTCATGGGCGATCCGTCCGGCCAGCTGACCCTGTGCAGCCAATTTTTCATGTTGCTGTACCGCCATTTGCATCCTGTTTCTTTCAGAAACATCCCTGACAATGCCCTGCATTAACCCCCTTTCAGGGTCAATGAGGCTGATACAGACCTCAACATCGAGCGACGGCTCCTCTTCTGTAAGCAGACGCCCTTCAACTCTCAACCCCTCACCCAGCAGAAGCGGCTGCAGCCTCTTCATCATGAGTTCATGATGGCTTGCCGGGATAAAGTCATAGACTGTCTTCTTCTGCAACCGATCCTTGGGAGTCCCAACCAGTACTGACGTTTTCAAATTGGCGTCAATAATCCGGCCATCATCTCTATTAAAAATCACAATCCCGTCATTGGAACGCTCGAAGAGATGATAATATTGTTGCTCACGCTCCTTGAGCCTGTTTTCCATCTTATTTTTATAGAGAGAGATCTGAAGAATGGCGTCCAGCTCTCTGATGTTGATGGGCTTTAGTATATACCCATAAGGTTCTGTACACTTGGCACGTTCAAGTGTTTCTGAGTCTGAATATGCCGTAATATAAATGATGGGGTAAGCGGCACTTTCATTAATGGCCAAAGCCGTTGCAATGCCGTCCATTTTGCCACGAAGGCGGATATCCATGAGGATCACGTCTGGATTCACGTCGCCGACGGCTTCCACCGCCTTCTCTCCAGTGGTGAAAGAGGCTACCATCTCATGGCCCAGACGCGCCAGAAGGTGCTGAAGTTCAAGCGCCACAATATTCTCATCCTCAACAACCATCACACGGATGGGGGGGGTGATGGAAGAAGAATCTAAATAGGCTGACATGTTACTCCTGATTGAACACAGTAAATCAAAAAGGCAGGGCCTCATAAAGCTGACTGAAAAAATACTAATCAGATGTGTCCTGCTGATTTAATTTATTTTTCCTGCCTTATACTCATTTGATATCGTTTCCACAATGTCTCTTTATCAATGGTATAATCAATCATTTCCCAGGGAAAAACGTCGTGTTCCGATCGCTGTTCAACTAGCTTTGCCATACTGTCTTTAGCGAGGCCATTGAGAATGTGGTTGACAGATTCACCTCTCTCCAGAGACTGGGCTATCTGTAGTCCCATGGCTTCATCGCCCAGGGCCAGAGCCGTCTGCCAGTACGCGGCCCGCCCCGTTTTTGAAACCAACACGTAAAGCGGGGGTCGATGCAGGCCTTGTTCCAGGCGCTTGTGTATTTTTTTCATTCGGCCTGCTGGGGCAAGCGCGGCCCATTGAAATTCTGTAAATGGTTTAGGAATAAAGGGGTTAACGGAAATTCTTATCTGACGCTTCTTGCCGGCCCTGAAGAATCGTGATCCAATTTCCAGGCTGAGATCAATGATGGCCTCGATATCAAGATCTGTCTCTCCAGGCAGGCCAATTAGATAATAGAGTTTGAGCACATCAATGGCCGTCTCACTGAGTCGATCCACAGCGGTGAGAATCTCGGCATTGCTCAGCCCTTTTCCAATCCGGTGTCTGAGTGCTTCTGTCCCGGCTTCCGGTGCAATAGTAAAGGAACGTGTATTGGAGTGTTCGAGGACTTCCACCATCTCATCGGTGACACGATCGGCACGGACAGAAGAGAACGACACGCCCAATCCACGGTCGATAACAGACCGGCAAAGCGGGACGAGATCAGGATAATCAGAGAGCCCCGCACTCTCCAGTCCAACACGGCCGGCACCGGGATTAAAACTGTCGATGGTTTTGAGCAAAGCGTCCATACGCCGGTATCGCACCGGCGTGTAGATTTTCTGAGCCGCACAGAAGAAACAACCCCGTCCGCAACCACGGCCCACCTCTGCAACAAAAAGGTCGGAGAAATGACTGTGAGGGGTGACAATCGGTGTAAATACAGGATGCGCATCAAGGTCTTGGACAATTTGCCGTTCCACCTTTGTTGAAACGCCGGGCACATAGAATCCCGGCAATTCAGACAGCGCGTGTCTTACTTTGTGCCGCCACCCCTTCGCCCGGCCGGTGTGCCTAAGCGTTTCCGTCATAGGAAGAAAGAGACCCTCCCCCTCTCCGACCAGGAGGCCATCCATAAACGGCAGGAGAGGGGAAGGATTCAGGCTGGCAACAATACCGCCCATAATAACCAGTGGATCGTGATCCGTGCGACTTTCAGATAACAGCGGCACCTTGCCCAGCTGCAGGGCCCGGATCACATGGGGAATGTCCAGCTCGAAAGAGATTGAAAACGCCACCATATCAAAACGGTTCAGCGATTCATGACTCTCCAGACTGCGCATCTCCCGGTCATAGGGCGGGGGAAACATAAAAAACCGTTCACAGCGTACGCCGGGGATAAGGTTCAGCAGATGATAAACCGTCTGAAATCCCATGCTGGCCATCCCCACTTCATAGACATTGGGATAGACCAGGGCGATTCGGAGCGAGGCTCCTGCCTCCAGCGTCACCGCACCGCGCTCCGCAGCGCTTAGCTGCTCGCAATGGTGAAAAAACCGGTAAGGCCCTTCTCCTGATTTTTTGCTGTTCACTTTGGCCAAAACAGATTAACGTGAACGTCTTAAATAGGCCGGAACATTCAGATCATGATCTCCGGCAAAAGAGACCCCGCCATCATGGCCGAAGATCTCACCCAGCGTACTCTCAAGGGGTTCGGTCTGCAGTTTCTGCAGCACGGGAATGTCATTCATGGAAGCCGGCGTTTCAATGCGATGCTGACCATTGCCGTTCCGGCCCGCCTGCGGCTGATGGCCGTGATGGTTGAAACCGGTAGCGATCACAGTGACGCGCACCTCTTCAGACATATGAGGATCAATCACCGCACCAAAAATAATATTGGCATCATCGCCTGCGGCTTCATAGACAACCGAGGTGGCCTCATTGATATCATTAATAGAAAGCTCTTTGCCGCCTGTGATATTGACCAACACACCCTTGGCCCCGCCAATAGTGACATTGTCGATCAGTGAAGAGTGAATGGCCTCTTCGGCCGCATCCTTGCCGCGCGTATCTCCCGTAGAAATACCCGAACCCATGATGGCATCGCCCATCTGGCTCATCACCGTCTGTACATCGGCAAAATCCAGGTTCACCAGACCGGGGATATTGATCACATCAGAGATCCCCTTGGTGGCATGGAGCAGAATCTCATCGGCCTTCCGGAAGGCCTCCTCCAGCGGGGTATTCTTGGGCACAATAGAGAGCAGCCGCTGGTTGGGCACACAGATCAAGGTGTCTACATGCTCCTTGAGATCACGGACGCCCGCTTCTGCTCGCTTGCCGCGTTTGCCGCCTTCAAACATGAAGGGCTGCGTTACAATACCGACAGTTAAGGCCCCCAGGTCACGGGCGATCTCAGCCACGACAGGGGCCGCGCCTGTGCCCGTGCCGCCCCCCATACCTGCGGCAATAAAGACCATGTCCGTATCGGAGAGCACTTCAATAACCGCATCTTTGTTTTCTTCGATGGCCTTGCGGCCCACCTCAGGCACACCGCCGGCACCCAGTCCCCGGGTCAAATTTTTGCCAATCTGAATGCGACACGGGGCCTTATTCAGCTCCAGTGCCTGAAGATCGGTGTTCATCGCGATAAAATCCACACCGCTGAGTTGATCTTCAATCATACGGTTGACGGCATTCCCCCCGGCGCCCCCCACTCCAACCACGCGAATCCGTGCCACCTGTCGTGCCTGTTCGACAAAGTCAAACAACAGAGTTTCGCCGTTTTTTTGCTGCTGATTTTCCACTTTGGCCTCCTTAGTTTTCCAGCTTGATCTCTTGTTTCCTGCCTGTTACTCTTTGTTAAAAAACTCCTGACTCAAATTCTTCATCCAGCCTTTTATTTTATCAAATAAAGAATCCTCTTCAGGACCGAGCCGTTTCTCTTCACCGTCTACATAATCCGTTCCGTAAAAAACCAGTCCAACGCCGGTGGCAAATACAGGCGAGGATGCGGACTCTGTGAGCCCAACGAATCCCTGCGGTATGCCCAGTTTTACAGGCATACCAAAGATCTCCTCGGCCAGTTCTACGCTGCCCTCCAACATGGCGCCACCACCGGTCAGCACAACACCCGCCCCCAGACAGTCACCAAACTCCGACCGTTTGATCTCCTTGGCGGCAAGGCTGAAAATCTCCTCCATGCGCGGCTGAATAATATTCACCAACAGTTCACGGCTGACTTCACGGGGCTGGCGTCCACCCAGACCCGGCACCATAAATACCTCCATCGAATGAGAATCGCCCGGCATGGTCTTTCCAAATTTCCTTTTGATCTGCTCTGCCTGTTCCACCGGCGTGCGAAGACCCAGCGCAATGTCATTGGTGACATTCTGACCACCGAGACCGATCACAGCCGTATTCCTGATGGCGCCATCGGAGAAGAGGGCGATATCCGTTGTCCCGCCGCCCAGATCCACCAGGGCCACACCCAGCTCTTTCTCATTGTCGTCCAGAACGGCATAACTTGAAGCCAGGGGTTCCAGCACCATGGCCGCCACACTGAGCCCCGCCTTTGTCACAGAACGGACAATATTCTGCGCTGAAGTAACGGCACCGGTCACAATATGCACCTCGGCTTCCAGGCGGACGCCGGAAATACCCACAGGGTTCTTAATCCCCCCCTGATTATCGACGATATACTCCTGGGGAATGACGTGCAGCACTTCGCGATCAAAGGGCAGGGCAATGGCGCGAGCCGCATCAATGACACGTTCCACATCATTTTCCATGACCTCGTGGTCCCCGCGGGAAACCGCTACAACCCCACGGCTGTTGACACTGCGAATATGATCGCCTGCAATACCAACAACCACTTCATGTATCTCTAATCCGGCGGTGAGCTGGGCTTCCTGAATGGCCCGCTTAATTGATGCCACCGCCTGATCGAGATTGATGACCACGCCTTGACGCAGTCCCTCTGAGGGACTCATGCCGACCCCCAGTATTTGAAGACGGTCATGCGCGTCCATTTCGCCGATCACCACACCAATCTTACTGGTGCCGATATCCAGTCCGGCGATCACCGGCCTGTCAGAGGCTCTTCGACTTATTCGTGAATCCATCATGACCTTATGACCTCATTCCTAAAATCACCTGTTGTTTGTACCGTAAATCGATGTATTTCACCTTTGCAAATTGCCTTTTTGATTCAAGCTCTTCATAAATCGCATCAAAATAGCGCATTTTTTCTGAGGACGCATTCTTGCCGAACCACACAGGCACCGACCCCTCAGTGGTGTACACCAATGTGCCTTTATCGTGACCCACCACCACCTCTGATATCTTGTCGTAAAGATCGGGCTGGTCTGCCAGCAGCGTACGGATAAAATTCAGTCCTTCTTTGATTCGCGCACCGCCTGCCTTGGTGCCCGCCTCAATCTGTCCTTCAAAACGGCCAGAAATCACTGGGAGTTCATAGAGGCGGCCGGGCCGCGCTGGCAGGACCAGACCCTCTTTATCGATACAGAGCAGTGAACCCTGGACGTTCAGCAGCGCCACCGGCTGTTTCTCACGAATGCTCAGGCGCAGTTGCCGAGGATAGGCCTTATGGACTGCCACAGACTCAATAAAGGGGTTGGCCTCCAATCGGGCCTGCACCACATCGAGGCTTACCGATCTGAGATTGGCCTTGTCGGCCAGACCGCACTGTTTCAATACTTCTGTTTCATCAAAATAATCAGCCCCCTTCACTTGAATATGCGCGACGGCAAAGGTATCTCCACTGCTGAGCCATAGAACATAGCCACGACCCACCAGCGCCAGAAGTATGAGGACGATCAGCGTTTGAAAGAAACGACGGATCAGGGTTTCAATTTGATTTCTTTTTTTTCTGGATGTCATCACTGACCAAACCCCACCATGTGTATTTCAAGTGTCAATTCAACACCATACTGCGCCACCACCCGCTGCCGGACATCATCAATCAAACGCCTGACATCTGTGGCGCTGGCATTGCCGCAATTGATAAAAAAATTAGCATGTTTCTTGGATACCATGGCATCACCGATACGCAGCCCCTTGCAACCGGCCCCCTCAATCAGCCGCCCGGCATGATCGCCAGGTGGATTGCGAAAGGTAGAACCGGCATTGGGCAGACTCAATGGCTGACGCTCTCTCCTTGTCTTCTGATAGGCCTTTTCCATACGTTCCATTTCCTTGGGATTGCCATCTTCAAAAGCCATTTCACATTCAACAATGATACTGTCAGAGGGTAATGCAATCTGCCGATAATTCATCTCAATGCGGTCTCGCGTAAAACGTTCAAGATGCCCTTCCTTATCTAGCACTCGGATTGTGGTGATCAGATCTGACATCTGACGGCCGTGGGCACCGGCATTGAGTCGCAGGGCGCCCCCCACTCTGGCGGGGATACCACAGGCCCATTCAAGACCGGAGAGACCACGCTCCCGGCAGTAGGTCACCAGCCGGCCCAATGGCACTCCGCCCCCGACGGTGACACAGTTTGCCTTAAACACGAGATGGCTGAATGTTTGCGAAAGGTCGATCACCAGCCCCCGCACCCCTTCATCTGAGACCAACAGGTTGCTGCCATTGCCGATCACCATGTAGGGCAGGCACTCGCGCTGGGCAAAAGCCAGCACTGCAGTGAGATCCTCAAGGTCTCGGGGATAGAGATAATAATCAGCAGGTCCCCCAATTTTGAATGTTGTATGGTCGCGCAGTGGCTCATCACTGAGAAGTCGGCCTCTGAAAACCTGCTTCAAACGTTGAAATTGTCCAACGGTCTGTGTCATGAATGCTGCAGCCTGTCAATCAAGGTTTCGCCGATTTTAAAGATATCGCCGGCCCCCATTGTCATCACCAGATCATTTTTATGCACAATAGCGGCCAGATACTCGGGAACGGCCTGTTTGTCCTGAATGTAAATCACTTGACGATGTCCCAGCGAGCGCGCTTCTTCTGCGATCATCTCACCGGTAATCCCGGGAATAGGGGCTTCGCGGGCCGGATAAATATCCGTCACAATGAGCACATCAGCATCAAAGAATGATTGGCCAAAATCATGATAAAAGTCTCGGGTTCGGCTATAGAGGTGCGGTTGGAATACGGCAATGATACGACGGTCATACCCCTCTCGCGCCCCGGAAAGACTGGCTTTAATCTCTGTAGGATGATGGGCGTAATCATCGACCACCAACACCCCGTTGACCTCGGCCTTGACCTCAAACCTGCGGTGCACCCCTGTAAAACTGGCCAGTCCTTTTTGAATCTTGTCAAACGGAATCTCCAGCTCAAGCGCCAGGGCAATGGCGGCAAGTGCATTGTTTACATTATGAGCTCCCGGCATATGCAATCGCACAGTGCCCAGCACGGTTTCCTGAAACACGGCCTTAAAAATCGATTCTGTTTCTTTATATTGAATATCAATCGCACGGACCTCCGCCTGCGGCGTCATACCGTAGGTGATGATTCGACGCTGCAACCGGGGCAAAATCTCCTGAAGCGCCTTCTCATCGAGGCAGATGCATACAGCCCCATAAAAAGGCACTTTATTGGCAAAGGAGACAAAAGCATCTTTAATCTCATCGAGATCTTCATAGCAATCCAGATGATCAGACTCGATATTGGTAATGGCCGCCAGTGTCGGTGTGAGCTGAAGAAATGAACGATCAAATTCATCGGCTTCAACCACCAGATAGTCGCTGTTTCCCAGTTTGGCGTTGCTGCGCAGGGCGCGGATCTTTCCGCCAATGATCAATGTCGGGTCCAGGGCACCGGCCTGCATGATCAAGCCCACCATGGAACTGGTGGTGGTCTTGCCGTGCGTACCGGCCACGGCCACACCGTGCTTCATACGCATCAGTTCGCCCAGCATTTCAGCACGGCGGATCACCGGAATTTTCAATTGATGGGCGTAGAGCACTTCGGCGTTGTCCTGCTGCACAGCCGATGAAATCACCACAACATCTGAGCCGATGACCTGTTCCCCTTCATGCCCCTCGTAAACCACTGCGCCCAGAGATTCGAGCCGTTTTGTCAACGCTGACAGCTGACGGTCAGAGCCAGTGACTGTAAATCCAAGGTTCAGCAGTACCTCAGCAATGCCGCTCATGCCAATACCGCCGATACCCACAAAGTGAATTCGGCGCGTGCGGCCCAGAAGACGTTGTAACGGACTCATAAATCCCCCTTAAGCCGCTCGTTCGGCCATAGCCGACGTCGCGATAAATTGCAGTTCATTATAATTAAATGGTTTTGACAGCGTGTGAATGGCATCATTGGCCAACAGGGTCTCGGGAAGCCGCCCATTGACAAAATCCGACAGGTAGATCACACAGCCGTTCATTGTCTTCATGAAGTGGCGAAGCGTCTGTATAAAATTGGGATACTGGTGAATATTCTCGTCAACGACGACCATGTCAAAGCTTTCCAGATCATTGAGTCTGAACATCTCCTCCACATCTTTTGCCACGCGCGGAGGCTGAAATCCCCAGCCCTGAAACAGCGCCTGTAGATCAGCGGCGATTATCCCGTCTTTCTCTCCGATGAGGACCTTAGGCGCCTCGCCCAGAACAGACAGATTTTCATATGTTTGTCTTCGGTCCATCATCTCCCCCTTCACGCTTCATTCTTCTGCATTGCGGCTTCAATGGCCGTGACAATATCGCGGGCCGCATTGGGCTTGGCCAGTGTGGCCGCCGCCACCGCCATGTTTTTCAGTGCGGCTTCATCGTGAATTAGCCCATGGATCAGTCCGGTCAAGGTCCTGGCATCGGCCTGGCCCTGCAACAGCACCCGTCCACCGCCTATTTTTTCAATCACGCGGGCATTCTGCTCCTGATGACCTGCGGCCGCCGTGGGCAGCGGCATGTATATCGCTGGAAGACCGAGCCGGGTGATTTCGGCCACCGTGGTCGCTCCGGAGCGGCAGAGCAAGAGATCGGCAGCGCCGTATGCCAGATCCATTCTGTCGATAAACGGCAAGGCGCAGATGCGATCACGCCACGGGGCAGCGGCCTGTTTTACCTGTTCAATCCAACGCGGCCCTGTGCCCCAGAGAATCTGCAGCGATGGGTCGCGCATCAGCGGGTCCAGCGCCTCAACCACCGCATGGTTCAGCCCCAGCGCCCCCTGGCTCCCACCAAAGATAAAGAGCGTCCGACGTTCAGGATCAAGCCCGAAATGGGTGAGCCCCTGCTGGCGCTCGCCACTTGAAAGGCCTTCCCGGGTTGGATTACCGGAAAAAAACAGGTTATCCTTACGGGCGAAATGCCGCGTTGATGCCTCAAAACTCAGGTGCACCTGCGTGGCCTTGCCGGCCAGTTGACCAATGACCAGGCCAGGCGCTTCATTCTGTTCCTGCAGCACTGTCATCTTTCGGAGCAGCTGGGCTGCTTTGATCACCGGCCAGGTGACGTACCCCCCGGTGCCAATAACCACATCAGGCTTAAATTTGAGGATGATGAACAGACTCTGGATCAGCGACACTGTCATTTTGATCGGAAAAAGCATATTTCCCCAAAGACGCCCCCGATGCAGGCCGCTGATCCAGACTGTTCGAAAGGGAATGCCACGCTCAGGCACAATGCGCGATTCAATGCCGCGTTGCGTTCCCACAAAAAGAAGGAGGGTGTTGCCATGGCGCCGAAGCCATTCATCACAGATGGCCAACCCCGGAAAAAGATGACCGCCTGTGCCGCCGCCGGTAAAGAGCACTCTCATGACATCCTCCCTACCTGGTAACGCGGCGCACTGGCCCGCTGCCGTGTAAATTTTTTATACGACACTGGTTTTGCCTTTGAAATATTCATTAAGATGCCCACACTGCCCATCAGCACAATCAACGAAGACCCCCCATAACTTAAGAACGGAAAGGGAAGTCCCGTGGTTGGAAGTAGATTGACCGCCACACCGGCGTTGATCAGGGCATTGACCATGATTAACGTGGTGATTCCGCCCGCCAGGAGAAAGCCATAGCGATCGCTGGCGTTCTGGGCGATCTTTATCCCCCGCCACAGAATGAAGCTCAAAAGAACAAATACCGTTAAAATGCCAATGAACCCCAGTTCCTCACCCAAACTGGAGAGAATAAAATCTGAGAAGGGCTCCGGCAAAAAGAGCATTTTCTGTTTTCCGGCACCGTAGCCCGTGCCCAATAGTCCCCCTTGAGCCAGCCCGATGATGGATTGTTTCACCTGGTAGCTGCCCTCGCCCCCGGTAAAAACCGAATGGATGAAATCCATGAGACGACGCTTCTGATAGGGAAAAACCGTGATGCCCAGCAACACAATCGGCACAACAACGCCGCCCATTCGGAGCAGATACCGCCACGAGACACCGGCCAGATAGAACATGGTGAAGCCCACAAAGAAGACCACCAGAGACGTGCCCAGGTCGGGCTCGAGAAAGATAATGCCAACCACAAAGAGCAGCACGCCGTAGTGTATGGCAATCCGGTCGCCGCTGAGTGTATTCTTATCGAGGCGTAGCCCCAGCATGCCGGCCAGATAGAGAATCATCACCAGCTTCATTAATTCTGACGGCTGAAACGACTTCCCCAAGAGGCTCATCACCCGTCGACTCCCGTTAAACTTGCTGCCAAAAAAGACAACAAACAGAAGGATCAGAAGGCCCAGAAAGAGAAAAGGCATCAACGTTTTATAACGGTGATAATCAATTTTGCTGGCAAGAAACAGTGCCGCAACACCCATTAACACACGAAAAAAATGGGCCTTGAAAAAGATGGAGGCATCGCCGTACTTCTCCTCTGCACGGAAAGAGCTGGCGCTGTAGATCATGAACAGTCCCATTAATACCAGAACGATCACTGCACCCAGCAGCCAGATATCCTGTGAATTCTCTTCACGTCTCAGCATAGCCATCCTAAAAAGATTGTACCAAAGCTCTGAATTGATCTCCACGGTCTTCATAGTTTTTGAACATGTCAAAACTGGCACAGGCCGGAGAGAGCAGGACGGTTTCACCGGCTTTGGCAATAGACCGGGCCAAAGTCACGGCCTCTTCAAGTGTCGCTGCATGACGCACAGGTACGACACCTTGAAAGACTTCATCCATTTTCTCTGCCGCCTCACCGATCAAAACCACGGTCTTGACATGCTCACGGATACGATCGACGAGCATGGAAAAATCAGAGTCTTTATCGCGGCCGCCGGCAATCAACACCACAGGCTGGTCAAAGCCTGAGAGTGCAAACCAAACCGCGTCCACATTGGTGGCTTTGGAATCATTAATCCATTCCACACCCTCATGGCGCCCCACCACCTCCATGCGGTGCGGCAGACCGGTAAAGGTCTTCAAGGTATGACGAATGGCGTCAATACGCCCCCCCATGGCCAGTACAGCCAATGATGAAGCCAGTGCGTTAAGCACATTGTGCTCGCCGCGCAGCCTCATGGCTTCAACGGGAAGTAAGGAGTGACACTTGCAGTCAAAGCGAACCTTCATTTCTCCATTTTCAACAAAACCACCATCTGCCGGCAGAGGCTTGACGTCGAAAGGCAGACGCTTGGCCTCAATATCATCGATGAGCATGGTCACACGGCGGTCTCCGTGATTATAGATCGCCCAATCTTCAGGATTCTGATGTTTGAAAATCCGGGCCTTCAGCTCTCCATACACGTCCATGCTGCCGTGACGGTCCAGGTGATCGGGCGTCAGGTTGAGGAACATTGCCACATGGGGGTGAAAGGTGCGGGCCGTTTCCATCTGAAAGCTGCTGACTTCGACCACAACCGCGTCCAGCGCCGATGTGTCGAAGGCCACCTCTGCCAGTGGCAGCCCGATATTTCCCGCTGCCACACTGCGCAATCCCGAGGTATTCAACATTTCGGCGATCAGCGTTGTGGTGGTGGTCTTGCCATTGGACCCGGTCACGGCCACCATGGGCACATCAATAAACCAACTCGCTACTTCCAGCTCACCAAAAATTTCCATGCCGTTGGCCAGGGCCTGCTTGACCACAGGCGCACTCATGGCCACACCGGGACTGACAATCAGCCACTCTCTGGAGAGTGCAGACGCTGTATGTCCCGCCCACTCAGCCTCAACCCCCCAGAGGGTGAGCTGCTGTGCGGCCTCTTTTGCATCCTGGAGCGAGCGCATCTCACTGACCAGCACGTCAGCGCCATGCTTCTCGAGCAGATGTGCGACGGCCAGGCCGCTTCTTGCTGCACCCAGCACGGTGACGCTTCGGCCCTTTACCTGGCTGCGGTATTGTGCTTTAGTCATCGTCATATTATTGTATTTTCAAAGTCCCTAAAGTCATTAATGCCAGTAGAATACCAATGATCCAGAATCGTATAACCACTTTCTCCTCAGACCAGCCCAACAATTCAAAATGATGGTGAATGGGCGCCATTTTAAACAGACGCTTCCCTCGCCACTTGTAAGAAGAGACCTGAAGAATGACCGAAACCGTTTCTGCCATAAATACCCCGCCCACCATGGGCAGCAGCAGCTCTTTTTTCAACAGGACGGCCAAAGTGCCCATGGCGCCACCCAGCGCCAACGCCCCGGTGTCCCCCATAAAAACCGACGCCGGGTGGCCGTTAAACCAGAGAAAGCCCAGCGATGCGCCGATCAGCGCCGCGCAGTACACTGTCAACTCACCGGCACCGGGGATGTAGAGAATATCGAGATAATCTGCAAAGTTGGCATGCCCCGTCATATAACTGATGCCGGCCCAGGCAATGGCTGCAATACTGATCAATCCAATGGCGAGTCCATCGAGACCGTCTGTCAGGTTCACTGCATTGGATGTGGCCGTAATGATGAAAACCACCATCGGAATATAAAAAATGCCAAAGTTCAGCATCATATGTTTTAAAAACGGCACAGAGCTGGACCAGGCGAATCCCGTATAGGTCTCTGAATAGGTCACCGAGAAGGCGACAATCAAACCCAGCGAGACCTGGCCCACCAGCTTGTATCGGCCAATGAGGCCCTTGGGGTATTTCTTGACGACCTTGAGATAATCATCTAGAAAACCCACCCCGCCCATCCACAGCGTGGAGAGCACCATCAGCTGCACCAGCAGATTGTCCAGCCGACAGAAGAGCAGCACAGGCAGCAGCACCGCACAGTGGATAATCAGCCCCCCCATGGAGACAGTTCCGGCCTTGACCTTGTGCGACTCGGGCCCGTCTTTATCAATCTCCTCGGTGTACTGCAGTTTCCGCAGCAGATGGATGATCTTGGGACCGACGAAGAAAGTGATGAACAGCGCCAGAATGGCGGCACTCATCGCCCTGAAAGAGATATATCCAAAGAGGTTGAAGCCTGAAAAGACACTGTCTCTCAAAGGGTATAGCAGATGATAAAGCATGGCTCTCTCTCTCGGTTAAGATGAAAAGTGCTGAATAAGTGCCTCGGCCACTCTCTCCATAGCCATGGAACGGCTGCCCTTAACCAGGACGGCATCTCCTGACTCCAGGCATGTCTTCACCTGTTCAATCAGGGATTGAGCGCTGTCAAAATGCATGGTAACCGGCACCCCCAAGGCAGCGGCCCGCTCATGGGCTCTGTGCATCTCCGGTCCGAACGAGAAGAGCGCGTCCAGTTCAAGACGATGCACCAGTGCGCCGAGTAACCGATGTTCGTCGTGGCTGGCGGCCCCCATCTCAGCCATATCGCCCAGTACCGCCACACGGCGGCCCGGCCCTGGGATCTCACTCAATGCGACCAACGCCTCCGCCATAGAAGACGGATTGGCGTTATAGGCGTCGTTGATCACCGTGACGCCACCGGCATGCTGCACCTGCGAGCGCTGTTTCACCGGCTGAAAAATTTGGAAAGCGTGACGAATCTGGTCCCAGCCGACATGCAGCGACCGCCCAACCGCAACTGCGGCCAGGGCATTCATTAGGTTATGTCGTCCCAGAAGCGGCACGCGAATGATTTCTTTTTCGATACGCAGCCCCGGATGCCCTTCAGCGTCAGGCGGCAATGCCTCCCCCCGCAGATCGCAATCCTCAGAAAAGCCATAGGTCACGGTCTGCGACACCACATCGGCACGGCGGATCAGATGCGGATCATCGCCGTTGAGGAAAGCCCGGCCGTTGTCGTCCATCGACTCCAGCAGCTCTCCCTTGGCCCGGGCCACCCCCTCCAGATCGCGGAAAAACTCGAGATGGCCTTTGCCGATATTGGTAATCACACCATGCGTGGGCCGCGCAATGTCGCAGAGCAGACGTATCTCGCCAAAATGGTTGGTGCCCATCTCCAGAATGGCCATCTCCATATCCCGCGTCCATGAGAGAATGGAGAGTGGGAGACCCAGATGATTATTATAATTGCCGCTCGTATAACAGAGACGATAGCGCTCGCCCAGAACCGCTGCCGCCATCTCCTTGGTCGTGGTCTTCCCATTGGATCCGGTAATGGCGATCACCGGCACATCAAAGGTCTTGCGATACGCACGTGCAGCGTGCTGCAGAGCGACCACGGGATCATCTACGGCCACAACGCGGGCATCGGCCAGCCAGCGGCCGGCCTCCTCGTGTCCCTTGCGAATCACGGCCAGCACAGCGCCTCTCTCCAGGGCGCCGGCCACAAAATGATGCCCATCAACCTGGGCGCCGTCCAAGGCGAAGAACACACTGCCGGCGCCGGCCTGACGGGAATCGATGACCACGTCCTGTACCGGCACTTCAGACGGCGTGGAGCAGGCCACACCCATCCAACTCAAGAATTCAGTGACCGATGCAATCATGACTGGGTCTCCGTCCATATCCTGGCAATCTCCAGATCGTCAAAATCGTGCCGCACACCGCAAATCTCCTGATAGGTCTCATGCCCTTTGCCTGCCAGCAGCACACAGTCACCGGGCTGCGCTTCAGACAACGCCCGTTCAATGGCCACGCGACGGTCTTCAATAATGATGGCTTCGTCGGGTCTCTCCAGCCCCGCCACAATGGCGGCAATGATTGTGGCGGGATCTTCGCTGCGTGGATTGTCCGAGGTAATCACGCAGCAGTCAGAGCCTTTCTCGGCAATGGCAGCCATCTGCGGCCGCTTGCCGGCATCGCGATCGCCGCCGCATCCAAAGAGCGTAATCACACGGCCTGAGGTCATTTCACGCACAGCGGCAATCACATTTGTCAGCGCATCCGGCGTGTGCGCGTAGTCAACAATGACACGAAATCCCTGAGGCGCCATAAAACCATCCATGCGGCCCGGCACACGAAAGACGCGGTTGAATCCACGTTGAATGGCTTCAACGCTGACATGCATCGCCAGCGCGGTCACTGCCGCTGCAAGGCCGTTGGCCACATTGAAGCGCCCCCACAGGGGAAGATGGAAATCATAACTGTCCTGCTGAAAACGGAAGCTGAATTGGCTGCCGTGCTCTGTATATTCATAGGCTGTGATCACTGCATCGTTATTGGGAAGAAACCCATAGGTGATACTGCGGTCTCCCGCCGCCTCGACAAAGACCCCGGCCCGGGCATCATCGCCGTTGATCACAGCAACACCCGCTGGTTTCAGCTGACGGAACAGGCCGACTTTACTCTGGAGATAGTCCGCTTCTGTGGGATGGAAATCCATGTGATCACGGGTGAAATTGGTAAATATTGCCGCATCAAAGTTCAACCCCGCTGTACGATGCAGTTTCACCGCATGTGAAGAGACCTCCATCACTACGGTGTCCACATGATCGTCTAACATTTCAGCAAACAGACCGTGCAGAACAAGGGCATCGGGCGTGGTTCGCGCCCCGTCATAACTGTGCTGCGACCAACGGTACCCCAGCGTACCAATAAAGCCCGCGTCACGATTGGCTGAATTCAGAACGGCCTCAAGCAGTGTGGCGATGGTGGTTTTCCCATTGGTCCCAGTGATACCCACCAGTGAAAGCCGTGTGGCGGGCTGACCGTAGAAACAGGCCGACACACGGGCCAATGCCAGCCGCGTGTCCTGGACAAGCAGTACGGGGACTTTGAGCCCCGGGATATCCCGCTGCGCCAAAACAGCCACGGCCCCGTTTTTCACCGCCTGCTCCGCATGGTCATGGCCGTCACTCTGAAAGCCCTCAATGGCGACAAAGAGCGCGCCTGGCTTCACTGCTCTGGAGTCGAGCGCCACCTGTGCGATGCGCATCGGCGCCCCGGGGAGACCCTGGACACTCAGATTTGACAGCAATGTGCGCAAATCAATCATTCAACGGGCTCCATCACATTTTCACCGTGAAGTTTACAAATCAAATTTTCTTGAATGGCCGAACCCGGCGCCGGTTCCTGCATAGTCACCCGGCCGTGTCCCAGTAATTGCACCTCAATACCAAGGGCCGAAAGGGCCTGCATGGCCCGCCGTAGACTCATCCCCTTCACATTGGGAATCACGTGAATCTCCTCTGGCCGGCGTACAGGGCGGACAGCGTCTGAACTCTCAGAAGAGGCCGACCTTATCGGCAGCGAAGCGAAGGTAAATCCACTCTCCGCCCCTGTAAACTGCACCTCACGGGTTGCCTCTGGAATGCCCTCAATGCGGTTGACAATATCCCCAAAAAGCGGTGCCGCAGAATGGCTTCCCCAGTACTTGTATATTGGCTCATCCAACACCACCACCAACGCGTATCTCGGGGCTTCCGCTGGCCAAAACCCTGCAAATGAAGCCACACGCGTATTGGGCAAATAGCCTCTGTGTCCGGGCACTGATTTCTGTGCTGTTCCCGTTTTCCCGGCAATACGAATGCCTTTTACAGCAGCCTCATCCCCGGAGCCCCGCATTACCACATGCTCCAGAATACCCGTGACACGGGCAGCGGTGCGCCTTGTGACAACACGCCGGATCACTTGCCGCCGGGTCTCTTTCTCCGGCTTTCCCTCTGCATCCAGCCACTGTCTGACAATACGCGGCTTCACCAGCTCACCGCCATTGGCGATCACTGAAATCATCGAGGCCACCTGGAGCGTCGTGGCAGACAGCTCCTGCCCAAAAGATATAAACGCAGGTGAATACTGGCTCCACTTGTAGACAGGCCGCAGAATTCCCGAAGACTCTCCCGGCAGCTGAATGCCTGATTTATTCCCAAAACCGAAATTTCTGGCGTATTCGTAAAGTGTCTTTGCCCCCATGCTCTGGGCCATCTTGGCCACACCAATATTGGAGGACTCCTCGATCACCCTGGCCACGGAGAGCCATCCAAACCGTGCCTCATGATCATTCACAACATGCGTCCCCAGACGGTAGGACCCATTTTCACAGTATATCAACGAATCCGGCTGAAACCCGCCGCGTTCCAGCGCCGCCGCCAAAGTCACAATTTTAAATGTAGAGCCCGGCTCAAAAGACCACTGAACAGCACGATTGGTCATCTTCTGGTTAAAATCCATCTCGCCCGTTCTAGACACAGCCCCCAGTGCATTGGCCAGGGCCAGCACCTCTCCGGAATGCGGATCTATCAGTACGGCCATGCCTGCCTTGGCCTTATGATGGAGCACGCGCTTTTGCAGCTCTTCTTCGACAATGGTCTGCAGCACGTGGTCCAAAGTGAGCACCACGCTCTGTCCCGAGACGGGGCGCTCTACCGGATATTCGAGGCTGACATGCGACCGGTTAAATGCATCTTTCTGCTGAATGGCCCAGCCATCACGCCCGCGCATCCAGTCGTTCAGCGAGAGCTCCGCACCCCAGGCACCCTGACGCTTGGCATCGGTCACGCCAATGACCTGCTGAGCCAGCCCATCAACAGGACGCACGCGACTCAGCGTCTTCCCGAAGATCAGCCCTGTCAAACCGGCGGCCTCCAACTGCTCGCGCTGATCGGGACGAATCCCCCTTGAGAGACGGACATATTCAATGGCACTGTTAGAAAAGAGCGACTGTCGATATTGACCGGGATCACCGTGGAATACAGTGGTGAGCGTTTCAACCATGCGGTCATGATCATTGACCTGAGTGGGGTCCACAGCCAGTGTAGCGCCCGGCAGGTCCATGGCCAGAATATTGAGATTGCGATCGTAGAGCGTGCCGCGCTGTGCGGGAAGCATCTCACGCGCCTCATACTGGCCGTCACCCAAGGTCAGCCACGGGCGTCGATCCACCACCTGAAACCAGAAACTACGCACCAGAACGCACAACATCAGCACCGGGAAAATGAACCCCAGGCTGACGAGACGCCCCTTGTGCCGATCACTTTTTTTTCTTCTGGTTCGCATTCAACCCCTTCGTTTCAAACATTCACCGCCCTGACCACACAGCCATTCCGGCCACACGCAATTGGGCCGCAGGCGCCTCTCCAGGCGCCAAACCGTCCAGCTCCACAGCCAGCCGACCGCGCCGAGAGACCGGAATCACATCCATGCCCTGCCCTTTGGCCTTGGCTGAAATCTGGGCATAACTTTTCAAAGCGTTGACCTGTACCCTGAGGCCGTCAATTTCACGCACCAACGCCAGACGCTTGGTTTCAAGACGGGCTTTGTCACGTATTACCGTATCTATCTGTACGCGACCCCAGAGGTAAAACATCAACAGGGTCAACCCCAGAAGCAGCAACAGCTCAGTGCCACGATGTACTCCGGATTTTTTCCGGGTGGTTTTGGCGTGCTTTACATTTCTCTTCCCTGCCGGCATTTCCACTCCTACTCAGCCACGCGAGCAGCTGCACGAAGTTTCGCACTGCGCGCCCGCGGATTACGCTTTATCTCTTCCTCGTCCGGGCGAAATACCCGACGGGTAATTATATCAAATCGGTAAGGTGACAACACCGGAAAACGCGAGTCTTCATGACGCCAGTCCGGTGTCTCCCCCCGAAAAAACCGCTTCACAAGGCGATCGGAGAGCGACTCATAGCTCAACACCACCACACGCCCGCCGGGGGCCAGCCGGGGATAGATCTTTTCCAGTCCCTGACGCAGCTGATCCAGCTCACCGTTGACCTCGACGCGCAGCGCCTGCCAGACACGGGCCAGCGTCTTCACCGCCTGCCGTCCCGGCGTGGCCCTGCGGATCACCTCGGCCAGGGCCCGGGTGGACTTAAGCGGCGCCTCCATACGGGCCGCAACCACACGCCTGGCCAGCCGCCGGGCATAACGTTCTTCCCCATAATAATAGAAGAGATCGGCCAGCGCCGCCTCATCATACCCATTGATGACGGTTTCCGCTGTCATCCCCTGCTGCTGGTCCATACGCATATCCAGCGGCCCGTCCTGCATATAGGAGAAACCGCGCTCAGGCGCATCGATCTGCCAGGACGAGACCCCAAGATCAAGAAGGAAACCATCGATCACCGGGATGCCGGCTTCATCCAGCACCTCATCCACATGGGCCAGGTCACGCTGAAAGAAACGCAGATCCGCGGATGCATCCGCAAAACGTTTCTCACAGTGGGCAATGGCCTCACTGTCACGGTCGATGCCGATCAGCATGCCCTTGCTGCCGATCACCGGCGCCATGGCTGCAAAATAGCCACCGCCACCCACGGTCGCATCGACAACAATGCCATCAGGACGGGTCATCAGAAGTTCAACGACCTTATCCCGCAGCACCGGCACATGATATTCACTGGCTGTTTTCAGGGGGTCTTGCATCACGTTCTGCCCATCCAAATTTTTTCACTCTGTCCTGCGGCGACACTTTGCTGCCGCTGATAAATGTATCGTACAATTCCGGGCTCCAAAATTCCAGATGATCAAAAGCGCCAATCACCAGCACCTGAGACTCAATTCCGGCATAGTCGAGATGTTCACCAGGCACAGTCACGCGCCCCTGCTGATCGCAGCGTACCGGCATGGCATCGGCCATGGTCTCCAGGAAATATCGGCGTTCTTCATCATCTTGCGTTCCACGGGATCCGAAGTGCGAATTGAGGCGGGCCGCCTTCTCCATGAAGACGTCACGGGGGTAAACAAAGAGGCAGTCGTTGGGGCCGCGTGTAATGTGGAAGGTCACATCTGATTCTTTGAATCGTTTGAAGGCTTCGGAATCCTTGGTCACCACACCTCCGGTCTCGGCATAGGCCTGGGTCTGCTTGAAGAGCTCAAGCATGGCCGGCGCCGGAATATTCACGCGACGCTTGGCGTCAACCGTGAATTGATATTTACCGGTAATAAGCAGCAAAGTGACCACCTGATAATTGGGACGCCTTGGTATTTCCAAGGGATTACTAAGAAATTTTAGGGAATCTTAGGGATCTGACCTAATAAACAAAGAAAATCGACCGATGTCAAGGGGAAAAGTGTAGATCAACTCTATAAAGAAAGAATTTGCTTTCCCCCCCTTTTTCCCATAAATTTCATGGCTATGAAAAAAACAAAAAACCAAATGCAACCTTCTGTTTTTATCGAAACATACGGCTGCCAGATGAACAAGAGCGACTCGGAGATTGTGGCCGGCATTCTTGCAGACAGAGGATACGCCAACGCCGCAACTGCCGATGATGCCGACATTATTTTAATCAACACCTGCTCCGTACGGGCCAATGCCGAACAGCGCGCCCTGGGTCGCGCCAGCACATTGGCCGGCTGGAAACGGGAAGGCGAACACCGCAAGCTGGGCATTATCGGCTGCATGGCACAGCGGCAGGGCGACAAACTGGCGGCAGAGAATCCTTTTCTGGATTTGGTTGCCGGCCCCGATGAATATCGTGCCATCCCGGATATGCTGGACAGGGCCACCGGCCGCCATGTGGCCGTCGACTTCCATGACGACGAATTCTACAGCGGCATAGAGGCCCGCAGACAGACCCGCGTCAACGCCTGGGTAACCATCATGCGCGGCTGCAATAATTTCTGCACCTACTGCATTGTCCCCTACACCCGGGGCCGGGAACGCAGCCGGCCGGCCGATGAAATTATCGACGAGCTGAAGATGCTGGCCGATCAAAACTATCAAGAAGTGACACTGCTGGGCCAGAACGTCAACTCCTATCACGACGGCGAGACCGGCTTTGCCAGACTTCTTGAGAGGGCGGCACGCGAATGCAACATTCCGCGCATTCGCTTTCTCACCTCACACCCGAAAGACCTGTCCGATGCCCTGCTGGATGTCATGGCCGCCGAGGAAAACATCTGCAATCATATTCACCTTCCGCTGCAGGCCGGCGCCGACAGCGTGCTGAAGGCGATGAACCGCCGATATACACAGGCCCATTATCTGAATCTGGTGGAAAAAATCAGGCAGCGCATGCCCCAGGCCGGCATTACCACCGACATCATGACCGGATTCCCCGGCGAAACCGAGGCCGATTTTCTGGAAACGATGAAAGTAGTGGAGACCGTACGCTACGATGACGCCTTCACGTACCACTTCTCCGTCCGAGAGGGCACGTCTGCCGCAGAGATGAAGAACCAAGTCCCCAAAAAAGTGCGCCTGAAGCGTTTAAACCGCCTCATTACGTTGCAGCGAGCGATTACCCACGAGAAAAAAATGGCATTGCTGGGGCGCATTGAGACCGTGCTGCCCGAAGCCCTCAGCCGCAATAATCCCGAGGAGTGGTTGGCCCGAACCGGATCAGACCACACCGTGGTTTTCCCCAAAGGAAGCACAAAGCAGGGAGAACTTGTTCGTGTTGAAATCGTAAAACTGGAAGGGTCGACACTGATCGGCCGTCAATCCTTTTAATCACGCCTATCAATCATTGCAGATAAAGGAGCCGACCATGTGGATTGTCAGATGGATATTGGGAGCTGTCATTATCGTCGCCGTACTTGGCTTTGCCCTCCAGAACCAGGAGCAGACAGCCACTATTCAACTGCTGAACTGGCAATCCCCGGTGATGCCGCTCTATCTCTATCTCTATTTCGCCTTTGGCACCGGACTCATTTTCTGGTCACTGGTTTCTGCGTTCAATATTTTCAAATTACGCGGTAAAATCGGAAAGATAGAGCGAGAGAACAAGAAACTCAACAAGGAACTCGACCGGTTGCGCAACGCGGCCATTGAAGAAGATGTCGCCCCCGCCCAGCCGCAACTGCCCGCCATGCCAGAGACAGAGGCCTAGCCCGCACCTAAAAGGATGCAGAATGAACCCTTTACTCCCCGCTGCAGCCGGGACAGGCGTCCTGCTGATCAGTGCGCTATTTACCATCAGCCGCAGTCGGCGCAAGCACTCCTGCGCGGGCAATCAGGCCTATATTGACGCCCTGCACCTCCTGGTTGACAACCATCTGGATGATGCCGCCGCCCTGCTTAAACAGGTCATTAAATCCGACACCGCAAATATCATGGCCTACGTCGCACTGGGGACGATTTTTCGCCGCCAGGGTCATCCGGTGAAAGCCGCCAAGGTGCATCGCGGACTGCTGCTTCGGGGTGATCTGCCCGATGTATACCTTCAACGCATACTGCACCAACTGGTTCTGGACTATCAGGCGGCCAATATGCTGGACAAGGCCGTGGAGATGGCCGAACGCCTGACCGAACGCAGCAAAAAGAATCCGGAATTCAGCCAACTCCTGCTCTCGCTTTATGAATCCAAAGGCGAGTGGGACAAAGCCGTGATGTACAAACAAAGCCTCAACCGCTGGCAGAAAAAAGACCGCGACCGACCGCGACTGGCACTCTACAAGGTCAAGTCCGGCCTGTCACGTGTGGCACGCGGCGCGGAACGCGAGGGGCGCATTCGCTTCAGAGAAGCCATCAGGCTGGACAAGGGCTGCATCCCCGCCTATATCAACTGGGGAGACAGCTATGTACGTGAGGGCCGTATCAAGGATGCCGTCAAGGTCTGGAGGGAATTCACTGAAAAACAACCCCGCTGGGCGCATCTCGTCTTCTTCCGCATGAACCAGGCGCTGGAGAAGCTGGGACGGACGGACGACATGGAAGCGATCTATAAAAAAGTGACCGACAAAACCTCAGGTCGTCCTGAAGCCGCACTGGCGCTGGTGGCCTTTCACGAGAAGCACGGCCGCATGGACGCCGCCGCCCGACTCAGCCAGGAAATCGTCGACCGGCACCCCGCTTCCATCCAGGCCCGGGCCCGTCTCATCAAGACCTTCAGCATACTGGGTCAAACCGATGAGGCACTGAAAGAAGCGCTGGAGACACTCAAACATGTCACTGGCGCAGCCGAGACCTTCACCTGCTCGCACTGCGGCTACCAACAGGAGAGCTGGCTATGGCACTGCCCCAAATGCGGGCACTGGCACACCACAAACAAAAATGAGGCGACAGACCATGCCTAAAAAAACTGCATGGCTGTGGCTGGCCCTGGCAGTTACAGGCGCCACGCTGCATACAACGCCTGCCACCGCCCAAAGCAATGAAATTATTGCGTTGCTCTACAAGGGAGAGATCGACTCTGCCCGCGTCATGATCCGTAACCTGCAACCCCAGGCACCTGCGGGAGAACGCCAATTTCTGCGCGCCCTGGCCGAGCCAGATGGCAGTGCCGCTGTGGCCGCATTTGAGGCCCTGCTCACCGACCACCCCGCCTTTCAGCACAATGACTTCACCCGGCTTCGGCTGGGCCAGGCCTATTACGCACAGGGCGCCTATCGCACAGCGCTCTCTCAATTCGTCAGAATGACCAGCGACTTCCCCGCCTCACGCCTTCTTGAACGGGCCAAACTCTGGACAGGCCGAAGCTACCAGGCGCTGGGACTTGCAGACTCAGCTGCCACAGCCTACGACTGGATTCTCCTGGAAAGTCAATCTGAGTTGATGACAGCCAAAGCCAGAGAGAGCCTCGCTCAACTGGGCGCGGACACCGGAAAACGATCAAACCCAGAAGCCATCGAAGATGCACAGCCACGACACTGGACTGTTCAGGTAGGGGCCTTCAGCAATCAGGCCCGGGCCAGCTACAGAAAGAAATTTTTTGAAGAAAAGGGATATGAAACAACACTGTCGAGAAAGCACAAGGACGGCATTACGCTGCACCTGGTCTGGGTGGGCTCATTTCGCACACGGGACGAGGCTCGACGTACAGGCAATGCCCTGAAGCGCAAACTCGGCACTGATTTCACCCTTGTCCAAACCGAGGATTGAGATGCAGCACCCGCTTTTAATCAAATGGGAAAAGCAGCTAAAAAAACTGCTGGATGAGGTAGATGAGGCCCTGGAAAAATCATATGGCGCCAATTGGCCGCTCCATCCGGCAAGACCCGCCCAGGGCAGCACGGCCAACAAGGCCCATGACGGACTCTTTGATATTACTGCCAATTTCTCACTGGGACTGGGTTCAGACAGGGGGCGCGGCTACACCATTGACATTCACATGGCCACGCTAAACCACATCACGCCAGAGGAAAAACAGGCCATTGAGGAGCAAGCCCTCAAGCTCATTGCCGAACGCCTCAAGACCTTCTTTCCAGGCAGGGCACTCGCCGTAGACCGGGACGGACACCTCATCCGCCTCTACGGCGACCTCTCCCTGGGCCATGTCCATTAGCCCGTTTTCATCTGTTACGATAGTATCAATAACAGAGTCCCCCGCCAACAACCCCGGCGGGGGACTCTCGATTTAAAATTGATCGAATAGATTTCGACTACAAGTAGCGCTCAAACTCCCAGGGCGTGACCTGATTGAGAAAGGATTTCCACTCCTGCCGCTTGGCCTGAATGAGATGCTCCGTCAAATCATAGCCCACCATTTCCCGCAACACATAATCCTCTTCCAATTCATCCACGGCCTCTTTAATACTGATTGGCAGGGTTTGAATATTTTTTTCTGCCAATTTCTCATCACTGAAACCATAGACATTCTCCTCCATGGCCCCAGGCGGCGTCATCTCCTTGGCAATGCCGTCGAGACCGGCCGCAAGCATGGCCGCAAAGGCCAAATAGGGGTTGGCAGAGGGATCAGGATTGCGCAGCTCCAGCCTTGTGCCCACCTTGACTTTCTCAGGCGCCACAGAGGGAATGCGAATTAACGCCGATCGGTTGACGCGCCCCCAACAGACATATACTGGTGCCTCAAATCCCGGCACAAGACGCTTGTATGAATTGACCGTGGGATCGACAATGGCGGCCAGGCTCCTGGCGTGGGCCACCTGCCCCGCCAGAAAACTGTAGGCCAATGGCGACAAATTATAGGCATCACCGCGGTCATAAAAAAGATTCTTTCCCTGGACATCGCTGAGGCTCTGATGGACATGCATGCCACTGCCATTGACACCCGGAATTGGCTTGGGCATGAATGTGACCTTAAACCCCGCCTGCCGCGACCGCATGCGGAGCACATGCTTCAAAGTCACCACACCGTCGGCAATTTTCACAGCCTCATCGTAGTGAAGGTCGGTTTCATGCTGTCCGCCACTGACCTCATGATGATAACTCTCACAGTGATAGCCCAGGCCATCCATATCCAGCATGGCCTGCTGACAGATATTCACCGCACGACTCTCGACACCCAAATCGAAATAACCCTTATTATCATGGGGTTTAATTTCTGGCAGATCCTGTCTGTCCAAGAGAAAGAACTCAATCTCAGGCCCCACCTTAAAATGCAGCCCCAGATCCGAAGCCCTTTTCATTACACGCTTCAACACGCCGCGCGGGTCACCAGCAAAGGGCTCTCCATTGGTCATATAGACATCGCAGATAATCTGCGCCGCCCTGTTTCCATCTTCAGACCAGGGCAGCACCGCATAGGTTGACGGATCCGGTTTGAGCAGCATGTCGCTCTCACAGATCCTCGCAAACCCCTCTATGGAGGAGCCATCAAACCACACCCCGTCATTCAAAGCATCCTCTACAGAACGGGCCTGAATGGTGATTTTCTTTGTGCTGCCGGTAATATCTGTAAAGAGCAGATAAACAAAAACGACATCATCCTCTTTGAGGCGACGTAACAGGGTGGCCTTGTCCATACATTCCTCCTGATATAAATTCAATATACACTCACACCCCCCAGAGCAAAGCACGGGCCACGCCCCTTGCAACCAATAATCCTCCTAAATAATTGATTAATTGGGCCTTAACGCTATTCTCACTCAAAGGACAAGGTTTCACAGATATTACAATTCATACAATTTTGTATCCCTTTGCATAAATCTCTACAATATTGTTGCACATTGAAAGTAATTAGTTGGTATTACGTCATAATTTCTTTGTAATTGCAATAAATCCTACAATTTTGTATATTTCTTATTAAATACAGACAAAAATGTATAACTTTAATAAAACCGAGCCCTTCATGAATTGCCTCCAAATTTTTTATGACTTTTTTTTAAGAGGACCTGAACTCAATGAGGCCGAGGCACGTGCCGCCTATGCCCTGCAGGTTCTATCCGCGTATATCCCTGATTCGCCCATGACACTCTGGCGGCTCGCTCCTGAAGATGACACTCCGCTTCTTCTTGCTGCGCATCCCAACGGGATAGAGACCTCCTCTTTAAACAAGTATTCATTTCAGTACAGTGATCTCTGGCAGGAAAACACAGATGTAAGGCAACTGAAAATACTATCAGGAGCGTGGCCGGACCGTCTTTTCCCAGGAACAGATCGACCGGCCCATGTACTCTGCCTGCCGTTGGGTCTGGAGACGCCTCCCATTCGTTTTCTCTGTATTGGCAGTGAATCACCCCATGTTCATAGGGAAAACTGGCTGTCGGAGCAGGGACGGTTGACAGCCAAAATTCTGGGGCTCTGGCTGGGGGATGCACGGCATTCGGAATCAGCATGGCGGCAACTTCTCGCTGAAAACAACACCTTGCGGGGAAAGCTCGGTGCAGAGTATGGTTTCCCCAAACTCATTGGAAACAGCCAGGCAATGCGCACCGTGTATGAACAGGTGGCGCAGGTGGCCCCTGTGGAAACCACAGTACTGCTGCGCGGTGAATCCGGTACAGGCAAGGAGCTCATCGCTGAGGCCATTCACAAACAGTCCATACGACAGCACAAGCCTTTCATCCGTATCAATTCCGCTGCCATTCCTGAATCACTCATCGAATCTGAATTCTTTGGGCATGAGCGGGGGGCGTTCACAGGGGCCATAGCAAAAAAAAAGGGACGCTTCGAGCAGGCTGACGGTGGCACACTTTTTCTCGATGAAATTGGCGAATTGACGCCAGCCACACAGGCCAAGCTGCTGCGTGTGTTACAGGAGCAGACCTTTGAACGCGTCGGCGGCACGGCATCCATACGCGTCAATGTGCGCATCATTGCTGCCACCAACGCCAATTTAGAAAAGATGATAACAGACGGGCGCTTCAGGGAAGACCTCTACTACAGGCTGAATGTATTTTCCATCTACCTCCCTGCGCTGCGGGAACGTAAGGCAGATATTCTCCTTCTGGCCGACCACTTTCTCTTCAAGTATGCACGAAAACATCATAAAAATGTGCAGCGCATTTCCACACCCGCCATTGACGCGCTGATGCGATATCACTGGCCGGGCAATGTCCGCGAATTGGAGAATGTGATGGAGCGGTCGATCTTGGTCTGCCAAGACCAGGTGATTCACGGCTATCACCTACCCCCTACACTACAGACCTCCGAGACCAGTGGTACGATGCCCCAACGTTCCTTTGCGGAGTCGGTGGCCCTGCATGAAAAGGAGTTGATTGTGGAGGCGCTGAAGGCATCCAGGGGGAATCGCGCCAGGGCGGCGCGTCTGCTGCAGATCACTGAAAGGATTATTGGGTACAAAATCAATAAACTTCAGATCGATGTCAATCGATACAAACCCTAGAGACAGGGCAGGGGCAGAACCAACACGGATTAAATAAACAGCCTCTAAAAAAAGCGGAGGTGAATGGACATATCAATGACGGATCAGTTTTTCAGCCGGAACACCGAACCGCCATGCGGCCCCCAGGAACCCTTTTTTCAGCGTATAACAAACAAAGCCCTCCCCAAGTCAACGCCGTCCCGAAATCTTGATCGCCTGTGGAAGAACCCCTGCTTTCCCCTCGTGCTTGAGCCGACGGCAGGAATCAACATCCTCCATCAGCGGCAGCGGTGAAAAGCCCCCAGTGTCCCGTGCATAGATACGGTTGCTGCGACAGTAATACCACCAATGCTCCGATGTGTCAATAATTTGAGGCCAAACACGGAACAGACAATCATATGAGACTATTTTCTCATAAAACTGTTTCTTCACAACAATGGTTCCACCGCTCCCAGAAAATGACTACCTGGGATACAGCACGCTTCATAGTTACTGCTCCCCTTGGCGGAAAATGGCATGCATCAGACCAACCGATATCAGCTCTTTGGTTTGAGAGAAAAATAAATGCTGACGGAATGGCAGCCTGGCTCATGTGGCCATATTGGAGTACAACGGCAAGGACAGGTGCTGGCAACTGAATTCGAAGCAGTTATGCTGGGCGCCAGTGTGCAGCCGTCTCAATATCCCCACACACATCGCCCCGACAAAACCCCAGATCAATCCGTATTACAACCTCGAATACGCCATTCCGGCCCAGGCCGCCTACGATCAGCGACTGGAAGGGTGGCTCGATTTTCTACAGCAGTTCAACTAAAAAAAATGGCCGTCCCGAAAATTTCGGAACGGCCATAATGCTTTTACAGGCGTCTAACGGTCATATCTGACCATATAATCCACTGGATTTTTTCGCTTCCCGGCCGCCCAGACTTCATAGTGAAGATGATAGCCCTGGGCACGCCCGGTTTTTCCCACTTCACCGATACAGTCCCAGCGGTTGACCTTCTGTCCGCGTCTCACCAGCACCTTGGAGAGATGGGCATAACGGGTCTTATAACCGTTGCCGTGATCCACTTCAATCCAGTTGCCGTAATCTTTGCCCACAGCAATACGGGCCACGCGGCCTTTGGCTGAAGCCAGCGCCTGCGTCCCCTTGGGGGCAAAGACATCGATGCCATGATGCATCTTGGGCCGCTTGGTAAAGGGATCGATACGCGTTCCAAACTTGGAGTTGACCTGGCCGCCCAAGATAGGCATAATGGAGGGATAGCCATCCAACAGCTCCTGCCGATTCTGTATTGCCATGGCTACATTCTGAAGGCTCTGTTTCTCAAGCTCTACCGAACGGAGAAAACCGTCCAGATCGGCATTGATTTCACCGGCCGTCTTTTTTATTTCCTTAGAGTAATATCCAATTTCTGGAGACCCTGTATAGGCAGAGCCACCCACACCCAGCTGACGTGTATCCGGACCCGGTTCTTCAAGGCCGGCAAAATCTCTCAGATGGTCACCGGTGGTCTCAATCACGGCCAGCTGCTCAGAGACCTGGCTGACCTTCTCTTTCATGCTCATCAATTCCTTTTGGAGAAAGGTATTGTCATTCTCCAGGGCGACAACACGGAAATTCGTGACCAGACGGGTCACGAGCACCACAGAACCGCCGATCAACAGTGAGAAGCAAACACCGGCGAGGACCGCATAGGTCACAAATTTTTTCCAGGTTAAGCTAATCTGTTTGATATCTGTCCTGTCCTTGGACAGATACATGAGGCGAAATCTTTCGTCCAGCATTGAGTCTCCCTTAAAGCGCCAACAGGATGTATTGGATCGACTTTACGATGGGGTGGGTTAAAATTATGATAAACATAGTAAAATATGGTTAATAAGTCAAGGGGAAAATGGCATTTAGGCCATCTTCCCCCTGCATGATCAATGAAAATCCAAATTAACCGAGATAACTGCGCAGCATCCGGCTTCTTGATGTGTGTCTGAGACGTCGAATGGCCTTCTCTTTGATCTGTCTGACACGTTCACGCGTGAGGCTGAAGCGCTCTCCAATTTCCTCCAGTGTGAGGGGATGCTCACGGTCGAGACCGAAATAGAGTTTGATCACCTCCGCTTCACGATCGGAAAGCGTTTTCAAGGCGCGCTGTACTTCAATCTGCAGCGACTCATCCAAAAGCATATCATCAGGAGGAGGCTGCAGATCATCCTGAATCACATCCAGGAGACGGTTGTCATCCCCCTGGTTGAACGGTGCATCCAGAGAGAGATGCTTGCCCGAAATTTTCAATGTGTCTGACACCTCGTAGGGCGTCATCTCCAACTCTTCAGCAATCTCTGTGGCGCTGGGCTCACGTTCGAACTCCTGCTCCAAATTGCTGAAGGCCTTGCCGATTTTGTTGAGCGCACCCACCCGGTTTAACGGAAGGCGCACCACGCGAGACTGTTCGGCCAGTGCCTGCAGAATAGATTGACGGATCCACCATACAGCGTATGAGATAAATTTGAATCCGCGGGTTTCATCAAAACGCTTTGCCGCCTTGATGAGCCCAAGGTTTCCTTCATTAATCAGATCGCCCAGCGATAGCCCTTGATTTTGATATTGTTTGGCGACGCTCACTACGAAGCGCAGGTTGGCTTTGGTCAATCTCTCCAAAGCGTCCTGATCGTCTTCCTTGATGCGTCTTGCCAACTCGATCTCCTGATCGGGCGTAAGCAGCGCGACCTCACCAATTTCCTGCAGGTAACGGTCGAGGGACTGATTGGCACGAGTCTTATTGCGTCGGGTCATAGAGTAATTATCAACTCCTTTAAGGTAAAGGGTTTACGATACCCATTCTATAATACACTCCCCGAAGGGGTTTGTTCCAAAATTAATCCTTGACATTGCTTTTTTTTTAACTAACTTTGAAATACAATGGCTTCTAAAAAACAAATATTCTTCACCGGCATTATACTGCTGATTCTCTGTGGTTCTTTATGGGCCGCCAATCAGATTGTTGACTTTCATGCCCGAAGAGACAACCAAACCATTATTCTGGAATGGGCCACAGAGCAAGAATCAGGCCTGAGCAAATTCCATGTGCATCGCCGCATCGACCAGTCCAACTGGACTGTGATTGCGTCTCTCACAGCAAAGGGCCACACCACAACACGCAATCAATACAGCTACACAGACGCTACAATCTATAAAACCCAGCTGGCTTCATGCTATTACAGACTCGAAGTAGAGCTTGAAGACGGTAGCAAAACACTGCATCAAACCATCGCCTCTGCAGCGGGTATGTCCGGCATCCGTCACACCTGGGGCAGCCTCAAAGCCATGTTCCGCTGATCTCAATTCACATCCCGTTTTGCCTACGACAGGCCGGCATAGTCCGGCCTATTTTCTATCAGAGCGCCAGCTGCCTGTTGATAAATTCCAATACAATCTCTGAAACCGCCGCACCATTCTCGCCCCTCATAATTGTATGTGCGGGATGCGGCAGAAGTTCTATCTGCGTCGTGCCACTTTTTAAATGCCTCCTGAGACGGTAAACATTGCCCACCGGAATGCGATAATCCTGCCGGGCATGCATCAGAAGTACCGGACACTGAATCCGCTTTAAACAGTGACGCATCACACGTAGTAATTTCCGGCACTGCCAAACGGCCTTGAGTGGATAACGATCATACCCCGCTTCCATGGGCATTTTTTTAGAATTCGATTTCTTCCATGCCTTGACAAAGGGCCATATCATCGGCAGAAATAACAGCCGTTTGTCCGCAAACTTGTATGGCGTAGAAAAAGTAATCACCCCTTTTACAGAACATTTAGCAGCCACGAGAAGCGCCAGAGCGCCGCCCACTGAATGTCCGGCCACAAAAACCGGAAGGTGCATTTCAGAAAGGGCATGACAGGCCTTCTCAACGGAAGCGAACCACGCCTCCCATTTAACCTCAGTTAAATCATCTGGCGAGGTGCCGTGTCCGGGCAGCAGCGGCACTGATGTATATATTTGTCGGGCTTCCAGCGTTTCAGCCAACTCCTGCATGGCCCACGGTGTTCCTGTAAATCCGTGAATCAGCAGACAGGCCGCTCGGGGATGAGAAGGTGCAGGATGATCACAGCCCTGGGACTTTGAGCTGCACATCTCAAAGGTATATTTCATCAGTAGGTGATAATCCTGGAAAGTATTCAGACAACCTTGGACTCTCTTAACAGCTACAAAATTATCAGCGAATGTAATGATTTTTAGAGCCATTTCAAAGCGATTTTTTGTGACACGCCCATCATTCAAGGACTGAGGCCTGCAATTATCCCTTGTAATTTCAAAATCGTATTTTTAAATTCTCAACCCAGACATAAAATGATAAGGGAAAACCATGTCACCTTGGATTAAGAACTCAGGCGTTATATGCAGCATGCTCATGCTTGTACTGATCATCGGTTGCGCAACAACGCCTTTGCAGCAAGCCAGAACGGCCTTTAAAACCGATCAGTTTCAAGAGAGCATCACGTTTTGTAAGCAGGCCATCGACGCCGACTCCACCGACATGCAGGCCTATTTACTCCTCTCTGAGTCCTATCGCAGAACCGATGCACTGAGAGAGGCAATGCAGACGCTGGACCTGGCGAAAAAACGCGGCATTCTCGGTCAGGCCATCAATCTGGAGACGGCACAGATCTACGCCGCCATGGGCAACCGGGCCATTGACGAAAAGCGGGAACGCTCTGCAGTGAGACTCTACGGACTGGCCATTGAATTCGCACCAAAGAACATGGCGCTTCTTCGGCGTCTCGCCGATCTAAACCTTCAACTGGGCCGGACACAGAACGCCAAGGAACAGTATCAATTACTAATAACATCCAAGGCCGACACCAGCGGTATCTCCCTCGCGCTGACAGAGATCAACAAAAGCGAAAAGGAATCGGAGCACGCCTTTGACAAAGCCGTCGCCGCCTACAAAAAAAATCGACTTAAAACAGCCACGAAACATATCAAAACGGCACTGGCTGCCACCTCAGACAACAGAGACGTGCTTTACTACGAGCAGATGATTACCGGAAAAACACTTTACGAAGCCGGAAAACATGTCTACAAAAAAGGCGCTATGAAGAATATCTGGGACGCCATTGTCGCATTTGGCAATGCCGCCCAGTACAGAGAAAATGAAGCGGAACCGCATTACTATATGGGCCTGGCCTACGAGAAGAAAGACAAGTCCGAATATGTCAACGCCATCAACGCCTATCAGAAAGCACTCGACCTAGACGCCACCGGCCCCCATGCAAGAACCTGTAAAAAACGCATCAAAGCCCTCAAGGCACACAAAACAAAAATGGAAAAATTCTGGGGCAAAAAGAAGTAACCCCGTATTCCATTTTGAAAACTGAATGACTCTATTGTCAACCGTCAGGTAAAAATTGCCTGACGGTTTTTCTTTCTCCCCCGCCCTGCCAGACAGCGCCTCCACAATAAAACATTTAAAAACAACGATTTACCCATCAACCTACACAGGCAGTCCGTCATACGTCCTCCCGATAACGCTCCCGACTCGTCCCATGGTACAGAATTTGCATATTCCGCTACCGAATAGGCCAAATGCGATAAAAAGGATTGTCAATGATGAAGAAACATTTTCCACTTTGTGCTTTTGCTCTCCTATTTGCCCTCAACAGCACGCAACACCTGCAGGCTCAGATGCAATGGGATGAAAACGGCATACCACTGGCCTCTTTCTCAACGACCAACACCAGCCAGAAAGCCATTGCCGACGGCATGGGCGGATTCTTTATTGTCTGGGAAGACGCCCCCCACGGCGATACCGACATATTTGCTCAGTGGATTGACGCTTCAGGCACAAAACGCTGGAATGATGGCGGACTGACCATCTCTGCAGCCAGCGACAACCAAAAATCACCTGCGCTGGCCCTTGACGGTGCCGGCGGTCTCTTTATTGCATGGCACGACGAACTCAGCGGCAATCTCATGGGCCAGCATCTCAATGCAACAGGGACGGCACTGGGTCCGGACGGGGGCTTTACGATCTGCAACGCCGCCGGCATTCAATCTGACATTCAGCTGGTGACTGACGGCGCAAATGGTATCATTGCCGCCTGGAAGGACACGAGAAACAGCTCTACAGACATCTATGCGCAACGCATTGACCCCAGCAGGCAGCCTCTCTGGGCAATCGACGGCGTGGCCATCACCACAGCGGCCGGCACACAGTCTTTCTTTGTGCTGCACGCTGACCTGTCCGGCGGGGCCTACCTGGTCTGGCAGGACAGCCGAAACGGCACCGACGATATCTATGCCCAAAGAATCGATGCAGACGGTGCTGTGCAGTGGACGGCCGATGGCTCACCGATCTGCCTGGCCGCCGGTCGGCAGGAAACCCCTTCGGCCGATGTCATCGGCAGTGGACTGGTCATCACCTGGACAGATAATCGCAGTGGTGGCCCCGACATTTACGCTCAGTTCATTCAACGTAACGGTACGGTTGACTGGACGGCCGACGGCGTTTCTATCTGCTCCGCCGACGGTCATCAGCTGAGAGGCCAGGTGCTGGCTGCAGACAGCGACAGCTTTTTCTTTGCCTGGTCGGACTTCCGTGATGGCTATGATATTTACGCACAGAAAACCAATGCCAGCGGACAGATTCAGTGGCAGACCGACGGTCTCCCAGTGACAGAGAGCACCGGACTCTGCTACTATCATGAAATGATACTTGATGGCACCGGCGGACTCTGGCTGCTCTGGAATGACAATCTGCTCGACGCCGACCCACTGGATAACGGCATCAATCTCTACTACCAACATCTCAACAGCGACGGAGACAAAATGCTGGCCGGCAATGGCAATCCACTGGTCAACATAGACGGCACTCAGGACGCCCCCATCATGCTCTCCGATGGATCAACCGGCTTTATTGCGACCTGGCAGGATGCACGGGACAATGCCACAGCACTCTACATGCAGCACATCAATGACGCAGTGACACTCTCGGCACCAGCCTCAAACGCCATGATCGGCGGCGGCATTGAAACCGCCGTGAACTGGACCCTGCCCGAGTCTGATATTCTCTTTAACACCATGAGCCTGCACCTCTCATTGAACAGCGGCGGCACTTTCAGCCAGGTCATCGCCAACAGCGTCAACCCGCAGAATGAGCACTACGCCTGGACGCCGGAGGGCAGTGGAAGCGAGCAGGCCATGATTCAGCTGAGGGCCTACAACGCCCAGGGCATCGAATCGGCCCGCTTCAACGGCAATCTCTTCAAGCTGGATACCACACCCCCCACCGCGTTTGAACTGATACAGCCCGCATCGGCGGCCCTGACCGGTGTCACGCCGCAATTTAAGTGGCGCAAGTCTACAGACACACAGTCCGGCCCGGTGAGCTACACGCTCTATCTCAACGGCACACCGCTGGTCACAGAGGTCGCCGATACGATATTCATCACGCCCACGCCCATTGGTTCAGGGACGCACAGCTGGTATGTGGTTGCCACAGACCAGGCGGGACAGACCCGGTCATCCAGCCAGACCTGGCAGTTCAGCGCCTCAGAAGACCACGATCCCCCTGCGCCGTTCACTGTGAGCAGTCCCTCACACGGATTCTGGACCCGGGAATCAGCGATCACCTTCAAATGGAACGCCACCACAGACGCCAATTCAGGGCTGGCGGGATACAGACTGCTGCTCGATGGTCAGTCGGCGGGCGAGACCGATGCCTACACCACGCAGATCACGGTTTCCGGCCTGGAATCGGGGCGTCACAGCTGGCAGGTTGAAGCCATCGACTCTGTGGACAACGCACGCCTCTCAGACACACGCATCTTCTCTATTGATGCCGTGCCCCCGCAGGATTTCAATCTGACGGCCCCGGGCCATGGCAGCTGGACCCACGACACCACACCGACATTGACCTGGGAGTCTGTGCAGGACACGGGCATCGGCCTCTCGCATTATAATCTCTATATCGATGACATCTTGGTCGGCAACCATCTACCGAACTCGGCGACCGCGTTCACCCCCAACGCCCCCCAGGCGCTGGGCGACGGCAGCCACACATGGCGTGTTGAGGCCGTGGATCAGCTGGGCAACCTCAGAAACAGCCATAGCGCCTTTGACCTCCATGTGGACACGCAGGCGCCCACCCCATTCGCCCCGGCCAGCCCCGACAATGCCGCTCAACTGGCCACACTGACCCCCACGCTCTCCTGGACGCCAAGCACAGACGCCGGTGCGGGCCTCAGGCACTATCAACTCTTTATCGACGGAGAAGCACACGGCGCAGTGACCACTGAAACCACGTTCCCGCTCTGGCCGGCAGTGAGCGAGGGCACACATACCTGGCATGTACAGGCCGAAGACCTGGCCGGAAATACGATCACCACATCGACGCGCAGCTTTACCGCAGACACCACAGCGCCGGCCCCCTTTACGATGATCACACCGGCAGAGGGCCGTATCTTCAACAGCCTGCGCCCGGAATTCCGCTGGGAAAGCGGAAAAGACGCCCTGACAGGATTCGACCGCTTTGAATTCTTCTTGGACGGTCAGCGTATCGGCGACTCCCGCTCCGCCGAGGATACAGTGGTGACACTGGATTTTGACCTGACAAACGGCAATCACTACTGGAAAGTCATCGCCTACGATGCCGTGGGCAATACGCGGATCTCAGCCCATGTCAATTTTGGAATTGCCGCATACCCGCCGGTGATTACCTCGCCAAGCGTTGCAGCAGGCACAGAGGATATGCCCTTTTCCTATACGGCCACAGCCACTGATGAAAACGATGAACCGGTGACGATTACATTTGAATCCGTCCCTTCCTGGTGCACAGTAGACGGCCCGGTGATCAGCGGCACGCCCCCCAACGGTGCGGCCTCCACGACGTTTGAGGTGATCGCCGAAGATGCGCTCTTCACCGTACGGCAAAGCGTGACATTGACGCTCACCGCCGTGGATGACCGGCCGGCCATCACCGCCATTGCTGACAGAACGCTGCCTGAGGATGGACGGCTGACAGGCATCGAATTCACGATGAGTGATGAAGAGACGCTGCCCGGCAGTCTGATCCTCACCACGGCCTCGACAGATACCAATGTGATCCCGCTGCGGGGCATAGAAATTGTAGGCGATGGCTTCAACCGCAGCCTCAATATCACCCCCAAGCAGAATCAACACGGCCAAAGCACGGTGTCTCTGACAATCAACGATGGAACGCATGAAGAGACCATCCACTTTCAAATCACCGTCACCCCCGTCAACGACACACCGTTTCTGACACCGTTGCCGGCCCAGCAGATCGACGAAGACCAGAGCAGAACCGGCATCGTTCTGACTTACAGCGACATCGAGACCGCAGCCGAAAATCTCAGCCTGTCATTCACCGCTGCCGACCCGGACCTCATCGCCCCGGCTGGCATTGAATTCATCCCAGGGGCGACACCGAAACTGAACCTGACGCCGCTGCCCAACGCCAACGGCACCACGCACATCACAGTGACCGTGACAGACGGTGAGGCAGACAGCACCGTTACATTCACACTGACCGTCAATCCGGTCAACGACAAACCCGTGCTCACCTCTGCAGCCACCATCAAAGGGACAGAAGAGGAGATGCTGAGTTACACGGCCACTGCCGAGGATGTTGACGGCACCGCCTTGACCTTCACCTTCCCCGGTCTTCCCGACTGGCTGACTGCCGACGCAGCGACAATCAAAGGGGCGCCGCCGGAAGGCGTTACAGCGGCTCAGTTCAAAGTCATCGTCTCCGACGGCAGCCTTAGCGACACATTGGCGCTTCAGGTAGAGATCACAGCCGTCAACGATGCCCCCCGCTTCACGCAAGCCCTGCCGACAGTGGATCTCGGTGAAGTGGACAGCCTCAAATATGACATTATTCTGGACAACTATATCACAGATCCCGATCACGCCAAGACTGATCTTATTTGGTCAATCAATGTGCTGGGCGCGCTGCCTGTGACCGTCGGCATCGGCGGCACGCCCAAAACAGCCCGCGTCAGAGCCGCCGATTTTGAGGGGCAAGTGCGTGTCGTCTTCACAGTGCGCGACCCACTGGGGGCCTCTGCCAGCGACACCTTAACCCTTTCCAGCAGAACCACGGCTGTGGATGAGGCGCTTTTGGGCCGGCCCGACCAATACCAGCTCTTCGACAATTATCCCAATCCGTTCAACCCGGCCACCACTTTACGATTCGGCCTGCCACAGGCCGGCGCAGTCAAATTGACAATCTACAATCTGCTGGGCCAGCGTATTGAAATCCTGTTGGATGAACATCGTGCAGCCGGTTTTCACGAGGTCCAATGGGCCCCCGATCAGCTGCCGTCAGGCATCTACCTCTTTCTTATCGAGTCTGGAAGCTGGCGCAAGGTCAAACGGATGATCTATACCAAATAAATACCAATAAAGAATTGATTTTATTGCCATTGGGCGGGACCAGAAAAAATCTTTTTTTTCTGGAAACCCGCCCCCCTTTTTTCTCGTATATCATCGGTTAATTCATACGTTGAAATACAGACAATGAGGAGACTATGGCAAAAAAGGGACATTGTGAACGCTGCGGATCGCCCATCCCCCAGGAACGACTCGACTTCTTACCGGACACCACCACCTGTGTCGATTGCAGCCAGACCTCGATGTATTCCAAAGATCAAATTCTCGGTCTCGGCCTGGGCAGTGCTGCAGATATTGACCGTATGAATCCGGAAGATTATGAGGTTGATGACGCCTCTTATTAAACACTGCCCGCAGGCATTCTCCGCAAGGCCTGAGCGCATCTCGCCAGATTGCCCTTGCGTCGCCTCACCCCTTTTTGTATTTTTCACTTTGTTATAAAATTGCCTTCCACCCAAGATGAATCTAGGAATGAATCCGGCATGGAACACACGATCATTGAACTCTTTCTGAACAGTGTCAAGAAATACCCTCAACATCCCCTGCTCTGGGAAAAAACAGAAAAAAGCTATCAAGCCACAACCTATCAAGCCGCCTTCGAGCGCGTGATGCAGACAGCAGCGGGGCTGATGCAACTGGGTTTCAAGGCTGGAGACCGTGCCGTACTGCTGGCCGAGGGACGAAACGACTGGGTGATCACCGAACTGGGTGTGCTCTTTGCTGGGGGCATCAATGTCCCGGTTTCAGTCAAGCTCAATGAACCCGATGAACTCCGTTTCCGCTTTGCACATTCTGAAGCCAGTGTGATTATTGTCAGCGGCCGGCAGCTGAATAAAGTGCTCCCTTTGGTGAAAGACTTGCCTGCATTGAAGAATATTGTGGTCATGGATGCCCACGACCTCAGCAGAAACGACCTGATCACACTGGAGCAACTGCAGGTACTGGGCACAGCGTATCTGGATGAAAACAGAAACACCTTCGATGCACGCTGGCAGGGGGTGAACGAAGAGACGCCGGCCAATATCTGTTATACCTCGGGAACCACGGCCGACCCCAAAGGCATCGTACTCAGCCATCGCAACTATACGGCCAACGTGGCACAATCTGCGGCTTTTTACCCCATCCCCAACTACTATACTTCACTATTGATCCTGCCGTGGGACCACTCTTTCGCCCATACTTGCGGCATCTACACCCTAATGGCCCACGGGGCCAGTATGGCTTCTATAGAGATGGGGCGAAACCTGATTGAGACCACGCGGAACATCTCCAAAAACATCAAAGAAATCCGTCCCTATTTTCTACTCAGTGTACCGGCGCTGTCCGACAAGTTCAAGCGTAATATTGAGCGGGGTATTGCTGCCAAAGGCAAAGTGGCCGCGTGGCTCTTCCACCAGGGAATGAAAATCGCTTACGCCTATCAGAGCGATGGATACAGAGATGGCCACTACCAGGGCAACGCTGCTCTGGCACCGCTATACAAATTCTTTGATCGCATTCTATTCAGCAAAATTCGCCTGGAATTTGGCGGAAGGCTGGGATTTTTTGTGGGTGGCGGTGCGCTGCTTGACATTGAATATCAGCGTTTCTTCGCAGCACTCGGCATTCCCGTATTTCAGGGCTACGGCCTCAGCGAAGCGGCCCCCGTTATTTCTGCAAACCACCCGGAACGTCAGAAAATGGGCACCTCAGGCCCTGTGGTCCCCGGCCTTGAATTGAAAATTTGTGATGCGCACGGCAACGCCCTGCCGCAGGGCGAAAAGGGTGAAATTGTGGTCCGTGGTGAAAATGTCATGCAGGGCTACTGGAAAAACCCGTCAGCCACAGCCGACACACTGAAGGACGGCTGGCTCTATACCGGTGACATGGGGTTTCTGGACAACGAAGGCTTTCTCATGGTTCTGGGACGCTTTAAAAGCCTGCTCATCTCAGATGACGGTGAAAAATTCAGTCCGGAAGGCATCGAAGAGAGCCTCTGCGGGTCTTGCAACGCCATGCATCAGGTCATGCTCTACAACAACCAGAAGCCTTACACCACGGCACTGATTGTCCCCAACCGTTCCGTTCTCATCCGGGAACTGAAAGACAGAGGACTGACGTTAAACACTGATGAAGGTCAGAAAGCGGCCATTACACTGTTCACCACGGCCATCAACCGTTACCGGGCCGGAGGAGATCTGGCGGGGCAGTTCCCAGGTAAATGGATGCCCTCTACCTTCATTTTACTGGGCGAGGCGTTTACCGAGGAGAACCGTTTTCTTAATTCAACCATGAAAATGGTGCGATATAAAATTGCAGAGAACTATACAGAACAGCTCTCGTATATGTACACAGCTGAAGGCAAGCCCCCTGAAAACGCGATTAATCTGGAGACGCTGCGCACCATTGCCCGTTGCAACGCATAGCCATGGCCTATAGAATTCTAACATTCATATTCATTCTACTTGCAGGACTGCTGACCGCAGAAACGGATCAAGACGCTGCTGAAAAAAAACCGACCCGTTCGGAATTAAACATTCCCGAGGCCGGCAACCAGACGATGAATTTTGATTATCTCAACACAGCCCTGCTTGAAGAAACCGTATTATACTATACCAACATTGAGCGTAAACGCTTTAAAAAAACCCTGTTACTCATTGACACTATCCTGGTGAGCAGTGCACGGCAGCACAGTGTTGAAATGGCCTCTCTCAAATATCTTCAGCATGAATCTCCCAACCCCAGAAACAAAACCCTTCGCAACCGATTGACCAATGCAGGCAAAGAGTTGCCCGGCACCAAATATGGAGAAAATCTTGGTGTCGATTATGTACTCCATATTGCAGGGATCCCCTTTACGACCAAATGGGCAGGGGGCAAGGTCCGTTATTATTATTCAGACGGCCGCCAGGAAATTCAACCGCAAACCTACAATCAATTTGCCAAAGCCATGGTCGTCAGCTGGATGAACTCACCGGGACACAGGGCCAATTTGCTTGATGCTGATTTCACAAACATCGGTATTGGCGCCTCCAAGGGGCAGTATAAAAAACTCGATGCGGTCTATATCACACAAAATTTCTGGGGCCGAAATCGTGACCCCCGGAATCAGAACACCTCACAGGATTCAACCTCACACCATTAAAATGCCCCCCTCTTTTTCTCGATGCAAATTTCTCCCTATTGCTTATTTCGACTTTTCCTTTGTTTTTCTGCTGTGCCATCATTATATTTCCCGCATACATCCTATTCACTTTTTGAGAGTGACCATGAAATACCAAACACACTATTTTGATAAGCCCGGTCCGCAGAATACAGAGCAAACACTGCAGATTGTACAGGAGTGGGCCGATATGCTGGGGACAAAGACAGTGATTCTCCCCACCACCACCGGCGAGACTGCCGTCAATGCACTGGAACGTCTGAACTTCCATCATGTCATTGCCGTCAGTCATGTCTGTGGCTGCAAAACCCCCGATGTCCAGGAGCTCCTGCCCGAAAACAGAAGCAGAATTGAAGCCCTGGGCGGTACGGTACTGACCGCACAACACGCCCTGGGCGGTGTGGGGCGCGCCGTTCGAAACAAACTCAACACCTATCAAATCGATGAGATTATGGCCTATACCCTTCGCACCATGGGCCAGGGAATGAAAGTCGCAGTGGAGATTGCCTTGATGGCTGCCGACGCCGGCCTCGTCCGTACAGACACCGATGCCCTGGTCATCGGCGGTACCGGCAGGGGCGCAGACACAGCCGCCATGATCCAACCGGCCAATGCCCATCGATTTTTTGACTTGAAAATCCGGGGTGTGCTCTGCAAACCCTGGTCATTCTAAAGGAGCCCATTCTTGAATCAAACGATAAAGACCGCCCTGGTGACAGGCGCCTCCAGTGGTATTGGACAGGCCACCGCCATTCAACTGGCCCAAAGCGGCTTCAAAGTGGCTATCGTGGGCCGCAATGAAAAGGCCTTGGCGGACACAGAAACATTAATTAAAAACCATGGCGCCGAGGTGCTGGCGCAGACCGCAGATCTGGCCATTGAAGCCGAAGCGCGGCAAGTGGTCGTGAAAGTTGTCGAAGCCTGGGGCCGGCTGGATGTGCTGGTCAATGCGGCTGGCATTATTGGCAACGGCAGTGTCACCTCTACGGCTGTTGAGGATTGGGACCAGATGATGCATATCAACCTGCGCGCGCTCTTCATTCTCATGCAGGAAGCCACCCCCCACCTGGAGACCGTTCATGGCAACGTGGTCAATGTCTCCAGTGTCACGGGAAGCCGCAGTTTCCCCGGCATTCTGAGCTACTGCGTGTCCAAGGCCGGTGTCGATCAGCTGACGCGCTGTACAGCCCTGGAACTGGCCGAAAAAGGTGTCCGGGTCAATGCCATCAACCCCGGAGTGGTTCGCACGCATCTACACAAAAACGGCGGCATGGACAAACCGGCCTACGACGCCTTTTTAGAGCACAGTAAAACCACGCACCCGCTGGGTCGCGTGGGTGAAGCCCAGGAGGCGGCCGACCTCATCGCCTTTCTCGCCTCGGATAAAGCCGGCTGGATCACAGGCGCCTGTATCCCGCTCGACGGCGGCAGAGCCCAGACCTGCGCCAGATAGGAGGCGTGTTGTGAAACCCATCAAATGGCAAATCTTTGTTGCACTCCTGTGGGTCTCAATGGGCGCCCAGGGACAGAAGCGCGCCATGACCTTTGATGACCTCTGGACGGCCCAGCGGATCACTGATTTGACACTCTCCCCCGATGGTGAAAAGCTGGCCTTGACGCTCAGGCAGGCCATGAGCCAAGGTGGACCGGCACAGACGAACCTCTTCCTGATCTCCACCCGCGGCGGCACACCGGTACAGCTGACCACACACCCTGCATACGATGGCAAGCCCTGTTGGAGTCCCGACGGCAACGTGATTGCCTTCCTGTCAGACCGATCGGGCAGTCGGCAGATCCATCTCATCAACCCCGATGGCGGTGAGGCCCATCAATTCACCCACCTGAATCAGGATGTAGAAAATTTCAAATGGACGCCGGACGGCCGACACTTTGTGATGGCGCTGCGCACGCCGGCCGACACAACGCGACAGACCCTCCCACAGAGCAGTGCCAGGATCATTGATGGCCTGCTTTACCGTCACTGGAACCGCTGGGACGACGGCAAAGTGACGCATCTCTGGGCCATCAGCCGTGACGGCGGCCAATTGCGCGACCTCACGCCCGGCCCCTGGAATGCACCGACCAAGTTGCTGGGAAGCGGCCGTGATTTCACCCTTTCGCCAGACGGCCGCACCGTGGCATTTATCCGCAACACTGACTCACTGCGTGCTCTCTCCACCAACAACGACATCTTCACCGTCTCGATAAACAGCGGCAGAATACGCCGTCTCTCCGCCTCACCTGCCAACGACAACCAGCCAGCCTATTCACCCAATAGCCGCTATCTGGCATGGCGCAGCATGCGTCGCCCGGGCTTTGAAGCCGACCAATATGACATCATGCTCCACGATCTGGTCTCCGGCCGCACCACCAACATGACATCACTGTTTGACCTCGACATCAAGGAAATGGTGTGGGGACCGCTGAGCCGTCGCCTCTATTTTACAGCCATGGATGTGGGCAGGCAGGTCATTTATGGACTCGAGATTGAGAGCGGAAAAATCCGTGGACTGGTGCATCAAGGCGTCAACCAGACGCTCTGTATAAACCCCCAGGATGAATCTCTATTTTTTGTCAGAAACCGGGCACATCACCCCTGGGAGATCTTCAAATCAGACCGTAACGGAAACCATATTGTCCAGCACTCCTTCGTCAACCACAGGCTGACTGAAACACTTGAATTAAACCCGCTCGAAGATTTCTGGTACCCCAGCTTCGACAATAAAGTGGTTCAGGGCATGTTGATCAAACCCCCGTTTTTCGATCCCGGCACACACTATCCGGCGGTGGTTCTCATCCATGGCGGCCCGCAGAGCGCATGGGAGGACAGCTTCCATCCCCGCTGGAACGCCTCACTCTTTGCGGCACGCGGTTACTGTGTGCTCATGTTTAACATCCGGGGTTCCAAGGGATTCGGACAGGAATTCTGTGATGCCGTCTCCAGACAATGGGGCGGCGCCCCCTACAAAGACCTCATGGCCGGCGTAGATTACGCCTTGGCAAAGTACCCATTCATCGACTCAGGCCGTCTGGCTGCCGCAGGCGGTTCCTACGGCGGCTACCTGGTCAACTGGCTGGCCACACAGACCGACCGGTTCAGATGTCTGATCAGCCATGCCGGTATCTTTGACTTGAAATCCTTCTATAACGTCACAGAGGAGCTGTGGTTTCCTGAGTGGGAATTTGACGGTACGCCGTGGGAGAACGACCGTTTCTATAATAAATGGTCTCCCTCAAACCGTGTCAGGCACATGAAAACACCGATGCTCGTGGTGCATGGCGCACTGGATTACCGTGTCCCCATCGACCAGGGGCTGGGTCTCTTCACCACGCTGCAGCGACGCGGCATCCCCAGCCGTTTGCTCTACTTTCCCGATGAAGGCCATTTGATTACACAGCGCGAAAACGCCCGGACCTGGTGGAAGACAATCGGTGCATGGATGGACCAATGGACAGCCAAAGAACCGATACTTTAGACGATTCAGAGCAGGATTTCATTGAAATCACCGACAGGCTGGATCTGCACGGTTTCTTTCCGGAGCAAATTCCTGAGATCATCGAAGCCTTTATTAGCAATGCGGAAGAACGCGGCCTGACGGATCTCCGTGTCATCCATGGCAAAGGCCGGAGTCGGCTGAAGTTCGAGGTACTCCGCTGCCTAAAGCATGACGACCGCGTGCTGGGCTTTAAGGACGCCCCCCCATCGCTTGGCGGCTGGGGCGCCACACAAATCCAGTTAAAATCAAAATAGAGAGAGCCCGCACGCATGCTGACTCTCTCTATTTTTAAACGAGCTGTTTATTTTAGCCGGAAGCTAACTGGCCCAATAATATAATTATTGCACCGGCTACATTGCTGCTTTATAAATCGCCAAGATCTCTTCTTTTTTAATCTTTGCCGGGGTGCGGGCCACATTCTCGTGCCCGGCCACACCTGCGGCGTAATCATTGAGCACCTCCTCAGTCACGCCGTGCTCCGCCAGGTGAGGCGCCAGATTCAGCGCACTCAACCAGCCTCTGATGCCCTCCACAGGTTCAAGCCGTTTGTCCAACTCCTTCACCCGTGTCTTCACAGTAGAATTTTCACGCATGAAATCTAAAAAGGCTCCCAGCAAAAGACCATTGGCACGACCATGTGGCAACCGGTGCCCCAGGGTCAGAGGAAATCCCATCATATGCATGGCCAAGGTATGCGTATGCGTCACTGCCATGCCACCCAGTAAGGCCGCATACGACATGTCAGTGGCAGCGGCCGTATCGTGTTTCATGGCCTTACTCAGAGAGGCCATCACCAGATCAAGGGCCTTCAATGCCATCATATCGGTCAATGGCTGTGCATCTTTGGAGAGATAGGCCTCCACGGCATGGGCCACCGTGTCCAGCGCTGAATCAACAATCACCTTCTTTGGCATGGTCTGTGTCAATTCAGGATCGATAATGGAGACAGCCGGAAAAATCTGCGCGTGGGTAAAAATCTGCTTTTCAATTTTTTCCAGATCAGTATATGTGGCCGTAGGCGTCACCTCACTGCCGCTGCCCGATGTCGTCGGAATGCAGAGAATCGGAAGGGGGTCGGCGGCCAGAGGCTCGCCCCCCATGTACACCGGCATCTCCTCTTCGTTGGTGGCCAGTACAGCAATGCCCTTGGCTGCATCCATCGGTGACCCACCTCCCAGACCGACAATAAGCTGTACATCATCACGCTTGGCCACTTCCCGGCCCTTTTCGAGCGTTTTATAAGAAGGATTCTGTTCAACCTGATTGAACAATGTGACATTGTAATCCTGAAGCTGAGGCAGAATCGCCTCGAGGGCTCGGCTCTTCTCAGCCACGCCTTTATCAGTTACAATGAGGATGTTTTTGAACTGCTCGCCCAGAATGGACTGCAATTCCTGAATTCGGCCGACGCCGAATCGCACTTGAACGGGAAGATGAAACTGAAAATCGTTCATAGCGGCTCCCATATAAAATGAACGGTCCTCAAGCGGACCGGTATCAATGACCCACCACAGGGTTTCCTTCAGTCCAGGGTTGGCATCTCCATACATTTGACACGGTTGTATCGTCACTCAAACAACAACCCGACGCCCCCAAACCATACTTAAGCAGAATAATATACTAAAATTCTTAAAAAAAACCAAATTTATGGCCCAAATCATCCTGTTTTAGCCTCAAAAAAAGATCCAGCCATAGGGCCGGATCAAGGAAAACTGCTAAAAAATGGGCACACAACGGTTTACTTATTCTGCTTTCGAGCTGAAACGGCATCTTCTGTTATTTGAATAAATTCCTCAATGGAAGTACCTGCAATCACCTCCCCAATGAGATCCAGAGGAAGTTGCTCCAGATCTTTAAAACGGACACAGGATTTCCCGGCATCGTACTTTTTTCCTGTGGCCCGATATGCCGTCTCAAAAGCGGCGGCCGTCTGGGGTGAGGCATAAATGGCCGAGAGATAGACGGCCATATGATTTTTCTGAGACGCCAGTGCAGCCACCATGAGGGGCTTCCCGTTGTATGTCCGGGGATATCGCTCCAGGGGAATCTCATAGGCAATCATCCCCCAGTTCATCGCTTCGACCATGCCTTCCGGGAGGTGCTCCAGAATGACCCGCCGCACCTTTTCAATGGCCTGCCGGCGTGCATCCGGCAATTCTGCGAGATAGGCGTCTACAGTTTCAGCATCGGATCGCATATACTTCTCTCCAATTCGATTCTTCCTAAATGTGCAAAGCCTACACTCTGTGGTCAATACGCTAACGACAGCGCGCCGAACGGGTTCCCGGCAGACAGCGGTCCATGCCTCCATGTATGGCGTCAACGGCCTAAGCGAAGGATCCTTTGTTATCGCAGCCGACCCGGCTCTCAGATCACCACACCATGCGGGGTGTAGCGTAATAATTCTCAGATAGTTCGCCCCCCATCATCCAGTCAGATTCTGATTCAACGATCACCTTCTGGCCATTTTTCAAGATTGTCAGCGCCTTGCGGTTTTCGGCTCACGCCCACACGACATACTCCGGGAGTACCGGCACCGCCACCAGGCCAAAAAAACGATGGCACGGGTATTACACCTCAGAACCCGCCATTCGATACCAAGGCCGTTACCGTCGTCTGCGCCGTAATCGCCCGCGTCCCCGAGACAGTTTGCCCAGGTTGCCCAGGCTGCCGCGATTGATACCCGCCCCGCCTACGGCCCATATCGCCTCCTTCTCCCAGCCTTTCTCGATGAGGGCCAGATAGAGCGCCTGCTTGGCGTCATCGAGGCCGCTGACAGACCTGACATTGAGCAGCAGGTTGTCAGAACCGGCAAATCTCTCATTTAAAGCCACCAGTTGATCAACAGCCCCCTCAACATCTTCCGGGTGAAAGTCGATGGCAAGAATCGCATTGGCCTTGTTTATCTTTGCAATCACAGAATCTGAAAGCGCCGTGAACCCCGAGATGAGAATGGGCTTTTTGATATGTGCCAGAACTGCAAGCAGGGTTTCAACCTCAGGCTGAACCAGATGCAGAGCCACGTTGTTCTCTTCCAGCACGCTCAGCCCCTTGCTGCCGGCTGCAGTCAATCCCTTTTGAAACCAAAGATGATCATCACCCTGCACATCGACACGGCCAATCCTGAGCGTCTCCCTGGCCAGCGCCAGCCGATGAACATCGTGTTCAAAAACAGACAGCCCCTTCAAACCCGTTGACAGCGTATTCCAGGCGCCAAAACGACGCATAAACATCTCACGACGACTCAGCGTCTGGCCTGCCGACGCCCGAAGTGCCTTGACACGCTCCATCATTAAATCGGTCAGGTCTTTGGGTGTTGCAGCCTCCAATACTTTCCAGCCACCTTCAGCCGCCAGTCCGGGATCGATGATTTTCATCATCCAGCGCTGCCCGTCAAACAGGTGTTGACGGTTGGGAATGAGCACCTCGGTTTCTCTCTCATTGGCCAGATTCACTGCCCCCTGGAGCACAAAGGCCGCAGTTTTCTCAAGGATCGCCGGGTTGATTTTTTCAATATCGTCACCGGTTTGATGATAATCAGGATGGCCATTGCGTCCGTGCGTCATCAACGCCAGCGCCTCAATGCCCAGACTGATAAAGGCCGAATGATCACTGCCCCCGGGGCCGCCGATCGAAGGGTTCAGTGCCGACAACACCTCGGCATCCTGATCACGCTGGATAATGCCCCACAGCGTTGGAAAATTCAATGCGCCCGGCGCAGCAATCTGCTCGCCCAAACCGACCATATCCATGTTGAAATAAGTCACCACTTTCTCCATGCCCCCGGGCAGTGTGGGGTGGGCCACCCAGTAACGCGAGCCAATCAGCCCCATCTCCTCCCCGGTCCATAGACAGAAATAGACTGACCGGCGGGGCTGTATCTTTTCTTGGGCAAAACATCGGGCCAGTTCCACCACAATGGCGCTGCCTGAGGCATTGTCCTCAGCGCCATTAAAGACCTGGCCGTTCTCTGTGCCCAGATGGTCAAAATGCGCCCCGATCACCACGGCCTCATCGCGCAAATCGGGATCAGAACCTGTTATTTTTGCAATGATGTTTCGGCAATGGCTGTTGTGAAACGCCGCACCCCTGAACAACACCCGATCAAAACCCTTGATTTGTGCATTTAATCCAGTGGGCATTGAACGGGAACGGCCATTTTTAATATCAAAACGCACCGCCTTGAGCCAATTTTCAAAATCGGGGCGTGACATCTGATCGTCCTGCCAGAATATCCATTCAAAAACAGTACGGCTGATTTCAGAGACCACCATAAAATCGTGGTCAAACGGAGTCGCTTTGACGGCCTGTCTGTAGCGCCGGAAAGGATTATCATCGGTCTCCACGGCATAGAACAGAATGCCTGAAGCCCCCTTGCGATACGCCGTCTCCATCTTTGTGGAATCCTGAGATTCCCGACTCCAGTTCACCTTCTCTCTGCCGGGCAATGGCTTAAAATTGGCGCGGGCCGCAAGCCGGTCTGTTTCCCTCTTGAAGTCATTGGGATTCCCTTTCAAGACGACCACCAGTTTCCCCTTCACATCGAGACCGCTGTATTCATCCAGCCCTTTTTCAGCCGCAGAAATTCCAAAACCGGCAAAAACCAATTCCGCCTCAATCCTTCCAGTCGCGCTGGATTGGGTGTCCACTGTGAAATCTCCATAACGGCTAAAAAATGAACGCCCCCCGACACTCAACTCAGGGATACCATAGCTCACGGCATAACTGCGTTCAATGGGGACAGCCTGAAAAAACGAAGTCGAATCACCCGCAGGCTCCACACCCCAATGTACATACTGATCGACCACTGATTGCTGAAGGGCAAAAAATTCAGGGGTATTGGGCTTTCGGCCCTGTGCCTCCTCGGCAGCAAAGCGTTTCACACGGTTGAAAATACGCGCCCCATCGATATCAATATCCAGTTTCTGAGCAGGCAGCAAGGTGGCGTGAAAAACCAGCAAAGAGAATAGCAGACGCTTTCCGTAACGAAATACAGGTGCCATGGCAGTCCTCATAGTTGGAAAAAAATGAAGTTAATGGAGAAAAAATAAAACCGAATCATGGGATATATCCATTAAACACGCGACACATAGAATAATTGCGCAAGGCGGATACATTCACAGAGATGATGCACGCAATGGGGGTGCACTCAAAGCCGGACGAACCGACGACACGCTTTTGATCACCTCCTGATAAAAAAAGGCGTCCCATTCACTGAATGGGACGCCTTGAATACTTATTTCAACGGTAATGAGACTAGATCACTTCCTTGATTGCCGTTGCCAGCCGCTCAATACCGGCCTCAATCTGCTCCATGGAGGCAAAGGAGTAGTTGAGTCTGAAGGTATGTGATCCAGACCCGTCACAGTGGAACGGCCTGCCGATGACATAGGCCACATTATGCTCAATGGCCGTCATGAACACTTCCTTGGTATCGATATGCTCCGGCAGTGTGACCCACATAAACATGCCGCCTGTGGGTACAGACCATGAGGCCTCTTTGGGCATATGCTTTTCCATCATCTCCAGCATTTTCTCACACTTGGGCTGATAACAGGCAATGGCTTTCTCAATGGTCTCTTGCATCTTGCCTTCACGGATGAATTGCGTCATGATCAGCTGATTGAATGAGGGGGTGCAGAGATCCACAGACTGCTTCAACGCCTCAAATTTGTCAATGAGATAAGGATCGGCCACGATCCAGCCCAGACGGAATCCCGGGAAGAGCATCTTGGAGAAGGTCTTGAACATGATGACGCCTTTACCGCCTGAGAGCGTCCAGAGACTGGGCAAAGTCTCACCGGTGAAGCTCAGCTCGCGATAAGGGGAATCCTCTACCAGAGGAATCTGACGCTCATGGGCAATCTCAATCAGGCGTTTGCGGCGATCCAGGCTCATGGTGATGCCTGAGGGATTCTGAAAATCGGGAATGGTGTAGATGAAGCGAGGTTTCTTGCCTTCGGCCTTCAATTCATCAAGAACGGCGACCAGTGCATCCAGGTCCATGCCGTACTCATCCATGGGCACGCCGCGCATGTCTGCGCCGCAGCGCTTGAAAGTCTGAATGCCGCCCATGTACGAAGGCAGCTCCAGAATGATGGGCGAGTTTTCATCAATAAACTGCAGCGCTAATAGATCCAGCCCCTGCTGCGAGGAAGAGGTCACACAGATCTGTTCTGTGGAGGCCGTGTCGCCAAAGGCGCCCATGTGCTCAGACAGGGCTTCTCTGAAGTCAGCTTCGCCCGGTGTGGGACCATATTGAAGGGCGAGATAGCCTTTGTTCTCAAGCACATCATTGGTAATGCGGCCAATGTCTTTCAGAGGAAAGAGTGAGGCGTCGGGCAGTCCGCCGCCGAATGAAATCACGCCTGGTTTGCGTGTCCACTTGAGAATTTCACGAATCTCAGATCGGGTAATGCGCTTGGCAACACTTGAAAACTCAAATGCCTTTTCCATGAAAAATCCCTCCAATTCAAAGGAGTATAATAAATTTAATTGACGCGGCTAGCCTAATAACGTTAGCCGGATAAAACCAAAAGCCGTTTTATATTCCGCACAGCTTAGAATATTCAATATACAAATTCAGAACGGCCGTTGCCACAACCAATTGAATTGAAAAAAGATTTTATTCCATTTTTTTTGGAATATTCATGAACAAGATCACAGGAATAACAAACAGCTCACGCCTCTTGTTGGTCCAGAATCACTTTGACACGACCAATTTCTCCATTTTCCAATCGCACCTTGATGCCATGCGTATGTTTAGGGGCCTTGGTCAGAATATCTTTAATCACCCCCTCGGTCAGCCTGCCGCTGCGTTGATCCTTTTTCAGAACGATCTGCACATGCTGGCCCGGCTTGATATTTTCCCGTTTTGTAGGCATTTCTATTCCTTTTTCTATTCGATTGGATTGTTCAAAAACCATTATGTTACACCTTCACACGACGAATCAACGCCTCCAGATAGCGGCTCTTCATCTGCCGACTGGCCATGACCTGCTTAACAGGCGGCAATTTGAGGATGACGCCCAAAAGCGCCGCCAAGGCCCGATGGCTGAACAGTACATGCTGGTCAAAAATAAGCTCCTGCAGCTTGCCCCGTTCAATGGCCATCACCACCGCCCGATGCGCGCCGTTTAACGGCGTGATCACCCGTTCTTTCCTGGACCGCAGCGATAAGGCCTCAGTGGGACAGCTCCGGACACAGACCGCGCACCCCAGACAGGTTGACGCATCCACCTTGGCGGTTTTGCGATGTCCTTGGCGGGCGTCATTGGCGGAGACCAGGGCCATGGCCTCCACGGGGCAGGCCGTCACACACTGCCCGCAACCCGTACACTGTGATGCACTCACCACAGGGAGAAAATTCGTCGTGTGTACAGGATTCATCACGGCGAACCGCCGCGCCGCAATCATCGCCTCACAGCAGCAGCCGCAGCAGTTGCAGATGAAATTGACCTGCTCACGCACATTCTCGCCAAACTGCACCAGATGATGGGCATAGGCCTGGGCCAAAAGGTCCATGCCCTCCGCTTTATCGACAGATCGCGCGTGACCGTGACGGATCAGTGACTCTGCCGCCCCGTTGAACGTCATGCAGATCTCCATGGGCGCGTCGCAATGCGCGTTGCGATGCTGCATTTTATGACGGCAGTAACAGAGCCCCACGCCCATGTGCGTGGCCGTCTGAATGACCGCTGAGGCCCGTTCATAATCCAACACGTACAGCGCATTTTCACCGGACAGCGCCGGCTCATGCACAAAGGTCCGGCCCAGCTGCGTCTCACCGTCAGTGAAGAGGGCGCGAATGAAATCCTCTTCCACATTCAAATACTGATAGAACAACTCGGCCAGGGCCTTTTGGTCGATGTCTTCACGCAAACGCATCATGGAGAACTCAAAGAATCCAGCCATGGGCGGCGGCAGCGTGTACACCGTTTCCCCATTCTTCTCAATATCGATAAGTACGGCCCGGGACGCCAGTTCCTCCAGTGTTTTTCTCGACTCGACAAGAGGCGTCTTCCAGAGTCTGGCGGCTTTCTCTGCATTGAAAGGTCTGATGGGCAGGGCGGCGATCAATCCCGCCTCGTGTTCAGAGACCAGGATCTTGAGGATGCGATAGAGCAAATCAGACGGCGGCGCCCCTTGAGGAAAACGGTTCAGGCGCTTGACCATCTCGGTATACCCGGTTTTCAACGTCCGATGGGCCATGGCCTCTCCTCTATTCAAGTCGATGGATCAGACGACGCCTCTTTCTCTCAAAACCGATGGCTGGAATTAAGCCTCCCCAGTGCTTCGGCATTCTGGCATGCCCCCCTGCCGACCCGGCGCAATCAAATCAAATAATTCCCATGTTCCCTTGGGCGGGCAGAGCCGGGTTGTTCTGGTCGGCTCTCAACGCAGTCCACAGCCAACCGAATGGCAGCGTCATTTTTTGCTGGAATCTTTTTTCAACATAGGGCATTGCCACACCAAAAACAAGAAAAAAGCGGCACCCCGTTTCCGGAATGCCGCTTTCCATTTTATCACAGATCAATTTATCTCCGTTTGGCCTTTGCCGTGCGCTTAGACCCGCGCCTGGCCGAGGCCTTTTGGGCCGCCCCTGCCTTGCGTCCCGCTGCAGGTTTCACAACCGTGGTCCTTTTCACTGTCTTCTTAGGGGTTCTCACCGTGGTCTTCTTCACCACTGTTTTTCGACCCCGCGCCGGTTTCACCACGGTTCTCTTTTTCACCAGCACCGACCTTCTGGGCGTGTATCTGACTCTATGCACATGCACCACCGGTGTGCGTCGCGCCGCAAAGCTGCGGTGACGGGTATATCGGAGCACACGCGGCCGATACACATTGACATGCACCGCACGATAACGCCGCCACCCATGGGGATAATGGCCCCAGTAATAGACCGAACGATAGGGCCGCCAGGATGCCCTGTAAAGCCAACCCAGCATGGCCCACTGATGCACATGCACCACAGACGGCGCATAGTAGACATCGGGGCCGTAGAGATCCGCGTTGCCGTGCACCTGCATCTGCACATTGTCGTCGGCACTTTTTTCAATTTCTATTGTGGCTACATCCTGAAACTCGTCCTCACCCAGTGCCGCCTGCAGGACGATGATGCGCGTCTCACCCTCAGCCTCTTCGAGAATACGCACATAATCCACATCACCATCTTCATTGAGGTCAAGATTGTTGACGCCGGTCTCTGGGTCATTTAACGCCTGCTCAAAATCCTCAAGCGTCTCAGCCTCTCTAAACAACTCGCCCACGGCCTGAAGATCCAGTCCTTCTCCGGCCGCTGACGATGACGATACGACATTGATCTTCTCCTGAGCCAGCAGCGTCCCAACGACCCAAAGCAGTCCTATACACAAGCATTTTGACTTCATGATATCCTCCAGAAATTCTCGTTCCGACCGGTTACACAAGAATAAACGCATGCATCGACACTTTATTGTGATGTCTCTCTTTTTTTTCATAAGGGACCTCAAAAAAGCATCCCCCAATTGCAGCCGATACAAAAAGTTGTTTTGTAAAGTATAAAAAGCTTCCCCAAAAAACAAGCCGCCCATCAAACAAGGGTTCAATTTTCAACACCCGTCGCCAATATCTAAACACCGTTTGTGAGGCCACATTGGCGCTGGCTGTACTGAAAAATATCGAAGTGTTTAAAAATCAACTATTTGTCAATTCACATCCATCTCTGGCACACGCTTTGTATGACATTATTGTCACATCTTCAAGATACCGATACAATGATCGCAACAAGGACGAGAAAGGGGACAGCCCATGGCCGCTCAAGTCCAGACTCTGCACGATCATCTTGCCGCCGTCAAAGCCAAAAAACGCCGCTTCGAAAACGTCTTCCAGAGTGTGACAAGAATGATACTCGACAAGAAAGTTGAGAAAGTGGTGGTCAATGGCAAGACCACCTATGACTTCACCATCTTCCGGGAAGGGGGCAAGCATATCATCGGCATGTACGATGAGATCAACAGCTTTGTCTCCTACGTCAAAGACGCGGCCGAGGGCGGCTCTTCCAAGGAGATGGCCTATGTGCTGGTGGGCGAACCGGGCAACGGCAAGACCTTCTTTGTGGACTATCTCTGCGGCAAGTACAGGCGCTTTCTCTCCACCGAACCCAACGTCAAATACAGCTTCCGCTTTGTCAATCTCGACCAGCTGGGCCACTACGGGCAGATCAAGACGATAGAATCTCAAACCTATGAAGACCCCCTAATTCTGGCCATGAATCTCTTTGATGATTTCGATGAAACCCGTAAATACCTGACAGCCCATTTCAAATTTTCCGACAAATTACTCAGGACATTCTGGGAGAACTACCGGCCACTGGGCGCGTGCAGCGGCTATATCTGGAACGATATCCGCTACTTCACCGGCGGCGATCTTGAGGCCATGCTGAAATTCATCGAAATTGTGCCCGTGCCCCTCACCGAGAGTCTGGGCACGGTCACGGGCAAGTACCCGGCCAAGGACAAGATCACCTCCTCGGCTGTGGATCTTCTGGGCGAGGAGTCCATACAGCGGCTGCTGCACATTACCGATACGAACAATCCCTATCGATTTGACTTGAGGCGCGGCGCCCTGGCCCGCGTGGCCGGTGGCGGCATTCACTTTGCGGACGAGATCTACAAGAACAAGAAGGATCTGGTGCAGGTCTATCTGGGCGTGATTCAGAACCGGACGATTGAGATCGACGGCTTCAAGTGGCCCATCGACTCGCTGATCATCGCCACTTCGAACAATGCCGAGTTCAACCGTTTTCTGGCCGAGAAGGAAGAGGCGCCCATTGTAGACCGCTGCCGCATTGGCTATGTCTCGCACAACACCAACTATCGCATGCAGTCGGCGCTGACGTCTTACGCCATCGGCAGTGAGACCAAGACCACATTCACCCATGAAAAACTCCATCAGGACCCCAACCTCAACCACGCCGCCTCTGTGGCCGTCACACTCTCGCGTCTGCCCCGCTCTGAAAAACTCACGCCTGTGGAGACCATGAAGCTCTCGGCCGGTGAGGTGGCCGGCGAGAAGTCGATCAAGACCCTGGCCGAGGTCATCGACACGTTGAGCCAGAACCCCGACATCACACAGCGATTCGGTCAGAAGGGACTGGGCCAGCGCAACCTGGGCCGCGCCATTCAGCTCATGGTGGAGACCTCTGAGACCAATGAAGGCATGTGCATGTTTGCCTATGACATCTTCAAGGCCTTTGAACGCGTCATTCTGGACTATGTCACAGACGCCAACGACCGCATCAAATACATTGACGACTTGAAAACGGCCAAGGGTCTCTACCGCGAACGGGTGATGACTGAGATCTTCAACGCCTACATGGATGAGCCCTTTGCGATTCGCAAAGACGTGATGCACTACGTGAACATGGTCATCGGCGTGGATGCGGAAAACCTGGGGCCGGACAAGATGTGGAAATACAAAGACCCGCAGACTGGCGAGCTCCGGGCGCTGAAAATTGATGAGCGCTATGTCAAAAACGTGGAGGAACGTCTGGGCCTTAAAACCGATGAACAGCGCGAGTCCTTCAGAACGTCGATCCGCAAGATCTATGGACAGAAGATCTCGATGGACCCGGGCTATGACTTCATGGACAACCTGGAGCTGGTCAAGGCCGTGACCGATGTGCGGCTCAAGTCTGACATTGCCGGCGCGGGCAGCCTCATCGGGGCCCTGGCCAACCGCACCAACGAGGAGAACCAGAAGCTCTACGACCGCATGATTGAGACCATGCTGGGCAAGCTGGGCTACTGCCGCACCTGTGCACAGAAAACCATCGAATATTTCTGCACCCAGGAAGACGAGCAATAGCATGGCAGGCGATGCTGAAAATCGCGAACGGGACGCCCAGGCACTGACATCGGAGCAGCAGGCCATCCGCCAGCGCGAGTCAGAAGGCGATGGCGCCCATGGACTCTCCACCTCGGCTGCAGATGCCGGCGGCGTGACCGCCGAGATCTACGGCGTACACGATTTGACCGTACTCCAGGCCATGGCGCCCGAGCCCGGCCCGACGCTCTGGCTCAAGTCTCTGGATGAACTGCTGGAACGGGACAAAAAGCGCGAAGAAGACGGCTTCCCCAGAAAAATCCGTGTGGGACGCATGGTGCGCCCCAACAAAACCGGCGCCCAGAAAGTGGTGGTGGTGCCCTCCACCGTGGAAGAGAAACTCATGCACGACCGCATCCGCCCCGAGGACGGTGAGGGCGAATCCTCAGGCGGTTCCGGTGAAGGCGAAGAGGGCGAGGTCATTGGGGAGCAGCCGGTACGCCAAGAGGGCGAAGGCGAGGGCGGCGCAGGCCAGGGCGGCGGCGGCGAGCACGGCACAGACTCAGACGCCTATGAACTGGGCAAGGTACTCACAGAAAAATTCAAGCTGCCCAATCTGAAAGAGAAGGGCAAGAAGCGGTCGCTGACGCGCTACACCTATGACCTCACCGATCGTAACCGCGGCACGGGCCAGATTCTGGACAAGAAGGCGACGCTGCGCAAGATCGTGGCCACCAATATCGCCCTGGGGCGGCTCCCTCCGGCAGCACCCCCCGATCCAACCCGTTTTCTCGTGGCACCGCGTGACAAGGTCTACCGCATTCTCTCACGTGAGAAGGATTACGAGTCTCAGGCCGTGGTCTTCTTTGTGCGCGACTACTCCGGCTCCATGCACGGCAACCCCACCAAGCTGGTGGTCACACAGCATGTGCTGATCTACAGTTGGCTGCTCTATCAATACGCCAGCCAGGTGGAGACGCGTTTTATTTTGCACGATGCAGAGGCCAAAGAGGTCAAAGACTTCTACGCCTACTACAACACACAGGTGGCCGGCGGCACACAGGTCTCGGCCGCTTATAAAATGGTGAACGATATTGTCAAAGACGAAAACCTGGCCCGAGACTACAACATCTACGTCTTCCACGGTACAGACGGCGACGACTGGGACGCCGAAGGCAAGGAGTCCATCCCCCAGCTCAAGACCATGCTCGGCTACGCGGCCCGCGTGGGCATTACCGTGGCCCGGCCCGGCTATGCCCGCGGCCGAGAGAGCGAGATTCAGAAATACCTGGACAAATCCGGGCTGCTCAAAGACGCTCATCATCTGCTCCGCATGGACGTCATGGAAGACGATGCCGAGGAACCGCGCATCATCGAGTCTATCCGCAGACTGACCGGGGAGGACTGAGGCATGCAGCTCATCAACCAGCATACCAAGGCCATCATGGAGGGCTGCAAGGCCCGCGCCCGCAACGCCGGCCTCTCCTTTCAGGACGAGAGTCTGGAGTACATTGTCACCAACCGCGACCTCATAGAACTCTCGCCCAAGGTGATGATTCCCACGTTGTACGACTACTGGGTGCACGACGTGGAGGTGCTCAAAGAGAAGGGCAAGTACGAGCTCTACCCCCACAACCCCTATGAAACCGTGATCAATACGCGGCCGGCCATTTCCTTTTACAACGATAATAATCCGGACTGGCTCAACATGATGATCTTCTATCACGTGCTCGGCCATATCGACTTCTTCCAGAACAACCTCTACTTCCGCCACACCTGGGACACAGACTTCACCGGCGAGGCGCTCAGTGACAAGCGCGTCATTGCCAGGCTGCGCTCAGAGCACGGCCGCTGGGTGGACTATGTCATTGAGTTTGCCCGATCCATGGACAACCTGGTGGGCTACTACTCCGAGCTGAACCGCGCCGATACCATCAGCGCCGACACCTGTTCCAGTCGCATGGATTATTACTTTGATGTCTTTCTGCAAACCGAGAAAAAAGTCTCCATCAGCGGTTATGTGGCGGAGATTCAACGCTACAACCAGTTGGCTGCCGAACTGGGCGACGACGGCGAGTCCGCGTTCTTTGCCGAGGTGCGCCGCCAACACCCTGAGTTTGACGAACGCCTTAAAAAACACAGTGCCGCGCCCGACCAAAAAGCTGTGGATGTGATGCAGTATGTCATGGCCCACTCCGACTTTCTCAATCGCGATGAAAACCGCTGGATGAAGACTGTGATGCAGATTGTACGCAAGACCTCGCTCTTCTTTCAGCCCCAGATCCGCACCAAGATCATGAACGAGGGCTGGGCCTCTTACTGGCATGAAAAACTCTTCTTGAGCGATGACCGCATCAAGGGCCATGAGGTGGACTTTGCCCGGGTACACGCCGGCGTCACCTCGCTCTCACGCGTGGGCCTCAACCCCTACGCCCTGGGGTTGCGGATGTTTTATTATATTGAGGAGATGGCCGATAAAGGCCGCCTGGGCCTGGACTTTGACCGGATTCACAACGCGAGAAGCCGCGAGGATTTTGACACAGGCGCAGGCAGCGGCATGGAGACTATTTTCAAAATTCGTCGGGAGTATAACGACTTTCTCTTTATCAACCGTTTTGTCAATCAGGATTTGTGCAGGCAGTACAACCTCTTTGTGGCCGGCAAGCGGCTGGATCAGCAGCGTATGGTCTGGCAGTACTACGTGAAGAGCCGCAAAGCTCAAGACTACAAGGCCATGCTTCTGGAGGGGCTCTACCATCCGCCGCGCATCACGGTCAATACCGATCACGACGATGACGGTGCCCTGCGCCTCATCCATAATTTTGAAGAGAAGCCGCTGGTGCGCGAATTCATTGGCAACACATTGCTGGGTATCTCCTATCTCTGGGGCGGTCCGGTGATGCTGGAGACGCATCAGGCCGAGGCCGCTGCTCCTGTGCGCCAGACCAATGGCAAAGCCTCAGAGGCAGGGGAGCAACCGATTCGCTGGCGCAAGGTGCGCTACACCCTTAAAGACCGCAAACTGTCCAAAACCACTTTGTCAGGATAGACGGCCATGAAAAATATCTACAACGCCATGGACAATCTCAATCAGGGCATTCATGAATGGAATACGCAGATGCCCATTCCCTTCTATGACTTTCTGGACGTCACTGCGACCATCCCCCATATTATCATCCGCAATGTCTTTCAGGTTTTTCACGATATGATTCTGCACTTTGTCGGCGAGGGCGTGGATGAATACCCAGACGACCCGGAATCGATTCAGTACGTGCACTACGACTTCTCAAAACTCTTCTCCAATGAAACCGGCACCCCCTTTCTGGCGGACCGCCTCTTTGCCAATCGCCTGATGGATCTGGCCCAGTCTCTGAAAACCGGGGCGCAGCAGAATAAAATCTACATCTTCAAAGGCCCGCCGGGCTGCGGCAAGTCCACCTTTCTCAACAACCTGCTGCTGAAATTTGAGGCCTATGCCAACACAGAAGAGGGGCTGCGCTACGAGACGCTCTGGCGGCTGGACAGAAAACAACTGGGCGGCTTTCTGCCCGAGCAGGCCCAGGGCGCCGAGGATGCCTCCAGAGATATTCTGGAAGTGCCCTGCCCCAGCCATGACCATCCATTGCTGATGATTCCCCTGGAGCGGCGCAAAGCCTTCTTTGATGATTTACTGGAAAATGATGAATTCAAGTGGAAGCTCTTCACAGAGAAAGAGTATGAGTGGGTATTTACCGATGTACCCTGCACCATTTGCAGTGCGCTCTACAACAGCCTGCTCTACAAACTGCACACGCCACAGGCCGTGTTCGACATGCTCCACGCCCGCCCCTACCATGTCAACCGGCGCATGGGCCAGGGCATCAGCGTGTACAACCCCGGCGATAAGCCTATGAAGAACAATGTGCTGCGCAATGAGATGGTGCAGAAAGGCCTGAATGCATTTTTAATGGACAGTAACAAAGTACGCTATCTCTTCAGCCGCTACGCCCAGACACACAACGGCATCTACGCATTGATGGACATCAAATCGCACAACATTGAAAGGCTGATTGAATTGCACAACATCATCTCAGAAGGCGTGCATAAAGTGGAGGATATTGAAGAGAATGTAGACAGCCTATTTATGGCGCTGATGAATCCGGAGGATGGAAAATCCATTGACGGGCTCCAGTCCTTCTCCGACCGCATAGAATATATCAATCTGCCCTATGTGCTGGACATTGGCACTGAGGTCTCTATCTACCGGAACATTTTCGGCCGACATATTGAAGCCTCGTTCCTTCCCCGTGTGCTCAACAACTTTGCACGCCTGGTGATCTCCACAAGAATGAATGCCCACTCTGATGCCCTGATGGAGTGGATTGGAGATGGCGAAAAATACAAAAACTACTGCGATAAAAATCTACAGTTATTGAAAATGGAAATCTACTCGGGGCGCATCCCCCCCTGGCTCAAGGAAGAGGACAGAGAACAGTTTACCGCAAAGCGACGCCGTAAACTCATCAGTGAATCCGATAGTGAAGGGCAGAAAGGACTCTCCGGCAGGGACAGTCTTCGTATTTTTTACGACTTTTATACACAGCACGCCGGCAAAGACAGCCTTATTAACATGGCCATGCTGGCTCGTTTCTTTAAAAAAATAAACCCGGATATCCGTAAGCATATCCCGGCAGGATTTATAAACTCACTGATGCGCATGTATAATTATACCCTTCTGCAGGAAGTCAAAGAATCGCTCTATTTCTACAATAACCGGCAGATCAACCGCGATCTCAAGAACTATCTTTTTGCCATCAATTTTGAACCCGGTACCACAGCCCAATGCACCTATACTGGTGAAAAACTGGAGATCACGGACGCCTTTTTCACCAGCATCGAGAACCGACTGCTGGGTCGAGAAACCGAAGCGACAGACCGTCAAAGTTTCAGGCAGATCACACAGAAAACCTATGCCACTGAAACACTGACGCAGGAGTTGATGCTCAAAGGTATGAAGATGACGCAGACACGTCTTTTCAAATCACTCAAAGACCGCTATGTCTATAATCTGAAAGAGAAAGTACTGGCGCCTTTTCTCAAGAATGAAAATTTTAGAAATGCCATTAAAGCCTATGATACTGAAGAGTTTAAAACCTTTGACGACAGAATCCGTGAAGACGTCAGCCATCTGATCAAAAACCTGGTCCGAAAATTCAACTACACGCAACTGGGTGCCCGGGAAGTCTGCATCTATGTCATTGATGAGGATGTGGCGGAACAGTTTAAAAACGAATAGGGGAACGGGGCGGTGTGGACGGGTGGATAGAGGCCTCTCCAGGAGACTGGAGAGGCCTCAAATTTCTGAGGTTTATTCATGCTTCAAAGATTTCACAGGATCTGCAAGCGCCGCCTTCACGCTCTGGAAAAGCGTGACTCCTGCGCTAACGCTGACCACAAGGCCCAGTGCCTGAAGCGGAATCTGCCATCCAATCTTAAAATGATAGGCAAAATTCGACAGCCATCTGTGCATTCCCCAGAGGGCAAGTGGGACGGCCAAAACAGCCGCAACCATGCCCCAACGAATGAGTGAGACAACCATCCGGCTGCTAATATGAAAGACTGAGGCGCCCAGCACCTTACGGATGCCAATCTCTTTGACGCGGCGTTCCACCTCGTAAGATGTCAGCCCCAGAAGCCCCAGGCATGAAATTACAATGGCCAGCATGGCAAACAGCTCAATCATAAGGCCCAATTTGATTTCAGTTTCATAGGCGCTCTCAATGGAAGATGCCATAGACACGTATTCAAAGGGATAGAGTGGTGCAAATCTCTGCATGATTTCTTTCAAGCCCTGAAGACTTTTTTGAAGGTCCGTTGCTGACAGCTTAACGCATAGATAATGATAAGTTCTGTCGGTGTTCAAGCGGATATACATAGGCTGTATCGCTTCATGCAGTGGACGAAGATGATAATCGCCGATGATACCGATAACCGGCCCTTCCCTGCCGCTTCGTCCGAACATACGGCCCAGAGGCTCCTCCCAACCCATGCTCTCTACAGCCGATTCATTAAGCAGATAGGCAGTGCCCTCCCCTTCATCAAAATTTCGGCCAGCAATGATTTGAATGCCGAACAGATCGATAAAATCATGATCCGTCACATTCTGACAGATGAGTGTACGCTCATTCTCCCCCTGCCCAGGCCAACGCGCACCTTCCCAGGAGTTATTATCGTTGGGCAAATGTTGCGCACCGGAGACCGATAAAACACCTGGGAGGCGTAACATGGCCGCCTTGACCTGCTTCCACTGTCTGCGTGCCTCACCGTCTCTCACCCTGACCACAGCGATATGCTCTTTTTCAAACCCCATGTCTGTATTTTTAATAAACTGAAGTTGCTGATGGATAACAAGGGCGCCGATAATCATTGCAATGGAGATGACAAATTGAAACACAACCAAGCCATTCTTGATCCAGGAGTCTTTGCCCGTTGAACACGGCGCTGAAAAACGGAAAATATCCACAGCGGGAAAACGTGTCATACGAAACGCCGCATAGGCCCCGGCAACAAAGCCGACCACGATCCACAGCAGAACAACAGCTAAAAATACGGCTGGAGACAGGAGTCGTTCGAAAGAGAGTGTACGGTCCATAAGGCGCCCGAAATCAGGCAAAAGAAGCGCCACCATTGCCAGAGACAGTGCTCCAGCCAGGAAAGTCGTCAGTAGAGACTCCCCAAGCTGCTGTTGAATGAGCTGACTACGCTTGGCGCCAATCACTTTGCGCAACCCCATTTCCTTACTGCGGTGCAGGGCCCTGGCCGAGGCCAGATTCATATAATTGATGCAGGCAATGATCAAAATGAGAATAGCAATAGCAGCAAATAAAACAACGGTATTGAGATTCCCTTGCGACGACAGACGGAAATCATAGTCTGCTGTCCTCAAATGGATATCGGAAACCGGTAGTAATGAATAGGTGCTTTTGTTCTTCGTCAATTCATGAATGGCCAGGTTCATCTTTTTCGCCATCATTTTCACATTCACATCAGGGTTCAGCCGCACATAGGTATAATAACCAGAATAGCCCCAATTCGTCAGATCACGTCCACGCATCTCCGCATAGGTTTTAAAGGGGGCAATGACATCCATCCTGAAATGGGCGTTTGCCGGCATATCCGCATAGACGCCAGTCACTTGAAATTCATGCTTACCGACATAGATATCCTCGAAGTATAAAATTTTGCCCAATGGAGGCTCATCACCAAAATACCGGGCTGCCGCAGACTCAGACACCAACAGACCATACGGCTCCCTTAAAATTCTGGCGGCATCTCCTTCTCGTAAATGAAGTAAGAACATTTCCATGACGCTGGGATCTGCCCAATAAAGCGAAGGTTCCAACCGACTTCTCTTCTTATTGGCCAACAACGCAAATTCACCGTAATGCCTGAGGCGGGTATATAATTCAACTTCCGGAAAACGGGCTTTGAGCATTGGGCCGATGGGTGCGGAAGTGATGGCTGAAGGGCCAAAGCCAAACTCCGGATTGGTGACCAAATACATCTGGTCAATTTTTGGATGATATTGATCATAACTTAATTCATGAACCACATACATAGCAATAAGCATAAAAGCCGCCAACCCCACAGCGAGACCTGTGACATTAATCAGAGCGAAGAGCTTCTGTTTCTTCATAAGACGCCATGCTGTCATCAAGTAGGTTTTTAACATTGCTGCCTCCCAATTAAAATGATGATGACGGACCGCTATTACTGAAAAGACAAGGTGCTGCCAATACCAAAATTTGGCTGAGCTAACCCCATACCTATCGAGATGTCGATGAAATATCTCATCAAAATCACCGAGTCTAGCCTCAGATTGATACAAACGACTCAGAATCCAATGGGCTAAAAATGGCGGTGCTTTTTTATTCTTACAAAAAAAGGCCACACTCAATCTCCCCAATCTACTTAAAAGCTATATCCGGAATTCCGTGATAGAGCGCTTTTTGCACTTGACGGATCTCATGAAGCGCCTGTCCCCCCTCTTCGGTAAGCGTATACATGCACTTGCTACGTCCACCCCGCTGAGCGGTTGGATTGCTGAGATTTTTGTAAACGAAGGCTTTCCCGGTCAGCTTGTCCAGCGGCACATAAACCGCACCCAAAGTCCATTCATGGCCGGTGAGAGTTGAGACCAGGTCCCGAATGGATACGCCGTAGGCATTGTCTTTCAAACGCCAAATGGCCACCAATACTATCTCCTCACTTCGACTCAAAAGCCGCATTTTTACCTCGTTATTACTTTTACAAATTAAGACATATCAACCAGAAAAAAGGCCTGACAAGGCCAAAATTTCATGGATGCCCTCTCTATCAACCGCCTTCAAAAAAAATTACTTCGGCATCAACAGCACCATATCGACACTATATTAGACTGCGCACCCCCAATATTGTTACCAAAATTTCAAAAAAAGACCGCCATCAAAGACAGCGGCCCTCTGTAAACAGGAGGAATACAGATTCAAATTGCCGGTTTGCTATTCATGCCGCAGCACATCGGCGGGATTTGCAGACGAAACCTTGAGCACCTGTGTAATCACAGTCAACACCGCAATGACTAATGCAGCACCGCCGGCAGCGGGCATGGCCCACCAGGGAAAGGGAGAACGCACGGCAAACTGCTGAAGCCACTGATCGATATAGGTGCCTGAAAGCAGCCAGGCCACAGCACAGGCCAGACCCACCCACTTCACAAAATCGAGCGTGAGCATGCCAACAACCTGACTGTCTGCCGCACCCATGACCTTGCGAACGGACATCTCCCGCTTTCGGCGCTGTATGGTGTAGGCGGCCAGCCCATAGAGTCCCAAGGCCGATAAGGTCAGGGCCACAACGGCAAAAACCATCAAAATCTGACGCAGCCGCCGCTCGCCGGCGTAGCGTGCTCTGAGTCTTGCATCCAGAAATTGCGGCGCATAGGGCAGTTCTGGATAGTGACGCCGGAAGGCCGCCTCTAAAGCGGCCAGCGCCGGCTGCATGGCCCCGGGACGGATGCGGATATCCACATGGTCTCCCTGCCGCGCATAGACCATCACCAGCGGTTTCACCGCATGATGCAGTGTCTGAAAGCGGAAATCATCCACTACACCGAGAACGACGCCCTCGTCCTGGCCCACATGGATCTTCTCACCCACTGGATTTTCCATACCCATGGCCTTGGCCGCAGCTGCATTGATCACAAAGCCTGGGGAGGCGTCGGGCTCCCCGGTTTTAAAGAAACGTCCTTCTATCAAATCAATGTCGAATACGCTGAGATAGTGCTCATCCACGCGATACACCGGCTGCACCGCATCATGCTGCTGACCGTCACGGCTCCAACTCACCCCGGTATAGGCCGGATCACCGTCGGGCACATGATAACACGACCCCACAGCCATCACATCGGGATGCCGGCTGATCTCCTGTCTGAAAGCCGTGTAAGCCGAATAGGGATACTCACCGCCGGTGGGCAAAAGCACAATATGCTCATGGGCGAAGCCCAGAGGATAATTAAGGATATAGCGCAGCTGCCCATAGATGGCCACACCCGAGGCGAGAATACCGATGGTCAGGATAAATTGCACGACAACCAGTGCTTCACGCAGCCGTCCCGCCATGCGGCGCTCGCCGCCTGTGGCGCTGCTTCCGGGCAGCATGGGCCGGCGCCGGACCAGCATCAAAGCGGGTACAATGCCCGCGGCAATGCCCAAGGCGGTCAGTGCAATCAGCGCGCCCGCCCAGATCGAAATGGGCAGTTCAGCAAGTGAAAAGTGGATACCGGACCACCGGTTGAACAGGGGAAGTCCCAGCAGGAAAAAGCCGAAGCCCACCAGGCCCGCCACCCAGGTCAGCAGCATCGATTCCAGCAGGGTCTGGCGGGCCAGCAGCCAGGGCCGCGCCCCCAGAACCATTCGGAAACTCAGCTCGCGCAGCCGCGTCAAAGAGCGGGCCGTGGCCAGATTGATGTAGTTGATCACCGCCAGGAAGAGAATGAGTCCCGCAATGCCGGAGAAGAGACGCACAGTCACAATATCACCGTGCGGGCCGTCCCAGCGCGTGCAATTGGCGTGGAGCCGCACCCGGGTGATGGGCTCCAGCACCAGGTGTACATTTTCGTCGACATTGTGCCGCCTGAGCATGGCCTCTATCTTCTGATTGACTGTTTCAACCCGGGCCTGCGCATTCAGGAGCACGTAGACATTATAGTCGGCAGCCCCCTCCCAGCTGTCCGGGTTGGGCTGACGGATCCGGTAGTACAGGGCAAAAGACTCCAGAAAATCGAACTGCAGCGGGGGACTGGTCTGCCTGGGCACATCGGCCATGACGCCGTTCACCGTGCCCGACCAGCGCCGTTCCACGCGCAGCACCTTGCCAATGGGGTCTTCATCGCCAAAGAAACGACGGGCCGTGGATGCGGTGAGCACAAGGTCGCCTATCTCGTCCATGGCCCCCTGCTGTTCGCCCTGCAGCAGCGGCCAGCCAAAGACCCTGAAGAAGGACTCTTCGACACGAAGCCCCTTGAGCCTCAGGGCCTTGTCACCGTAGAGATAAAGGCCGCCGGTGGAATGAAAACGGGTGGATTCGACGATCTCGGGAATCTCATCCTTGAGATACTGCGCCAGCGGACCCGGTCCCACCGGAATGCTTGAGTCGCCATGAACACTGATCACCCGGCAGACGCGTGATGCATTGGGGAGATGCCTGTCATAGCCCTTTTCATCGCGTATCCAGGTCAAAATAAAGAGCACCACCGCCAACCCCAGGGCCAGACCTACGGTATTGATCAGCAAATACTGTTTCTGTCTCAATAATCGCCTTCCCGTGGCCAGGAGATCCAACTTAAAGATATCCCAGGCTGGTGCCCAATGAAGAAGTAAAGCGACGCCCCAAATGCGGCAGAGTTGCCCCCGCCTCCACAGGCCGTTGCATTTTTGTCTCTGTGCAATGCGGCAGGCCTGCTGCTCATGCAAGTCGCCCAACAGAGCATGAATGGTTTCCATGGGAAGCCAACGAGACATCCATTTTTCAATACCTTTATTTACACGGCGATTCTCATGATTCATGGGCGCACCCTTCTTGTCATGTGTCGTGTCAATCCATTCTAATCGATTGTACCGGGGGCCTCCTGGCGGCTCTGAACGCCTGAATGCCCGATGCAAGTACAGCCATCACCAGTGTGATCAGTAAAGAAAGCGGCAGCAACACCCAGGGCATCTCAATGCGATTGGCAAAACCCTGCAGCCAGTGACGAAGCATGAAAACGGCCAACGGCCAGGCCATGAGATTGGCCCAAAGCAGGTTCCGCAGCGTCTCAGCGGAGAGTAACCCAATCAGAATACGCGTTGAAGCGCCCAGCACTTTGCGCACGGCCAGTTCCTTGCTGCGCATTGCCGCATTGAAAGCGGCCAGGCCAATGAGTCCCAACGCAGAAATAGTCAGGGCAAGCACAGTGAAAAAAGTCATGAGTCGAGACATGATCGCCTCCTGCCAGTACTGCCTGTCCAGCACCTCATCCAGAAAATGACACTCAAAGGGATAGTCAGGATTGAATTGATTCCAGACCTCCCTGATCTGGGCAATGGCGGCCTGCCGCCCCCTGGCAGTACCTTCAGATTGAATGCGGATCAACACAATGCCCATGAGATCAATGCCGTTATCGTCATAGTTACTCAAGATGCGATAAATGCGAGGCGACGTCTCATGCCGTAAAGAGTTAAACTGCGCATTTTTAACCAGTCCAATGATACGGGACTGGGGTGAAACGCGCCCAAATCCCAGGCCATGCCCAATGGGGTCTGACAAATTCATTGCCGATGCGGCGGCTTCATTGATGACAAAGGCGCCTGATGCATCCGTGGGGATTTCCTTTAAAAAGGAGCGGCCCTGCATGATTTCCATGCCCATGGCATCAAAATAGCCGTAATCCACTGACGCCAATTGCACTGTAATGACACGATCGTCATCCTTCCCTTCCCAATGCATGCTACTGCTGTTCAGGGCCGTGGTAGGCATACAGTCTCTGGATGCGACCGCTGTGATCAACGGCGACGCCAGCAGCGACTGCTTGACCACTTCATAATTGTTTCGAATCCCCTCTTTTAGCGGGACGTAGACCAGATCAGTCCCGTTATATCCCGGTGTGGCATTCTGCATAAAATTTAACTGTCTGGCAATGCCCAGTGTCATGATGATGAGAAAAATAGAAATCACAAATTGCAAAATGACCAGAACACGACGGAGCTTGAGGCCTTTTCCAATACGGGTGGCGTGGGCCTTGAAGACCTGTACAGGATTAAATGCAGAGAGATAGAATGCCGGATAACTGCCCGCTGCTAAAGCAGTAATCAAGAGTATGCCCAACAGAGACAGACCCAGCCCGGCATTGATCGTTACAGGCAGCAATTCAAATCCAAAAACGACCTGAAACATCTTTGTGAGTTGGGAATAAATCACAATAGCCACGCCCATTGCCAGGGCTGTATAAGTCATGGCCTCGCCCAGGAATTGCAGGATGAGCATGCACCTGCCGGAACCCACCACCTTGCGTAATCCCACTTCGCGAGCACGTCCGGTGGCACGGGCCGTCGCCAGATTCATAAAATTTATACATGCAATGATCAGGACAAGCAGGGCAATGCTTGCAAAAATCTGGACGGTTTTTCTGGGGGTGACCTGTGCAGAACCACTGCGAACCCCGGCGTTGAGATGAATATCAGTCAAAGGCTGCAGGATAAATTTCTCAAGATATTGCGCCTGATTGGGATTGTTCTGTGCAAAAAGTGCTGTAATTTTGTCAGCCACAGCATGGGCATCGGCGTCCGCATGTAATTCCACATAGGTGGTCTGATTAAAATTACGCCAACTGTACCCCCCCTCCCAGAACTGTTCACCCAGCGCATGCGAATCAATGAAGTCAAAATGAATATGAGAATTAAGCGGCACATCTCTAATCACCGCTGTCACATGATAGGTTTGCCAATTGTTCCAGATCATCTCCTGGCCGATAGGATCTTCATCACCAAAATACTTCTTGGCCATGGACTCGGTCAGAACCAATGCTCTTTTGTCTGCCAGGGCATGACTGGGATCACCCCGCAAAAATTCAAAACTGAACAGGTCGAAACAGGCCGGATCGAAGGAGACCAGGCCATCCTCGTAAAAGGCTTTATCGCCATGTTTGATGATGACACGCGAGCCGGGCATGAACCTGACGGCACGCACAACCTCCGGGATCTCCTCTTCAGCGGCGCCGGCAAGACGCCCCGGTGTGTTGGCTGTAGCCAACGCCTGATCTGTCCACTTGCAGACCACGCGGTAGATGGATTGATGTTTCTCATGAAAACGATCATAACTCTGTTCCTGGGCCACCCAGCGAAAAATGACCATGGCGCAGGCCATGCCGATCGCCAATCCCAATATGTTAATCGCTGCATAAATTTTCTGACGACGCATGTTCCGCAGGGCGGCTTTTAAATAATTACTCCACATGACCAGGCTCCAGGCTAAAGTATTATAAATAATGGGTAGGATGGATTGAAACAGCAGCATCCAGTACCAGCAGCGGGCGCGGAATGCCCCCTCCGTCGTATGAATATCGCGATAGCCCTCCTCAAAATCACCCAATACCCCATGATGCTCCTGAGTATGAAGCAGAGCTTTGAGCAGCCCACGCGCCAGTCGTGGTGATTGTGGTCCATGACAATGCAGGGGCTTCAAGACCGGCCACCACGTGCATTCAGCGCAATGCGCTCCAGGCCGTCCCAGAGTTTTTCATGCACGTCGCGTGAGGCCTTCAACACCTTCACCCCCTCGCCGGTGAGACGATAGTAACGCCGGCTCATGCCGCCGCGTTCGGGACGGGGATCACTCTGTTCCGCTTCGAGAAACCCTTTGCGCACCAACCTGTCCAGGGGCACATAGATACCGCCGATAGAGATATTTCTGCCGGTGACCTCCTTTAAATACTGTCGGATGGGCACACCGTAAGCCGCTTCGCCCAGGCGCCAGACGGCCAGCAGAATCTGCTCTTCCTGTTTGGATAGATCCGCCATGATGATCAACTCCAAGATTTATTCTTTAATTTAGAATGAATAACGATACCAAGATACAACACGGCAAAGGTGATGTCAAGGATTAATTCTATGTCTTAGAATGATAGCATGAAACAGTCGAAAAAAGCATGCAAAGGCAGGACTGAAACGGGGCGTTGAACATAAAAAGCAGGGGCGAACTCTGTATTCGCCCCTGCTGTGGTGCTATCTTTGAATCTTATAGGCCATGAGTACATTGCCGTGACGAAGATAAAGCATCCCTCTGTCAATCACAGGCTGTGAAAAATGTTCCTGCGTCCCTTGGGTGATTTTGAAGCTGCTGATCACCTGAGGCTGACCGTTGTTGGGGCGGATGAGATGCACGATTCCCCTTTGATTATAATAATAAATCAAACCGTCCGCCGAAACCGTATTGCCGCTGCCCAGCCGCAGCGTACCGGTGACCTCCCCTGTCTCTGCATCCACAGCCACAAAGCGTTTCTTGGCGGTGGCGCCGCCGTAGAGCACATGGTCCAGCTTGACAAAGCCGCCCATGTAATCATCAAAATCTGCATTGCGCCAGACCTGGGTGATCTGTGTGCCGTCTTCCGAGAGCTTGAGTTTCACGCCGCAGTTGCCGTCGCCGGCCGCGTAATAGATAAAACCATTTTCATAATAGACAGTGTTGCTGTGCGTGTCGCCCATGCCCAGCCGATGCTTCTCCACAGGCAGATTGTCCTGCAGATGTGTCCAGAGCAACGCGCCGGTTTCTGTGTCGATGCCCATCAGTGCATAGGCGGAAAAGGTGACGAGCACATGCCGGTCTTTCAATTTGATGATATTGGGCGCATTGTAGGCGGGGCGCTCCCCCACACCGGGGCACGACCAGATCGGCTTGCCTGTGAAGCGGTTCAGGGCCACCACATTGTGCGTCTTACCGCCAGGCGTCAGGAAAACTTTGTCGCCGTCAATGGCCGGGGCTTCGGAGTGGCCGTGCATGGTGAATTCGCCCTGAAAATCCACTTTTAGATCTGCAGACCACTTCTTATCACCGGTCTGCCGGTCAAAACAGGCCAGGTTGCCCATGCCTGAGCAGACGTAAATTAAATTCTCAACGACAGTGGGACAGGCGCGCGAGCCGGGAAAGGTCTTGATCCACTCCGGGCCATACGCCTTCTTCCAGATCTGCCGGCCCTTCAAATCAAAGGCAAAGAGATAGCCCGTGCCTTCAATCTCACCCTGAATATAGAGGTGGTCGTTCACAATAGTCGGCGAGCCGTAACCGCGACCTATCTCCTCCACAGCCCAGTCCAGCTCAGGTCCGGTTTCAGGCCATTCAGTCAGTAGATTATTACCTTCAAAGATACCGGCATGGTGATTTCCGCGCCACTGTGTAGCGCTTTGGCCAAAGGCCGAATAACCGAGCAGTGACAGGACAAAAGTCACAAAACAAATCTTTTTCATCATAGGGCTTCCTTAATAAATGATAAAGGGACGACAGGGACGCCAACAGCTTCACATTGAATGCATACAATTTACAATGAGGCAGGTGATTTTCAAAACAGGAAATCCATGAACGGCGCAGAGCCCAGCCAGCAGGCCACCTGCCATGGCGGTTAAAAATAACCATTCCGAATTTTACTTGACAATGGCCCGATGGAGATCTATCTTGCTATGACCAAAAATTTAAAAATAGTCATAGGGTTTTCATGGGGCGTGCATTCACAGAAAAAGACAGAGCGACAATCCGGGCCAAACTGCTGGATTCTGCAGCTGAACTGTTCGGCCGCTACGGCCTGAAAAAAACCGCCGTTGACGACATTGTCAAAGCGGCCGGTGTGGCCAAAGGGACGTTTTATCAATTCTTTCCATCCAAAGAAAGCCTCTATTTTGAGATCTTTGACACACTGGAAAACAACATACAGCGGCCCATGCTCGCCAGGCTTGCCGAGGTCAAACCCCTCACCCCAAGGGCTTTCGCCCACTTTCTACTGGACAGCCTCCAGGCTATAGAAGACGCCCCCTTGCTCAGGCAAATGATGGCCGGCAATGACATGGACCAACTCTGGCGCCGCCTCACACCAGAACAGATAGAGGCGCTCTCCAGCAAAGACGAAAAAGTGATGCTCCCCTTGATCAGGCGCTGGCAGGCCGCAGGAGAAATGGCCCCCGAAAACCCGGCAGTCATTGTACAAAGCATCCGCTGTTTCTTCATGCTGACGCTTCATGAAAGAGAAATTGGCGCAGCCCATTTCAATGCAACAATGAAACTCATGGCCGAGGCCATTGCCCACAGGTTGGTGCCCCATGATTAAAGTTGAAAATTTAGACTACACCTATGCAGACAACACAAAGCCCACACTGCATGCCATCAATTTCAAAGTCAACCGGGGCGAAATTGTGGGCTTTCTGGGCCCTTCCGGTGCAGGAAAGTCCACCACACAAAAAATCCTTATTCGATTGCTGCAGCATTACAAGGGCAGTGTCAAGTTATGGGATCAGGAAGTCAAAACTCTGGACAGGAAGGCGGCCGCACGCATCGGCGTGGCCTTTGAGGTGCCGCGTTTCTATGTCAAACTTACGGCCAGGGAGAACCTGGCCTTCTTTGGCGGCCTCTATCCGGGGCCTCTGGAAGACGCCAATATGCTGATGGACGCCGTGGGCCTGGCCGACGATCTGGACACCCGGGTGGCCTCATTCTCCAAAGGCATGCGCATGCGACTCAATTACTGCAGGGCCGTGCAGCACAATCCTGAGCTGCTCTTTCTGGACGAACCCACAGCCGGCCTCGACCCCGTACATGCACGGCGGATTGAAACCCTCATCAGCCAGCGCCGCGACCGAGGCGCCACAGTCTTTCTCACCACGCACAACATGCATGTGGCGCAGAACCTCTGCGACCGCGTGGCCTTTATTGTGGATGGCCGCCTGAAGCTCATCGACACGCCCAGAAACCTCAACCTGGCGCACGGGCGGCGCCGTCTCAAAGTCGAACATCGGCGGGATGATCAATGTGTTGTTGATGAATTTAATCTGGATACGCTCAGCGATAATGGCGACTTTCAGGCCATTCTCAAAGCCGGGCAGATTGAGACCCTGCACACGCAGGAAGCCACACTGGAGCAAGTATTTCACCGCGTCACCGGGAGCCGTCTGGCATGACACTCTGGCATTTGATGAAAAACGACTTCCGCTTTCAGTGGCGCCACGGCATTCACAGCGCCTATGCCGTGGTGATTCTCCTCTATGCCATCACGCTGAGACTCCTGCCGGATTCCATTCGACCGGGGCTGATGGCCGGCCTCCTCTTCTCCGATGTCACCGTCTTTGGCTTCTTCTTTGTGGGCGGCATTGTCCTGCTTGAGAAATCTCAAGGCGTACAAACGCCGCTTTTCATGTCGCCCATTGCCCCCACCGCCTATCTCTATTCCAAGATGACGACAATGGCCTTAAACAGCCTTTTCTTTGGCTCGGTTTTGATTCTGAGCTCCGGTGTGCACCTCTTTTGCTGGACCGACACCCTGCTGTCTGTGCTGCTCATGTCCGTTTTCTTCACACTGCTGGGCCTGGCCATAGCCATGCGCGCGCCACACCTCAACGCCTACTTCATCCTTTCCATCCCGGCAACCCTGCTGTTGTCGGCGCCCATGATTCTACTGGCGCTACCCATCACTCATCCATGGCTCTGGCTCTTCCCTGTGACAGGCGGCTGGCAGATCATGGCCTCAGGCATTTTAAGCCAGCATGTGATGTTTTGGCCTGCAGTTCTGACCCTTTTGGCTTCCATTTTCGCGGTATGGACGTTGACAAAGAAATGGCTTTATCGATTTGTCATTGGCGGAGGGAATGTCTGATGAAATCGTGGCAGTATTTTGACATCAAACAGATCTGGCGCGACGGTGCGCTGCGTCTGCTGCTCATCGCGCCGGTTCTGATTTTAGCCGTCTTTGTCGGGGGCGTTCCGGCGCTGGGCCTATGGGCACGCGCACAATACCATTTTGACTGGACGCCATACCGGCCCTTTATTGCCGGCTTTGCGGCCATGCTTCCGCCTCTGCTCTATGGTTTCATGGCCACTTTTCTGGTGATTGACGAACGCGACGAAGGGCTGATTGAATACTTCCGCGTGACCCCGCTGACGGCCAGAGGGTATCTGCGTCACCGCCTGGGCATGGTCTGGATACTGGGAACAGTGGGTGCCGCCTTCACCCTGGCCCTGCTCTGGCCTGGCGGCCTCTCCTTCTGGCTCTGGCTCTCTACTGGAATCATTCTCGGCATACAGGGCGTACTCTTCACATTGACCATCACTGCCCTGGCCAGCAATAAAGTGGAGGCCCTGGCCATGGGCAAGCTCGCGGGCCTCATTCTGCTCTTTCCAGCGATGGCCTACTTCACAACCTCGCCGTTTCGTTATCTGGCTGCGCCCATCCCCCATTTCTGGGTGGGCCACCTCCTGCGGCAGATGGCCAGAGACGGCGCCGTGCTGCCAACGCTGATGCTTGCCTGTGGCCTGCATCTGGCCGTAATACTGATTTTTCTTCCACCCTTTTTTAAACGCACGGATTAAAAAAGGGGACGGCTCAACGCCTGTCCCCTTAATATTTCTATTCAGTATATCACAAAAAACTACGAATCCGGGCTGATCTCCCCGGCTTTCTTCAAAGCAATCTTGGTCAGAATGGGGCCGATGATCTCAAAGAAAATGCAGGTAGCCGTAACCGTGGTGATCACCATGGCGCCAATCTCATCCCCAGTGGTGACGGCCTGACCGTTCACAGTTTCCACCACACGGCCAATCCCTTTAAATTCATGTTTGACAATCAAGGCCAGTCCAATGGCCACGCCCGCCTGGGAGAGAATACCGAGCCCGATCCACTTCTTAATCTTCTCCTCCACATGCCCCATCATAGCGCCCAGGCGTGAACCCAGAATCAGCCCGCCGGAGCGTAACAGCACATACACCAAACCCAGCAGCCCCAGAGAGGGCAGTGCCGACAGATGTAAATTGGCGCCGGCCAAAGTAAAAAAGAGGATAAAAAGAAGGGGCATAAACACCGGCAGCCTGTCATGCATTCTCTGCACCAATGCATGGGGCTGTGTATTGACAATGATCATACCAATAATCATATTGGTCAGAATCAAGGAGAGATGCAAGAGGCCACAGATCCCAATGGAAGCCAGGATAAAGCCAAATGTCAAGATCATGATCTCGCCGGGATTCTCCAATCTGCGGGCCAGGAAAGAGAAGAGCACGGCAATGACTCCGCCGAACAGCATGCTGAGAAAGACCTCTTTCAACGGCAGCAACAGAGAGGCAACAATGGACTCGCTGCCGTCACCGGCTTCACCAAGCAACAGCATGCGTGCAACGGCAGCGGCAAAGCCAAAGATAATGATGCCCAGACCATCATCAAATCCCACCACGGCATAGAGCGCCTTGGTCAAACTGCCCTTCGCCTTAAACTCATGGATTACCGCAACCGTCCCAGCCGGGGCGCTGGCCGGGGCAATGGCGCCGAATATCAGGGCCAACGGCAGGTTGCCTGTGAGCAGATAGACGCCACCCAGAACGAGTATAAACGCGCCAAAAGATTCCACAAGAATGATATAGACAATACCTATACCCAGCCGTTTCAGTGCTGAAAACTTGAGCTCAAGACCAATGGAAAGCGCCACAAAGCCCAGGGCTATTTCCGTGATGAATGAGAGTTCTGTCTGGACACTTTCATGCATCAGATTCAGCAACGAAGGACCGAGAATAACCCCGAAAAGCATAAAGCCGATAATAGAGGGCAGTCGGGCATATTTCATATTCCGACCGAAATAAAAACCGAGAATAACGGTCAGTCCTAAAAGCATCAGCATGGGCATTTCAAAGCCCAGTTCAAGATTTTCCATAGTATGCCCCGATCAAACGTCCAAAGAACCAATTGAGAAAAAGAGATCTTGCACCATCGCCATCACACCCTTATGCTGAGGGAGACCTTCAATCAGGACATTCAACTTCTGCAGGGCGCGATTGGTCTGGCTTTTTGGCACCACTGCCATGATGATACGGTTAAAGCCCTGCTGTTCGCGGGTCCAGAAACTGGCAAACAACGGCATATTATAAAGATATTTACCGGCGTTGTTGGCCTCTAAAACCGACAGATAGCCATCATCAATCTCAGTCAGAATATCCAGAACATCGGGAAACTTCTCCTCATCCTGAACAATAACGGTGAAGAGATGATGGTCCATCTGTAGCGGCACATCATCGCGCTTGGGACGCTTGGTATCAATATAGTCACGGAGTTTCTCTGGAGAATCGGCCGCAATCAAGGCCTGTACATGTTCAGGCTGTCTCAAAAAACGGGCAATATTTGACAATACCCCAAGATGCTGATTACGCTTGGCATCGGGTGCAATGATATAGACGAAGAGCCGGGTCGGCTTGCCGTCCAACGATTTAAAATCAACGCCTCCTGGTACGGTCAGCAGCCCCACTTGAAACTGATCCACCTTGTCGGTGGCGAAATGTGGAATGGCGATGCCGTTACCAAAACCCGTCGTCCCCAGATTCTCTCTATCGGAAAACCCCTGATAAACATCATCCTCGCTGCAACCGGCCAGACTCGGGCTTTTTTTGGCCAGCTTGGCCAGTCGCTTCAGAACATCAGCCTTGTCTTTCGCCGTCACGCCAACCTCTATGCAGCTCTGAGACAAATACTCCGCTAACTTCATAAATAACTCCTTCATTGTGCACATTTGGAATTGCTGCCGGCAAGTCGGACTTAATATAGTACGAATTGCGGAGAAATCAAGGAGAAAGTCAAACTTGACATCTTGACATAGAGGCTGTTCTCTATTACTTTAATAGAGATGTCCTGAACCAGCCGGTTAATATCCAAGATGCGAGCTAGAGTCACCCGCCCCATTGGGCGGGGAAACCTAGATACGGAGAAAAAAATGGACCGTCAGAATCTACACATACTCTACGCTGAAGATGAAATCTCAAATCGGGAGCTTTTGGCCATCAAGCTGCAACGCGCCGGCTTTGACATTACAGGTGTCCGCGACGGTGAATTGGCATGGCAGACCTATCAGCAACGGCATTACGACCTGGTGATACTCGACCACTATATGCCCAAGATGGATGGACTCGATGTGGCCATGCGTATTCGTGAAGTCAATCAGGACATTCCTATCATTGGCATTACCAGCAATGATGGACTGATAAAGACGCTTCAAGCCGCTGGATTTAACGCCGTTCTCATCAAACCCATTCGGGGGACGGCCATCGTTGATCTCATCCGCGACCTCCTTCACATCCCTGCTCCCTCACAGCCATCGCCATAGCCCCCGCGTTCAAAGCATGTGACTCTTTTCACTGTTTCCCATGGCCACAGCGCGGTCAGGCCGGGTGATCCAATGGCTCCACGCACCAGCATAGAGGCGCGGCATGCCCAGGCCCGCATGGGCAAAGGCGAGCACATTGTGACAGGCCGTTACGCCCGACCCACAGTAGAATATTGTATGATCGGCCGGTCGGTCACCCACAATCGGCGCAAATCGATGTTGAAGTTGCTCCTGGCTCAGAAACAGCCCGGACTCATCTAAGTTATCAGCAAAAGGCAGATTAACCGCCCCTGGAATATGTCCGGCCACGGGATCCAGCGGTTCTACCTCCCCCAGATAGCGCTCACGGCTTCTCGAATCCACCAAAGCGTAGGTTGGATTCTCCTTGATCGAATCTACAAAGTCAGCCTCTACCACCATCTCCGGCCTACATTGAGGCTCAAACACGCCCCGGTCAGGCGTGGCGGGGCGATCGCTTACCGGAAATCCACCCTCGCGCCAGGCCGTCCACCCGCCGTTCAGCACGGCCACGCTGTCGTGCCCAAGCCACTTGAGCATCCACCACAGTCTTGAGGCAATGGCGCCGCCTTTGTCATCATAGACAAACACCTGAACACGGTCATCAACACCCCATGTAGACAGCCGCTCTATGACTGCCTCTACATCGGGCAGCGGGTGACGACCGGTCTCTCCGGCGATGACCGGTGCAGAGAGGTCCCGATCGAGATGGGCGTACACCGCACCGGGGATATGGGCCATCCCATAGGCTGATGCCCCCCACGCCGTATCCTCCAGGTGAAAACGGCAGTCGATCACCACACAATCCTCACGATGAAGCTGCTCCGCCAAAACACAGGCATCGATCAATGTCTTCCAGGCCATTGTCACTCCTCATGATTGTCATCATCTTTATCCTTTCATAAGAAAATACAACATGGCTAAAAAAAAGAAAAGCAAAAAGACGCAATGGCCGCTGAAACAATTCAAGACATCTCCGGTCCGATGAAAAGAGAACGGACAACCGATAGACAAGGAGTGGTGCAAATGAACTTTTTATCGATGACATGGCGACACTTGAAACAACAGCGCCTGCTAACGGTGATCAACGTGGCGGGACTGAGTCTGGGGCTGGCCGTGGGCCTTTTGATGCTGCGTTTTGTGCTCAGTGAACTCAGCTACGACACCGCCTATCCAGGCAGCGACAGATTGGTCAGGATTGCCTCACACCTCAAGGCCGGAGACCGGCAGTTCAACATCGCCTCTTCGCCATCACTTTTGGGGAATTATCTCTGTGAAAATTACGCCGAGGCCGCCGCATCGGCCCGTGTCCTTCAGGACGAATCGGCCCTGCTACAAAGCGGCGACCGCAGCTTCTCCAGGCAGAACATGCTCTACGCTGACCCGGCAGTGCTGGATTTTTTTGGTATTCACTGGATTGCCGGTGACCGAAATACAGCGCTGATCGCCCCCAACACCTGCCTGCTCACCATGGAAACCGCACAAAAAATCTTTGGGGAGCAGGACCCAATAGGCCGGACATTGAGGCTGAACAGCACGGTAGATCTCACCGTCAGTGGCGTGGTCAAGGCGCCGCCCCAGAACACCCATCTCCGCTTTGAACTGCTTACCGCCATGCAGACACTGGAGAAGCGCTTCGATTTTAGTAATTGGATGGGCTTCAATTACTACACCTATATCCGTCTGGCCGAGGGCGCCACTGTAGAGGGTTTGGCGGCGCATCTCCCTGAAGTGGTGAAGAACGAACTCGCCGTTCTGGCCCAGCAGTACGGCATGGAGGTTGACTTTGAGATACAGCGCGTCAAAGACATCCACCTGGATACCCATTTTGAAGATGACATCACTGCGGGCGGCAGCCTGGCAAAAATCCGTATGTTCGGACTGATTGGAGCATTCATCCTGCTCATGGCCTGCATCAACTTTATCAATCTCGCCACGGCACAGTCAGGCAACCGGGCCAAAGAGGTGGGACTTCGCAAAGTCCTTGGGGCACGCCGTAACAGCCTGGTGCTCCGTTTTCTTGGCGAAGCCACGATGCTCAGCCTCATGGCCATGGGACTGGCACTGGCGATCATTCAGGGGCTGCTCCCCCTCTTCAACACCTTGATCGATCAGTCATTGACATTCAATCCCCTGCTTGATCCGCAGCTCGGTCTCGGTTTGCTGCTGCTGATTCTGCTCATCAGTCTGATTGCAGGCCTCTACCCCGCACTGCACCTCTCAGCGGCCACACCGGCCCACATGCTTCGCGCACGGAGCACGAGCGGGCGTATGCACAAAACCTTTAGGGCTGTTCTCGTCACCCTGCAGTTTATCATCTCAATTGGGCTGGCCGTCTGCACGCTGACCGTCTCCCGCCAGCTGGATTATTTCAAGAAATACGACATGGGTTTTGAAAAGGAGCGGCTGGTGGGCATCCCGTTGCGAACTGAATTGCTCCGGAGCAAAACAGACGTACTCAAGGCTGAACTGGCCGCCATGCCCGGCGTGGACTGTGTCTCCGCGGTATCGTCAATGCCCGGCGGGGGGAAGCATGAAACCATTTTCCGTTTTGAAGGCAAGGAAGGTGAGCTGGTAATGCCCCTGCTGGACTGCGACTCCAACTTTCTCTCCGCCATGGATATTGCCCTCTTGCAGGGCCGTTTTTTCAGAGAAGGCGACAGCGAAAAGGGCCACCTGCTGATCAATGAAACCCTGGCCCGACAGCTGGGGTGGACGGAAGCCATAGGGAAAACCGTTTTCATGACAGAGGTGGTCAACGACAAACCGGTCCAAGTGCCGCATCAGGTCATCGGTGTTGTGAAGGATTATCATTTTGAATCGCTGCACCAGGCGCTCAGACCGCAACTCATTCGAAGCACCGGACCCAAATCAACGCTGCTGCTGCGTCTCCATCCCGGAATGTACACAGAAACCCTTCAGGCCGCGGAACAACTCATTCAACGTGTCGATACAGAACGTCCGTTTGAATATCATTTTGTGAGCGACTCTTTCGACCGGCAATACCGCACTGAGCTCCGTCTGGGCCGTGTATTCATCTACTTCTCAGGGCTTGCGCTCTTCATCGCCGGTTTGGGGCTCTTTGGGCTGGCCACTTTTACGGCTGAACAGCGCATGCGTGAGATTGGTATTCGAAAGGTACTGGGGGCATCTGTTCCTAAAATTATCATTGAGCTCTCAAAAGACCTCACGCGCTGGGTGATCCTGGCCAACCTGGTGGCCTGGCCGGTGGCCTGGCATCTCATGCAGCGCTGGCTCGACGGCTTTGCCTATCGCATCACGCTGGGGCCGCTGCTCTTCATCATGGCTGCAGTGGGCGCGTTGCTCATTGCACTGGGCAGCACAGGCATACAGACACTGCGTGCGGCCATGGCCAATCCCGCTGAGAGCCTCCATGCAGAATAGACAGAAGACATCGCCTCTCCTGTAAGACATAAAAGGGGATTCCCGTGGGAATCCCCTTTGTGTTTACTGACCAACGCAACTCATCCAAGCCGGGCTTTCATCAAGGCCACAGTTACCGCATAACGAAAACGATACAGAGAGTAACTGGCACCGCTGACACTCTCTATCTTCTGCATATCCTGAAAGGCCACCAGCCCCTTCTCGTATCGAGGGTACGCCGTACTGGGTTGACCGCCTCCCTGGCTCATCAACTGATTATACGCCTGATCGCTTTCTTTGCTTCCACCGTTCACATGGACTTCATCGTAGTCGACATGAATAATTTTCTCATTCTGAATCGTCAGCTTGACGACATGGCGGTAATCGAAGGCATCGTATGGCGATATGCCCTCCCAGACGCCATCGCGACAACCCTCTGCGTTCACAGGCAGGGCATACTGGTCGATCATACTGCGAAATAACGAATCCACCTTGGCAATGGGCTGTGTCTCCAAAACAAAATGCAAGCTGATCATACTGGCTTTAAAATAGGGGTTGTCGGGTTGAAAGGGCTTCACAGCGTCCATGGGATCTGACGACTCTTGACAACCGGCCAAGGCCATCAACCCCAGGACTGTGAGGATGGTGTGCAACACCTTGCGCTTCATTTGTACCTCCTGTGAATCGATTTAGAACGTAATCACTTGTCCTATGATACGCATCAACCGGCACTCTCCCTATACGGCAGACAGCGCTGCTCAACAGCGCGGCTCGCCCCCTTTTTTCGGATTGGCTTTCTGCAAAACCTGATGTCATCCCATGGCTGACATCAGGATCTGTTTGCACCGGTCACCAAAAAATACTATCTTTCATCATTCACATCGTCTCTTTCGTACAATAATAGGGTCACTTCCAATTAATGCATAGCGAGAAGCCCACACCACCGATCACAGAACACATCACACAGACCATACTGGAGAGTGTCTCTGACGGCGTCTTCACAGTGGATCACGATTGGCGGATCACTTCATTTAATCGCGCCGCCGAACGCATTACAGGGATTATGCGTAATGAAGCGATGGGCCGGCACTGCTGTGAGGTCTTCAGATCGAACATGTGCGAAACTGACTGCGCCCTGCGGAAAACCATGCAGCAGGGCCTCTCCTTTATCGATACATCAACCTATATTGTCAACAGCCGCCAGGAACGGATTCCTGTGACAGTCTGCACCTCACTATTGAAAAATGAGAACGGCGAGGTTGTGGGCGGCGTCGAAACATTTCGCGACATGAGTCTCGTTGAAGAACTTCGTCGTGAGCTGCACGCCCGCTATCACATGGGTGATATCATCAGCAAAAGCCATGCAATGGATAAAATTATCCAGCTGCTGCCCCGCATTGCCGAGAGTGACAGCACCGTGCTGATCCAGGGTGAAACCGGCACAGGCAAGGAGCTGATTGCGCGGGCCATTCACAATCTGAGCCAGAGAGAAGATCAACCCTTTGTGGGCATTAACTGCGGCGCCCTGCCCGATACACTGCTGGAATCAGAACTCTTTGGCTATAAGGCAGGAGCGTTCACCAACGCCGTCAAAGACAAGCCCGGGCACTTTGCCCTGGCTGAGAATGGAACGATTCTTCTGGACGAAATTGGCGACATCAGCCCCGCATTTCAGGTGCGGCTACTGCGCGTCCTGCAGGAGCGGACCTACACTCCCCTGGGAGGGACAAAACCGGTTAAAACCAACGTGCGCGTGATCACGGCTTCTAATAAAACCCTCGAAACACTGGTTGAAGAGGACCGATTTAGAAGCGATCTCTTCTATCGTATCAATATCGTCCGTCTCGACCTCCCCGCCCTGAGGCAGCGCAAGAAAGACATCCCGCTGCTGGCAGACCATTTCATCCGAAAGCTCAACAGGCAGCAAAACAGGGCCATCACCCAACTCACACCCGAAGCCCTGAACCTGCTGATGGCACATGATTATCCCGGCAACATCCGTGAGCTGGAAAATATTATAGAACACGCATTTATTCTATGCACAGACTCAGAGATTGCCTCTCACTGCCTGCCGGAGAGCCTGCACACCGCCCCCGCCGCTCCCCATCCTGTCCGCATGGATGAGCGCATTAAATCGATGGAAATTCAAAGCATTGAGGAAGCGCTCAGTCGGAATCAGTTCAACCGCCTGGCCACGGCCAGAGAACTGGGCATGCACAAAAGTACGTTATTCAGGAAGATCAAATCTCTGGGCATCGCACTTCCCGCCACCGATGGCCGCAACACCCCCCGATAGAGTCGCAATAACGCAACACAACACCCCGCATACGGATGCAAATTTGCGCCCCTGCACGATCATCACCCACATCGATATTGACACTACAAATCCAAAATTTACAGATACTTACGCCCTTTAAATGCTTCACGGCAATTTCATTGGCATTGCTTTTGCATTATCCCTGGACAGGAGGGCGAAAAATTGAATCAAACCCTGGCCATTGCCATTTGGAAAAACCGCATATCCCCACTCTTTGACGCCTCACGCAGTGTGTTGCTTTTACGCATTGAGGATGGCAAAGAACTTAAACGGGAACAGGTGAAATTGGAGGGAGAGGCCCCCACATCGCGTGCCGATACATTGGCAGCGCGGGGCGTTGATGTTCTGATCTGCGGCGCTATTTCTCGGCCATTCGCCCGTGCCATTGAATCACGAGACATACGCATCATACCGTTTATCGCCGGGGACCCGGAGGCGATCATCACCTCCTTTTTGATAAACCGACTGGAGGCGAGTCACCGGATGCCGGGCTGCGCACCGCATCGCCGAAGACGCCACAGAGGCAGAGGCGGAGCGCAGTGAATCATCCATTCAAGGGAGGGTTGAAAGATGCCACGCGGTGATGGAACAGGGCCCATGCGCCAGGGACCGCTTACAGGTCGAGGTATGGGGCGCTGCATCGGTACAACGAAACAGTCAGAAACGGGACAATTCTCTCAGGGGCGGCTCTTGCCCCTGATCAGCCGAATCGCCAGATTCTGGCAGGGCCGCAACAACATCATCGGCCAGCAGGCAGGCGGTGGACGCGGCAGAAACAGAAGATAGATTAAAAAGGAGGCAGCAATGCCCAGAGGAGACAGAACGGGACCCGCCGGCATGGGGCCGATGACGGGACGCGCCACAGGATTTTGCGCAGGGTACGCGGCTCCCGGCGTAGCCAATCGCATGGCCGGTGGTTTCGGATACAGACAGGGAATGGGCTTTGGGTTCCGTGGCGGCAGAGGTGGACGCTGGGGCGTTTCCGGCTGGGGTGGCGGATGGGGCGCCGTGCCCTTCACGCCGCCTTACACGGCACCGATTCCAGTGCAGCAGGAGAAAGAGACCCTGCAGCAGCAGGCTGAATATCTGACACAGGCCCTGGCCGACATCCAGACGCGTATCACCCAGCTTGAGCAGGACAAACCCGAAAAATAATACGCACGACGACAGGCAAAAGGAGAGCAGAGTCGCATTATGGCGACTCTGCTTATTATTATGAAGAAACAGTATCAATATCTCTTCGGCCCGGTGCCCTCACGCCGTTTCAGCCGCTCGCTGGGTATCGACCTGACGCCGCCCAAGACCTGTACACTGGACTGTGTCTTCTGTCAATTGGGGGAAACCACGCATCAAACCCTGACGCGCGATGAGTACGTCCCGACCCAAAAAGTACTTGCTGAGCTTGAACACTGGCTCAAAAACGGTGGCACAGCCGACTACATCACGCTCTCAGGATCTGGTGAGCCCACGCTGCACAACCGCTTCGGCGAGGTGCTTCAATATGTGCATGAGCACTCTAAAATCCCCTGTGTGCTCCTGACCAACGGCACCCTGCTCCACCTCCCCGAGGTAAGTGAGGCGGCCTGCAAAGCAGATATCGTAAAGATCTCACTAAGCGCCTGGGACGACGGCAGCTATCGCTGGATCAACCGCCCCCACGCAGCGCTCACCTTCGATGATTTATACAAGGGCATCAAAGCCTTTTGCAGCCGCTTCACCGGAAAAATCTGGCTGGAAGTCTTCATGATTGCTGGCATGAACGCCCTGCCATCTGATGTTACAAAAATAGCCGCAGCCGCCAAAGCCCTCTCACCGGACCGCATTCACCTGAACACGGCCGTACGGCCCCCGGCCCATGATTTTGTCATGCCCGTTCCCAGGGAGAAACTTCAACGTTTTGCGTCGTTCTTCACCCCAACCGCCGAGGTGATTGCCGCATTCAAAACCGAGCATTCCCCCGCCGTACAGGCCAATGCCGATCAGCTGATGACGCTGCTGAAACGGCGCCCCTGCACCGTGGACCAGATGACCCGGCTCTTCAATATGCACCCCAATGAACTGGCAAAATACACCGGCCAGCTACTGAAAGACGGCCGAATCGAACGTATTCGCCAGGGGGGCGTTGAGTACTATCGATTCACGGCGTAAACCCAAACGACACATAACTGAATCACTGCACGAAGGAGAAACAACAGCAATGACCATGAAGATTAACACAGAAAAATGCACGGGATGCGGTGCCTGCAAAGACGCCTGCCCCGTGGCGGCCATCACAATACAGGACAACAAAGCCGTCATCGACTGGGCAGCGTGCATGGAGTGCGGCGCCTGTGTGAATGCCTGCCCTGTAAGAATCATTCAACACGTTTAGCCCGGACGCGCCCTTGGAGCTAATCCTCTATCCCGATCCGGCGCTGCGGCATCCCTGCGCCCCCGTGGAGCGCTTTGACAGCGCCCTGGAAAACCTGGCCGCCGAGATGCTGCAATTCATGAAAAAGCATCACGGCATTGGGCTGGCTGCACCGCAGATTGGCATTTCGACCCGGCTCTTTGTCTGCAAGGCGGGCAAAAGCCCATTGATTGTCATCAACCCCAGCATTGAAGAGGAGGACGAAGAGGCTGAGATGGTCGAGGGTTGTCTCAGCCTCCCGGGCCGCAACTGTTCTGTGATACGAAAGAAACGCATCCATCTGAGCTGCTGTGACCTCTCAGGCCAGGCCTGTCACTACACGCTCACCGACCTTGCAGCACGGGTGGTGCAGCACGAGACAGATCATTTAAACGGCATTCTCATTGACGATTACCGCCGTGAACCGGGCACACCGCCGTCGCCCGGGCACGGCCTTGGACACTGGATTGGCAAGCTCCGCGGTCAATCCTGCTAACCGGTTGCGCACGAGAGCGGCACGACATAAAAAAAACGACAAGCATCCCCCAAAAACAGGACACCTATGGACATCGCATTTGACTGTATCCCCTGCACCATTCAAAGCTACCTGAGACTGGTACACGGTAACTTTATCCCTGAATCGATTCAGGAAAACCTCTTGCGCCGCATTCTTGTCTTTCTCTCTGAAATCCCATTCGATCAATCGCCCCCGGCCATGGCCAGAGACCTGCATCGACTGATCCGCGAGGCGCTGGACAATGACGACCCCTACCGTGAAATCAAGGACAGAACCAACCGGATGATGATGGAAAAGGCCGATGCGCTGAGGCAGCAGATCAAGCGCTCTGGCGACCCCTTTGACACGGCCATGCGGCTTGCCATTGCCGGCAATGTCATCGACTTTGGGGCCAAACACCTGCTGGACATCGACGCCTCCATCGCCAGTGTGCTCAAGGCCAATCTGGCTATCGATCACTCTGCGCAGCTGAAGCAGGCCCTCAAAACCGCCAAAACCGTGCTTTACATCGGCGACAATGCCGGCGAGATTGTCATGGACCGCCTCTTCATGGAGGTCATCGCCCACCCCAATATATACTTTGCAGTCAGGGAGAGACCGGTGCTCAACGACATCACGCTGGCAGACGCCAAGACCGTGGGCATCGACCAGGTAGCCCAACCCGTGACCACCGGCGACGACGCGCCGGGCGTCATCTGGGAGACCTCTTCCCCCGCTTTTAAAACGCTGTTCAATGAGGCCGATGTGGTCATCTCCAAGGGGCAGGGCAATCTGGAGGGGCTGATAGACATGCCGCGCCCCGTCTATTTTCTCTTTGTGGCCAAATGCGACCGCATTGCCCGGCGGGTGAATGTTGCAGAAAAAAGTTTTGTGGTCTGGAAAAACACTGTCAAATAGGAAGGGGACCTGCCATGCTGAACCGGTGCAAATTGAACATTCTCATCGATGCTGTTCTGCTCCTTCTTCTGGCCGCCATGGCGGGGCTGGGTCTTCTGATCAAATACGTGCTGATCTCCGGCAGCCGGCAGTGGACGCTCTATGGAGAAAACGTCGACCTGCGCTGGTGCGGGCTCGACCGACATCAGTGGGGCACGGTGCATCTCCTGGTGGCCGCCGCCTTCATCGTCTTCCTCCTGCTTCACCTGATCTTCCACTGGAAGCCCCTCTGTGCCATGTGGCGCAGCCTTATCCCCGTCAAAGGACGACGGTTTTTTATTTCTGCGGCCCTCATGCTGATCTCTCTGGTGCTCCTCGTCTTCCCCGCATTCCTCAAAGTCAAACCGATTCGCATGGCTCAGGGCCAGGGACATCACAGTGAAGCCGTACGTCCACGGCTTAACCACAGCCCTCTAGCGCCGACATCCGCCAGACAGCACGCGGCCTCCGTAGCGACAGAAGCTGAGAAAGACGCGGCAGATTATCGTCGCCGTGACCCGGCGTACATTACCGGGCAGATGACGCTTGGCGAGGTAGAAAAGCGCTACCATGTCTCCGTTGATGTGCTTAAAACCGGACTGGGACTCCCGCCAGGCATCTCCGCAGGCCAGCAGCTGGGCCGCCTGAAAAAACGTTTCGGATTTCACATGAGCGATGTGGAACGGATCATCAGCAGGCAGAGTGCATCACAGTCAAAATAGACGATGACGGCAGTTTTCTTTGACCGGTTTCATCCGGCGGGTGGCAGAAAAAACGTCGCAACGGCCGCGCTGTCACCTGGCAGTGAGAGCCGCAAGCGCAACCTCTCATCCTGCTCTGTCAGCTCAACGTCAAAGGGCCTCTCTGGGTCTACCGGGCTTACAACAGTCTCAGAATGCACAGACCGGGCCAGGAAAGACAGGCGAGGCATCTTTGTGAGCACATCAACCCGGCACTGATCTGTTTGTATCGCATAAAACCGCAGGACATGGTTTGAGTCTGTAAAAACCACCTGCCCCGGTTCGACCAGTGCGATCACTTTGGCCAATCCAAAGAGGCTGCCGGCCAAGAGATACCCTATCACGACAGGCATCAATCCCAGGTAGTAAAGACGTTTCCACCGAGGGCGGTCCATCAGCTGCCAGACTGCATAGGTATAACCCAGATAGAGAAGTACCCCCACACCCCAATTGAAGGCGACCCGCACAATGGTGATGTGCAGGCATACAGCGACCATGACTGTCAGCCAGAGGCCGGCAATGCCCAGCAGCAATTTTCGATTGAGAGACGCACGCAGGCCTATCCATCGGTAGAGTTTCAAAGCCGCCACCGGCGCACCCAGCAGCCCTACCCAGGCAGTTACGTATGAAGCGTTCAACACCATATTATCCCCTTCTACCCCAGTGAGTACAGCGGCCCACCAAGGCTGATATGATCACCATACCCCATTGGGTGCCGCTGAGCAAAGCTGCGACGTCCCCATCATCTAGAGGCGGCCTCAGGTTCACGGATGCCAACGGAACCGCCGCAGATCCACCCGACCTTTTTCATCAAAAACCACCCCTTCAGCCTCAAGCAGGCGGCGTTGCAGATCTCCAAAGACGGGGTCAGAACGACGGCTGATCTCTCCCCTGGCATTGATCACCCGTTGCCACGGAATCTGTACATCCCGGGGCGTGGCGTGCAGGGCATAACCCACCTGACGGGCGTGACCGGGTAAACCGGCCAGGGCGGCCACCTGACCGTAAGTGGCGACAGTACCCGCAGGAATCAACGCCACCACTGCATAGATTTTCTGATAATTTGAGTGCATTAATATCTATACCGTCTCATCATCTTGCCAGAGAGAAAGAGGCAGTCAGTCATCGTTGATCGCCAAGTCATCATTATCTATGTCTTCGTTTAAAAGCCGTTGGCGTCATGCCTGTATGTTTTTTAAAGGCCCGATTGAAGGCGGACTTTGAATTAAATCCGACTTCATAGGCCGCTTCAAGCACACGATAATCCTCGGTTTTGTCCTTCAGCAGCCGCTGGCTCTCGGCAATACGATAGCTGTTTATAAAATCACAGAAATGCTGTTTATAGGCACTGTTTACAATGAAAGACAACTGCCTTGCCGGCATGTCCAGTTGTCGGGCCAGAACGGGTAAAGTCAAAGCCGCATCTTTAAAGGGTTTATTCCCTATCATATAGACATGCAGTTGCGTTTTCAAGCTCTCCAGGGCTTCACGACTCTCTGATCTGGCCTGGCAGCGACGCGGCGGATACAGCCATTCTGGGTGATGCATCGCCAATACGGCCAATGCACTGACAAAGAGCAGCATTGCGAGAAAATAGAGACTCTCGCTATAGGGACAGAAACGCCATAGCTTCCATACATCGATCACAACAAAAGACTGAAGTTTAATCTGCCATACCATGATAAACGTCATCATAAACAGGCGGAAGCCTGCGGGCATCCCCAGACCGTTTTTCAACAACAGTGCACAGGGCCTGATACGATTCTTTATCAGTAATAATAAGACAAGGAGGAGATAAACGGATTCATGCAGCAGTATGGCGATACCGTATATCATTTTCAGCGGTGATCCCCATGGATTAAAGGCGTTAATGCCCGACAGCCTGACAGCAAAATAGAGAAAAAACCCCAGAGCGGGAATCAGATGAAGCCAATCCCGCCTCCCCAGCCCGGTGTCAAGCCGAATCACTGTCCTAATGTAGAGATAGAGCAGGGGGCCAATCAAAAAACCACTTTGGGCAGCCAGAAATATCCACTTAAAATAGGGGATAAAATACTGGCCCATGCCCAGACTGTGTGTAAATGCATAGGCAATTTGCAGCGTAAAAACTGCCAGAAGCGCCGAAAAAAGACGACGGCATAACGCGTGTCCCTGCTGGCTTCTGCTCAGTGTAAACGTCAAAAAGGCCGATTGAAAAAGAGCGAGCACACCGATGATGTGATAGATCTGCAGCGTCATCATTGTTCTTCCGACAAGTCATTCGCAGTGTATTTAAGATACGGATAAATCGTGGTCAATCCCCCTCCAAAAATCAAAAAATGCCACAAAAAAAGGGGCAGGATCGTCATCCCGCCCCTTTCAGGTGAATACTTTTTGGAATTAATACCCGCCTTGCATCCGCCCCATACGCTTCTGTCGGCCCAAGCCACCGCCTCCACCGTGCATGCCCATACCACCACGTCCACCACGCATGCCTCGACCACCAAAACCACCGCGTCCACCCCGACCGCCCATGGGACGGCTGTCCAGAAGCACACGCTGTTCTTCTGTGAGCAGAGCTCGGAATTCCTGACGATGCATCTCACGTTTCTTGGCCATGTCGATGCGTATTGCGCCAAGCTCATCAATCAATCTGTTGATGGCCTTACTGTCCACTTTCTCAGCGGTTCTCAGTGTGTGCAGCTTCAACTGTTTTTCCGCCAATTGTTCACGATAGGGTTTCATCGCTTTCAGATGTTCAACCCGCATGGACCGGGCCTGTTCCTGCTGCGTCTCTGTCAAATCCAGCATGGCATGCCTGCCATAACCCTGTCCATCACCCTGTCCATCACCTGTCATGCGATACCCGCGGCCCATGCCGCGCCCGCCCTGCGCCAGTGCAGAACCGGCCATGGCCAGCCCCAATACGGCAATCATCAATGTGCGTTTCATAATGTTTCTCCTTCCGTGTAAGAGAGATTAAGTGTTACGTTATGCATTGTTATTATCGAGTAAAATCTTCCGTCCCCTGTTCATGCCGGGACCGTCCAAACCGCCCTGCGCCACGCCGCCCCCGTTCAAACGGACGCCCGCCTTTTGGCCTTCGCCCCTGCCGGCCGCGCGCCATGGGGTCGGGCAGTATTTCGTGAACCAATGATTGAAATTTTTGACGCTGTTCAGGCGTGCAGATCGTCCAGAGGTGCTGAAAGTGTTGTGCATTCTGTATCTCCCTGCTCGCATGATACCGCCCAATGCTTTCGGCAATTTCACGCACTTTCGCAGTATCCGGCGTTGCAGAAAACATCTCATCCATAATGCGGCGTCTCAGCGCCATACTCTCCCGTCCAATCTCACGAAATCCCTTGAAATGCCGTCGCCGCATGCCCTGCAACGCTTCCAGTTGCTGATCGGACAACCCCAATTCATCGTTCAGAAGACGCATCACCATCTGCTCCCGTCCAGGCCCCTCTTCAGGCGGCGGCGCAACTGCGCGGGGGCCATCAAACCGCATCACCCACAGTGTCACCAGCGTCACCGTATTGATCACCACAAGAATGCCAATAATCCAATTGGAGAGTTTCTGTTTTTTAAACCAGTCCATCTCTATTCCCCCAGGCTTTCAGAGAGCCAGTCACTGCTCTGCGTTACCAATGAATAATCCTGCGCCATGGCGTTCAAGGCCTGTTCCCGCTCGCTGGTTGCTGTCGTGGTATTCATCCATAGTGCCGCTGTAATGATATTGGCCCCGACCAATGCGGCCAGCACAAAGGGCCGCCAGCGTTGCCAGGTTGTAGGCGCCTCGAGATGATGGGCCGCCTGCTCCTCTTGAATTCTGGCCGTCAGCCGGGTATAAAAGAAAGGATCGGCTTTCAGCGGGGCCTCTTCCTCCATCTGCCTCAGCGTACGCGCCACTTCCTTTTCTATGTGATGTTTCTGTGTCATAATGTCCTCTCCAGACCTTCTATTCATTTGGACGCCGACCGCAGCATTAACTTGCGGTCTATGCCAATATTTTTTGATAACGCTGTGTCAAATGCTTTTTCAAACCCCGTTTCCCGCGGAAAATCAGAGACTCCACACTGGACAACGAAGCCCCCATGATCTCTGCTGTTTCCCGATAACTGAATCCGTCAATCTGACTGAGAGTCAGGGCAATGCGCTGATTTTCAGGGAGTTTGTCTATGGCCTTATTCAAGATCATCCGTCTCTCCTTCTCTTCAAGCAGGCGGTCCGGCCTCTGCTGATCCGGTCCCTCAGGCTCTATATGGCGATCTTCGAGTCCAACGAGTTGCTTCACCGATCCGAGCCGTTTTTTCCGTTTCTTCCGTCTGATGGCATCCAGTGACTTGGTCACAGCCACACGATGAATCCATGTGGACAACCGGGCGTCCCCCCTGAAATCATCCATTGAGCGATAGACTTCGACAAAAACCTCCTGGGCGGCGTCTTCGGCATCCTCGCGATTGTGAAGAAACTTATAGCAGATATTCAGCACCCGATCTTGATGAGCCTCGACCACGGCGCGAAAATCTGGAAATTCATACTGACTCAAAAGTTTAGTCCCAAAATATTCTTTGCTCCATTCATCTATAGCATTGGACGACGCCGGGAAAATAAACTTGCGGTGGACAGGGATATTTTTAAGTGAAGGAGAAGATGGCACTGCCAGTAAAAAAAAGAGGGACCGTTGAGTGAAACAACGCGTCGTCTAGAGTTCATTCATCATTTGAATATTACGTACCATTTTTTTCAATTCACGTTTCTCCATCTCCGATATATTGGCAAACACTTCACGAACCTCCCCCACATCGGCCTCTTTAGACAGGGCTTCAAAAACGCCTGCAATACACTCATAGAGCTGAATTATCAAATCCAACACATCATCCACCAAGGCTTCAGCAGCTTGAAGATAGCCGTGTAATTGCTTAAACCTGGCATCACAGACGCTGAACTCAAACCAGGTTTCATTAAAGGCTTTCTCAGCAAAACGCTCAAATTCAGTCAACCCGACCTGAAGAAAAGCCTCTCGTTTTACCATGTAATCTGCCACCATCTTCATTCTGGGGTCTACGGCCCGGCCAGACAATGAAAGAAAATGGCGTTCAATCATTTGATGCATGTCAATGGCATGACGGACGATATCTTTGGCTTGTTCAAATCTCATCCTTGGCCCCCTCTTTATGTAATAGACAAAATAGCCATGCCGACAGAGGCGTGGGATTGCATAATCGTTAAACGGCATTATTTAAGTTTACTATGCTGAGATGGCAAAAGCAAGATCAAACAGCAGAACAGGGGTATACCGCACCACCCGTAAACCAAAAACCGCATCTACCCGTCAAAAGAAAGATCAGGCACGGAAAGAGGGCAGTCATAGAAATTGGACGTTTAGCCCATGGACAAATGGACAGATCCATTGCCACGATGACACCCAGCGTCAGCCGGCTGAGAGAATAGCGCGCGTTTATTTCCAAAATCTTCAGTCGAAAAGAAACGTGGACAAAAGTCTCAATGGCCCATAAAATCGATGGAAAACCTGAAACGGAGTACGGTCTCCAGGCCATTGCACTACCCGCTTACCGATTTTGAAGATACACACTGGAGGTCAATGTGATGGACAGAAATTCCGGGCGCTCAGTACAGAAATACGTTCATTATAAAATTGAATAAGATGTTCCTGCACTGTAATCCCGCCCATCCTTATGGGAAAAAAGCCCTATATCACGTATCTGAGACAGGGAAGGCCACAAGCGGAGATAAACAATAAGAACAGTCATTCGTATCCATGGTAGGTAGAGACGATAGAACGCAATGCGGCACCAATACATAAAATATAGATACGGGTTGACATTAAATTTCACCACATTTGGTTTGGAGCCTACCATTGAGCACTATTCTCAGATTGACGGCTTTGCTACTCCCCCTTTTCATACATCTGACACAATGCAGCAAGCCGGTGTTTATGCCGCCTCCAGAGAACGCACGGCCCGCAATTGAACGGGCTCAGTCTGCCATACAGGATAACATACATCGTCGGGAATGGAGCGCAGCAGAGAGAGCACTTCTCACCCTGAATGCAAAATACCCCGAAGCCTGGAATCATCTCCAGCTTGGCATTGTTTATTCAGAACAAAAATTCTGGTCCAAGGCAGAGAAGGCATTCAAACGCGCCAAAGCCATGAAAGACGGTTATGCCGAAGCTTACTACCGCCTCGGCATGCTCTACCTAAATGGCCCACACAATCTAAAGAAAGCCTATCACGAATTCTACTGGGGACTGAAGTATAGCCCCCAAATGCTGGACACCTACTATCAAATGGCCCATATTCGCATCATGCAGCGTGGGTACGAGGCTGGATTATCTTCTCTTGAACCGCTCGTCCTCAGAGCCCCGCTTTATAAAGATGCCTACAAACTCTACACAAGGTTGGGCTGGGCCTTTCACGCACAAGGCAGGATGACGGACTTCATGGGAAAGTTGGTGACATCCAATCCAGACTCATTGCATTACATCAGTGATTACGTCAAGACCCTTTATCTCAACCGCCATTACAAAAAAGCACTTGACGTGTTGAACAGTTCAAGGACACAAATGATAGAGGGGTTACCGGCCCTGTACTATCTTCATCAGGCACGTTTGAATCTGGCTGTCGGCAAAGACAGAACCGCCTGGAACGCCTACCGGCTCGGCATAACCCACATTAAAACGAAAACAGAAGCCAACCCATATTTTAAAGATGTGCAGTACATTCTCACAGAAGAAGAGTGGGACCTCTACATGCAGGGCGACCTGGCAACCCGGCGTCAATTTTTCCATAGCTGCTGGAAAAGCCGCGACCCGACTTTAACCACGGAGTTCAATGAACGATTTGTCGAGCATTACCAAAGACTTCGCTATGCCCTGCAATTCAACCGACGTTGGCCCGAGAAGCAGCCGCTGCCCTACTTCATGAAAGAATTCCAAGTACCAGATATGCCCGTCACCTTTCTCATGAACACCCTGGGGGCCACACGAGGCAGCCGGTATCAGCAGCGTATCGACGACCTCGGAGTAATCTATATCCGTCACGGATCACCGGACAAATTCTATACAAAAGTTGGCCTTCAATATCATTTCAACCTTTCCTGGAAGTACAATGCCAGGGGAGAGCGTCCCCCAATGGTCTTTCACTTCTGGCGGTCCAGCCGCCCCTGGAATCGTCCCGATCTACCGAAGATGGTACAGAATGGATGGGTTTTCAGAGAGACACCGCTTTACACCGGCGACTGGGTTGCCTATGTTGAACCGCAGGAAGTCATTGAATCAATTGTTGTGGGCACAACCACGACAACCACTGATATTCAGCCCAGCAAGCCCATCACATTTGACTGGGACTACTTCCTGTTTCGCCATGGCCAGGACAATGCACAAATGATTATGGCATATCAAATCCCCCAAAATCTTTGGCGGAAACAGAAGCCCGTCATTGATGTGATTAACCAGGAATTGGTGGTTTTCGACGGTGCCTGGCGAGAGCTGGGACGTGTGAAGCAAAGTGACACGCCATACAGTTTAAATCAAGATAAAGAGCGGCAGGGCCTGCGTACTTTGCGTGCCTACGTGCCTCCTGGAGCCTATTTTGCCGGCTTCGACATGACACAGATGCACACAAGCGCCACAGGGAATACGCGATTCCAATTTGAGAACAACTTTCACGCCCGGTGGCTCTCCATCAGCAGCATCGTTCTGGGGCGGCAGGAGGAGAACCTCCATCTCTATGGGGAGGAGAAGCAGGAGAGCCGTGTGGACGCGTTGGTGCCTAACCTACGGCATCGTTTCACCAGAGATGAAGGCATTCTCATCTATTTTGAAATTTATAACCTGCTGATGAACATGAAAAATAAAACCGATGCCTCTGTGACGCTCAGCGTCAGCAGGCAAGAGCAGGGGCGTTGGGCAATCTCCAGATTACAGCGCGGCAAAAGCAAACCGGTGCGCGTCTCTCTGGAGCAAGACATTGATGGCGGACGCGAGGCTGAATATTTCATTCAATCCCTGTCCATGCCGTCTTATGCGCCAGGAAAATATCAATTGGAGATTCGGATTGAAGACAATGTGGCGGGACGCGTGATCAATCGAAGTGTGACGTTTGAACTGATCGATTAATGTATATTTCCTCACCAATGACTTCCCCGGCGCTCCGGAGAGGACACAAGAGACAGAAGGCGGTCCGGATCAGCCGCCCTCTTTCACTGTGGGCAGGGTAAAACAGACATGCGTCCCCTGGCCGACTTGACTGGTGATATGCAGCGTGCCATTGTGCATTCTGACAAATTCCTGGCATAGAAGCAAACCGAGTCCTGTCCCTTTTTCTGCATCTGTGCCCTCTGTTGACACATGCTCACCCACATGCAGCAGCTTATTGATTCTGCGAGAAGAAATACCCACACCTGAATCGAACACAGATACCTTCCCCCCCTCCTTATCACCCGTTGCTGTAACCGTGACCGTTCCGCCGTGTGGCGTGAACTTGATGGCATTGGATAACAAATTCTGAATAATGGAACGGAGCATATTGGTATCGGCCCATAGTGTAAAATTATCACTGCACTGCCACGATAAGGTGATCTGCTTTTGATCCGCCAGGGACATAAATGGAGCAATGATGCTGTTGATCATCACATCGAAATGGATTTGTTGCGGCTGACACTCAAGACTGCCCATCTGTGCCCTGGCCCATTGGAGAAGATTTTCAAGCAGTCTGTATAATTTCTCAGTATTTTTACCCATTTCGATCACAATTGATTTTACTTCCTCAGCGTCCATCTCTTCTAAACTTCTAGAGAGCAGTCGCGTGCCAGACAATTGTGCCAGTATAGGGCTCTTTAAGTCATGAGCAATCAGCGAGAAGAAACGGTCCTTTGTCGTGTTGAGCAGCTCCAGCTCTTCCTTTTGAGTGGTAATCTTGGTATTGGCAGCCTTTAAAACCTTATTTATCCTCGCCTTGCTCCTGTTTCGATTCACCAGAAGTAAAGCCACACAGAAAAAAAGCACACCGCCCATCAGTGAAAAATTTTTGATCAGACGATGTCGGTTGAGACTCAGTGTCTGTATTGTATTGTCGCGCTTGAGAAGCTCAATCTCACTTTCCTTCATCTGCAACTGGTATCGCGTTTCCAGTTCAGCCACGGCCTTGGCGCTGCGGTCAGAAAAAATGGAATCCTTTAATGCACTGTAATCATAAAAAACCGCCTGTGCCTTTGCATAATCCCGCTGTTTCAATGCCAAGCGATGCGTACACTCATAATTATATAAAAGCCGATCACGCAGTTTTAATTGCTTACACAGTATCCGTCCCCGGTCCAATACGGCCCTGGCACGATGCAACTCGTTCAGTTCAATATGGATACAGCCTATGTGATTCAACGTCTCGGCAATGCCACGGCGATCGTCTCTTTTCTCTTTTAAGGCCAGCGAGCGTTTAAAATAAGACAAGGCGCGATAGGGTCTGTTTTGAAGTGCATTCACCCTGCCAATATTATTAAGAATGCCGGGTACGCCCGTCTCTACGCCTATCTGCCTTTTCATGGCCAGCGCCTTCTCAAAATGCGCGAGCGCCTGTATATAATCTCCAATATCCATATGGATAATGCCAATGTTGTTCAGCGAAACGGCCACGCCATTTTCATTGCCCAGTGAATCCTTGATCACCATGGAACGGGTGTAATAATCTAATGCTTTTTCAAGCTGGTTGAGTTTTTTGTAGACAATGCCGATATTGTTAAGCGTCGTGGCCATGCTCCGTTTCTGACCCAAATCTTCTTTGAGGTGAAGGGCGCGCAGATAATAATCGAGTGCCTTGTCTGGCATTCCCCGGTTGACATAGGCAATGCCCAGATTATTCAGCGCCCTGGCCATGCCGCGCTTGCTGCTACTGGCTTCATAAAGGGAGAGAGCGGCCTTAAAATGAACCACAGCAGGATCATGCTCACCCAGCCGGTCATAACAGATACCTATCCAGATCTGCGTCATGGCCTCTGTGTTGCGATCTCCCCCTTCTTTCAGAAACGCCAGAGCACGATGATAAAAGGTCAGCGCCTCGCGGAGACGCCCCTCTTGCCTGTATAGGCGGCCCACATTGCTTAAAACGGTGATCCGATCTGCCGCACTGCCATTGGATTCAAAATATAGAAGCGCCTGATCAAAGGCCTGATGTGCCAGTTCATACGCTCGCTTCTCTCTATAATTGATGCCCATGGCATAATGCGCCCAGGCCATGCCTTTTTTGTCCCCCAAGGAATCGGCCAGTGCCATGGCCTGCTCCGCGATCGCCAACCCCTCATTGCCCGGCGCGTGACGCAGGCGTAGGGACAATCGCCTTAATACCTCAACCCGCTGTTCATGCTGTACCCGCCCCAGTAAGGCGCGCAGGCTGTCCACCTTGGTTTGGGCGTTAAGTACTGATGCCAGAGCAAGCCAGCACAACGCGACAACTTTCAATCTCATGGGGACTCCCAAAAAACACATTGGTGAAAACAGTACTAAAATTATAATCAAACAGACTACAGCATGCCATGACTACATGGCAGCCCACAACAGACAAAAGATTCACCGCAGGGGCCACTGCCCCTGCGGTGAATCACAAACTATTTCTTGGCCAACAGATCGCGAATCTCTGTGAGCAGCACCTCTTCCTTGGGCGGGGCTGCCGGCGCGGCCGGTTTCTCTTCTTCTTTCTTCTTCATGGCATTCATGCCCTTGACCACCATGAAAATGGCAAAGGCAATGATAATGAAATCCACCACAGTCTGCACAAAAACGCCGTAGGTCAGCAGCACCGCAGGCGCCTCGCCCTGTGCGGCCTTCAGGGTAATGGCCAGGTCTTTAAAGTCCACGCCACCCAACAGAAGACCGATAGGCGGCATCAGCACATTGCCCACGAATGCCGAGATCACCTTGCCAAACGCCCCACCAATCACAATGCCAATGGCCATGTCAATCACATTGCCGCGCATGGCAAAAGCCTTGAACTCCTGCATCATCTTCATCCTCTTCCTCCTCATAAAAAGTTCAATGGTTTTACTCTGTGTTGATCCCATGTTGCCTTTATTCGACTATTTTTCAATCAGAACAGACGCATAAAACACTACTCCAGCACCAACATTTTTCCATCCGTTTCCACCGGATCCTGTGACAGCCAAACCCTGGGTTTGAGATTGCGATGTGTCGCGTCCACACCCAGCACGTACACATCGATATCTTGCCCCAGCATCTCCGATGTCACCGGCACATAGTAGGTGTACCCCTGGTCGCGCCGGGCATTGACATACTCCCAGGTATTGGAGGGGTAGGAGACGGCCCGGTCCGGACAGCCTACATATTGATTGCCAATCTTCAACGCCGCATAGGCGCCCTCCACGCCGTGCACGCCTTCTAAGGCGATGCAGAGTTTGGCCCCCGGTGCGGCCTCGTCGAGACGGACACGGGCGTGCCACGTCTTCTCTACTTTGAGACGACGGGGATGGGCAAAGAGATTGGACGCACGCCAGAGCGATCGATTCAGCGGCTTGCCGTCTTTCTCCCCCGTGATCTCGGTGAATCGGTCGGCTGTCACGCGGAAGCGGAGGTAGCGCACCGGTCCATCCAAATCAATGGGCATGGTTGTGCCAGTCATATAGGTCAGACGACGCCAGTGCACGAGGTCTGTGGAGACCTCGACAAAATTCCCCTCATCCATCAAAATAGGCTCCAGCGAGAAGACATCGGGCGAATGGAGGACGATGCGGTCCGCGTCGACCACCTCTCCCAGGTCCAGCCTGAAGCAACCGCCTTTCACGCGCTGATCGATGTTGTATTTGCGCGTCGGCCAGAACCCAGTGGCGTCATCACCGTCAAAGAGATAACGGTCCCAGAGGCCGCGCAAATGGAAGGCGTCCTGATTCACAAAGGCGTCACGGGCGGCCTTGACCTGTGCGATGGCCGTGGCCCCGGAACGCTGAATAGACCGCACTTCCAGGGCGTTGTTGTCCGCGGCAAAAACCGTGGCCTCATAAAGGGCCTCGGCGTCTGCGGGAGGGGCGATACTGTCGCACTCAGCAAGCAGGCGATGGGACGCCTGCTTCAGCGCCTTGCCGGCAAATTGAATATTGACCAGCCCGCCTTGGCGCAAATTTTTATTGGATTTCCCGTCCAGCAACACAGTGTCTATGGCCTTGAGACTGGCGGCCACGCCGATGCGGCGCCTGGCGCCTGCCGGGGCGACCAGCTTGATCTCTACCGGCTTCCCTGAGACGTGACGGATCACTTCATAGTCACAGCCGATCACGCCGGGTTCATCGCATCCGTCCAAAGAGACATAGAGCAGAAAGGCCCGGAACGGCGCCACAGTGACTGTGATCGATTCGCCATAGGCAAAGTCGCCTAAGATGCGTTCAAGGGGGTGGAAGCGCCGGGCGTGCACGCGCCCCTCGCCCTCCAGCCCGATGGTGCTGTCCAGCGTGACTGTGTACTGCGCCGGCGTCCAGCTGAGGTTGCGCAGCGTGATCAGACGCGTACGGTCATTGCCCCGGGACACCGCCGAAGGGCCGAACGACGCCTCCGGCAACACCTTGCCGTTGAGCAATAGCTCACGGTATTTCCGATGCAGATTGAAAAAGCGTGCCAGCCGCGGGAATTCATCATCGCGCAGCAGCCACGGACTGCCGTAGAGCTGCGGCGACAGAATCAGGGCGCGGTTAAAGGCCTGGAGTACCACGTCATCCTCCCAGAAATCAAGGCAGGAAGAGAGGCAGACGCCGTGGTCCTCGGTGAGACGCTGCATGCCGGGCACCAGGCCGCGGTCAATGGCATGGGCGCGATGATGCGGCGCAGTAACGCGGTTGGAGGCAAAGACATCGATATAGGTCTCGCGCCCCTCCCAGAGAAAGGTGGTGGCGTGGGCCTGGGCCTTTTCAAGGCCGAGGCGGTGGTTCAATAAAATGAGGTCAGGCGAATACTGACGGCATGCCGTCATCATACGGATAAAGGCGTCTTCCTTTTCCGGACGCAGGGCGCCGCACACCGCATCAAACTTGAAGAGCATGAAGTGGTGATCGCGGCAGAGCGAGACCATCTGCTCATGCCTGGCGGTCTCTTCTTCAGGGGTGTTGCCAAATCCGTCGGGGCCGCCCCAGACGCCCAGGCGCGTGCCCATGGCAGCGGCAGCCGCAACCATGGGGTCGAAGCCGCGGGGGAACTGCCGGTTAAAGCGCGGCGACCCGACCTTGCCGTAAAACCGCTTGCCGTCAATGGCGCCGGCATCAAAGGCGTAGATGTCCAGCTGCATGCCATATGCATCATGCAGCCACTGAAAAAAGGCCAGATTGGCCAGGGTCTGAGCCTCGGTGGCGCCCTCATTGGTGTTGTTGATCCAGGAAAAATACTCGGATCTGGACGGGGTCTTTTCATCGGCACCGGGAAAAACAGCCGTTTTTTCCTGAGCACGAAGGCCGGCAAAAACACACATTACCAATAGAATGAGAACACATTCACGGCGAAACATGGTTAACTCCTTGCGATTCAATAGTAACGAAAAAATGCATTTAACCTGAATAGTGGAATAAAAAAGGCGGATAAACGCCCCGCTATTTTTTTAGCGGAAACTGAATATTGAAGGCCGTGCCCGGGTGGCAGAGAATCTGCATACGCCCGTTAAGCTGCTCTTCAGCCAGAATAGTAATCAGGCGCAGCCCCAGAGAATCCGCTTCCTGAACGATCAAATCCTCCGGCAGCCCGACCCCGTTATCCGCCACCATCAACTCAAGATCATAGGCCGCGTCGCCATTATAATGCCTGAGGGCCACAGCCAGGGAACAGGGTTCATGTGTCTGCCCTGAAAAGGCATATTTCAAGGCGTTGGATACCAACTCCGTGACAATCAATCCACAGGGAATGGCATAATCAATCTCCAACTCATCAAGCTCTGTTTCAATCCGGATATCGACCTTGAATTTCCCGTGCCAATAAGTTTTGTATAGATTTTTAACCAACGTCTGTAGAAAATCATTGACGGGAATTCGGGAGAAATTTGACGATTTATACAGTGTCTCATGAATCAAAGCGATGGTGCGTATCCGTTGCTGCCCTTCTTTGAATACCGCCTGAACGGTTTGATCATTGATTGAACCGGACTGCAGGTTCAACAGGCTGGAGATAATTTGAAGATTATTCTTAACACGATGGTGAATTTCTTTCAGCAGCACTGTTTTCTCGTCCAGCGAACTCTGCATTCGCTTTTCAGCCAGAAGGCGTTCTGAAATTTCATTTTCCATGATGATGTTTTTCTGAGAGAGTTCAATGGTCTTCTGTTTAAGACGATGGCGAAATAAAACGGCTACAGCCAGGAGAAAAAAAATGATTACAGCACCAATTTGAAGCAGCGCAATCAGCCAACCCGGAAATGAATTTCGCTCATCTTCACCGAACCAGGCATCATAGAGACGATAGTACCTGGAGTCGGCATCCAGTTTCATCTCACCGAGTATGCGGTCAAAATTGGAGAGTACGTCCGCCATGTCGTTGTCGACAGCCCCAATATGCGCCGTACCCGGACTGAACACAACCGGGGACTGCACCAGGCCATAGCTGCGGGCATTAAAATGAATATCCAGTCTTTCAATGACACCGGCATCCACGGCACCCTTTTGTATGGCAGCATAAACAGAGTCAGATGAGGGATAGACCTTCAATTGACAGATCAGGCCAAAACGATCCAGCAGATCGACTAAATTCAATAAAAAGGCATCACCCTCAACTCCGCCGATGGTCTTTCCCGAGAGTTGCAGAAGGGATTCTATCCGTTGCTGTCGCTGGGTAATCAGCCCCGCCCAGGTTGTAAACATCGCCTCTTCTGAAAAGTGAAAAGCTGGCACTCTGTCGGCCCTGTAGAGAATGGGCAATACCAGGTCCAATGCCCCATCAAACAGCCGCCTCTCTACTTGCGGCCAGGCATCGTAATGGAATTGCACTGTCCACCCGGCCTTTTCTGCAACAGCCTCAAAAAGATCGATACAGAACCCTCTGAGCACGCCGGAGTTGTCTTCATAGGATAGCGGGGGCGCATAATGCACTCCGACATGCAGTGTATCCTGGGGCTTTGGCGTGGCGCTCACATCAACCGTGTCTATAAAAACCAGTATAACGACGACAACGAGGCAGTATACCTTGCGCATAGAATCAGCATTTCTAGAAAATATTAAAAGAGGAATAATACGGTTAATAATGTGTGGAAAATTCAGTCGATTATCAAGCTAAAAAAATATTGACAGGGCAACCCTTGACAGCGATGAAAGTGTAGCCACAGAAAGGAATATTTTTCAGAAACCGCTCCCAGGATTGAAAAAATCCTGGCGGATAAAGAGGAATGAACTATCGATGCAGTTTCCAGACGGGCCAGTTCTTCAGCACCACGTCATCAGCGATCTGCTGAAATTGCACCGATTCTTGTGTGGTGATTTTTCCGTGCACAGGATTCCCACTGACCGGTTCACCAAACAGAGAGACATAAAAGACACAACCCATCAAATAGGTTCCACGATTAGAGGGATGGTTGTAATCTGAAGCATGGAGATAATGCAGAGCAGGCGGTTCTTTCAAAACTTGATACCACGCCCAGCCCACGGGAGCGATCCCCATGTCCACCTCCTTGGCAAAGCCAAGAACATTATCATAGATCAAAAGTTGCATATCCGCATATGTATCTGTCCCCCCATTGAGCCAGAGCGTGCCATCCTCAAATGCCCAGGGCATCGTGTAAATCATTTTTGTGTCGGCATGATTCTCTTTGATGCGGGCATACAACGTTTTCAGCGAGGGCAACAACGGATGGGCCACATAGGGAGGGAAAATGTCTTGATGCGTCTCAGGATAGCCGGCATTCACACAGACCCCCTGCAGGATAACTACATCCCATTTCCGGCTTTGAATGCGCTGACGCGTCGAAGCAGAAGTGGCGTGTGCGTCGAGCATGACCCCCGGGGAAATGGCCCCCTCAACCCGTACTTCTTTTCCCCCCGCCCCTGCCAACTCCCTGAATAACGGCAGTAATTGATTCCCAAAATAACTGGCACCAATGAATAAAATTTGCACCACACCGCTGTCAGAAATGGCAGAGGCATCAGGCACAACCTCTGGCTGGGTTATGGACTTTCCACAGGAAGCGGTCAACACAGAAAACAGCGTCATCAACACAATCAACACCCAATATCGTGGGATTCTATCATGCACGGCAACACCTCTCCTTCATTCATCGGGATGATGCATGAAAGATTCAAAATCTTCAACGAATTTCCTATGACGAATAGACCAATGGTACGCCTGCACCGTTGAATACCCTTCAACGGCGGCAGGCGGCACGGCACTAAAAACGGGAGAGGGGGGTTTTCATCAATGTGGCGTTGTCGGGCGTGGATGAGACGAGTTTCAGCAGAGCTTCAATCCCGCGTTGTGGATCTGTGCTTAAAATGGCACGGCGCAACCCGTGAATCCAATCGATTTCACTCTCATTATAGAGTTTCTCATCGCGGCGCGTCCCACTGGATTTGACATCAATGGCCGGAAAGAGCCGCCGATCAGCCAGGTCGCGCTGCAGTACAATTTCACAATTGCCCGTCCCCTTAAACTCCTGAAAGACGTAATCGTCCATGCGCGAACCGGTGTCAATCAGGGCTGTGGCCAGCACGGTGACCGAGCCGCCGTGCTCCACATTGCGGGCCATGCCAAAGAAGCGGCGGGGAATCTCCAACGCACGGGCATCTACACCGCCGGAAAGCGTACGCCGCGTGCCCACACCGGACTGATTGAACGCCCTGGCCATACGCGTAAGGCTGTCCACCAGCACGATGACGTCACGGCCGCACTCCAGGTCGCAGCGGATGCGGGCCATGGCCATCTCCACCAGCTGCACATGGGCTTCCACGCCTTCATCGAGCGAGCTGGCCAGCACCTCTGCGTCTACGGTGCGGCGGAACTGCGTAACCTCTTCAGGCCGCTCATCGATGAGCAGCACCAGCAGCTTGGCCTCAGGCTCTGTCTGGCGGATAGAGGCGGCCATTTCCTCCAGCAATGTGGTCTTTCCGGTACGCGGCTGGGCCACGATCAACCCCCGTGTCCCTTTGCCAATGGGGGCCACCAAATCGATGATTCGCATAGACCGGTTGCCGGAATCTCCCAGTCGAATCCGCTCTTCAGGATTCAAGGCAGTGAGTTTGTCAAACTTGCTGCGACTCAAGAAGGCCTCGGGGGATAAACCGTGGATCGATGTCACCGAAGTTAAGCGAAGCCCCCGGTCACCGGGCTGGGCTTCACCGATGATATCGGCGCCTTCAATGAGTCCGTATTGACGGACCAGCGGCGGTGGCACCCAGATGTCATCGCGGGAAGGTTGATAGGAATAAGCAGACTGCCGAAGGAAACCGCCGCCTTTGGCGTGCCGTTGGAAAACCCCCTGTGCGGGGCGTGTTGATGCAGATGTCATAAGTTGATGATCCATTTGAAGCGGGTGGTGAATGGGGATGGGACAGGCCTAATGTACGGGAGATTTGCTGAAAATGCAAGGTCGCCATAAAAAAACTGAAGTCTGGCACATGCGTCGGGCTGTGCCCCCATGGAATCCGCGTGTTGTCTACAGGTAATCAGCCAGCCTATAGGACTCGGCATTCCGGCCGGCGGGACAAAAAAGGCCCCATTTCTGGGGCCTTAATAACTCAAACTGAAATGCTTACTTGGCAAACACCATGCGACGTGTCTCTGTGAAATCACCTACAGTCAATCGATAAATATAGATGCCGGTACCGACAGTTCTGCCATTGTGGTCGCGTCCATCCCAATTCAGTGTATGAAGGCCAGGATGATAAACACGGTCGGTCAGCTGCCTTACCTCCTGCCCCAAGATATTATAAATTGTGAGAGAAACCGGCACTGTGCTCAGCCCCCCCACTCTGAACTGAATCGTCGTAGAGGGATTAAAAGGATTGGGATAATTGGACATGAGCTCATGGGTCTCGGGCAATGCAGCAACAGGCGCAACATCTGTACAGGCGCAGTCCTGAGAAACGATCATTATTTCAGAGAAATGGGCAATCTCACCGTAAATCACATGATTGGCCGTGTCCAGTACCACATTGGTAATGCCGTTGTCTGTATAGCCGGTGGAATCATTGTAGAAATAGAGCCAAAGGTCTTCAACATTGAGTCCCAGTTCAGCCATAAGATCAGGCTTGTATGGCAGTGTCAATCCTACAGGATCATCAAAATAGTAGGGTGAGACCAGGGTGTCATTCACATAGACATGAAAGGCAATTCCGCTGAGGATCTCATCGGCAAAAGAGACTGTGGAATCACCGACAAGGGTCTGCGAGGGGATGGTAATTTCTATCGCGATATCCTCGGTCAGGCTGCCGGGCGGAAAAGCCAATTCTCCGCCATTGAGCATGTTCAGCGGGAAGGGCAGGCCGCCAATCTTCAGCACATCTTTCTCCGCCTTGCTGACCAGATTGCCGACACCAACACCGTCTCGATGTTTAAATTTCACTTTTACCGAATCGCCGCCGGCCAGATCCTGAGCATGGGCCACCATGACATGCGTGGTGGCCACATAGCGGCCGAGCCGGGCCTTGACAAGCCCCATGCCGCGGTTTGTGGCTGTAAAGAATCCATCTGCGGTCAGAGAACCGACAATGCGTCCCCGCATCTGCCATTCAGTGGTGGTGGTATCCACTACATTGCCCAGTGAATCGACCAGTTGCACAGCGTATTGAACGGTTTCACCAATGGCCACCGCCGTATCAGCGGGCACAATGACCAATCGAACGCCCTCTTCCCTGCCTTCAGCATTTCCCGTGGTATCATTCACCACAACGTGGCTCTTGCCAGAAATCGATCCCACCGTGGCATAGACAAATCCCTGGGCCTTCTCTTCACCGGCGGTGAGCAGGCCATTTTCGTCCATGACGCCAATATCGCCATCGGCGCTCCAGCTGAACGTGGTGTCAATAGCCTGTCCGGAAGAGTCCACCAGCACTGCGCTATAGGTCAGTGTGCTGCCCGGCGCGACCAACGTATCTCCGGGCGAAACCAGTACTTTGAGGCTCTTGAGCCACTGCCAGGCCAAGGTATCACGGGCCACAGTGACATGGGCCTTTCCACTTAGTGCGCCCACAGAGGCATGTACAAAGGTGTGGCCGCGCTCATGGGCCGTCAGCACGGCCTCAGCATCCAGCGTGGCAACATCGGGATCATCGACAGACCACTGAAATGTTGTATCTTTGACGGCGCCTGTGGAATCTTCAAGAAAAGCTGTGAAAGGGACACTTTCGCCCGGAATCAGTACGGTATCTGAGGGAACAATGACAACACGCCAGACGCCCCAGAGTGAATCACGCTGAACAGAGACACTGGCTTTTCCAGAGAGGCGTCCGGCAGAGGCCACCACATGGGCATTTCCTGGACGCTGTGCGGTGAAGAGACCGTCTCCATCAACAAGGCCGACACCGTTGCCCGACACACTCCATAAAAACGTCGTATCTTTTTCAATACCACTTTTATCCACCAGCTTGGCTGTAAACTGAACGGTCTCCCCCACTTCCAACATGGTCTCAGAGGGTGTGACACGAACCTTCCACTGCACCTTTTTCTGGGCAAAAAGCGCGTGATTTAGGAGCAAAAACAGCCCCAGCACCGGCAAAATTTTCTGCTGTATCTTTAATAGTCTCATGAATTCCTCCCGGTCGTGGTCAATGGACGCATCAGTTGCAAATTTTACTCCAACACAGCTTCTGTAGTTCCGGGAGCAGACATCTGGTAATTGCTTTAGTGAAAACCCTGTAATCCTGGACGGCCAAGTTCTCTTCTTCAGGGTCTGTTCCCCGCTACCCCAGGCCGGGCGCTTCAATTTTCCGCCACTGAAGTGCCGCCCTGAAGCAAGACTGCCCTGAAGCCGAAAGCGTGCCCTGGACCTGATCGACCTCTTCTTCTGCACCTGAGGCGACTGCCACCTCAATGACATCTTCCGCTTTGGCCTCGGCCTGATAGTGAAGCGTCAGTGCGCTCAGCCGTTGCTGCTCATGCCGTGCAAAGGGATAGGCATTCATCAACACCTCCACGTAGCGGGCGTTGTTGACATGGTTGTTGAGGTCGAGGTCAGCATATTGAACACGATGTGTGTGAAGCCAATCCGACCGGGTGAGCGGCGTCATCTTTTCCGGTACAGCATCCAAAGCGCTGTAGTCGTATTGATAATCGATCTCGATTGGAAGACGCTTCAACGGCAACGGCCGCTTGCTTTTCATATTGAGAAGCAGCCAAGCAGTGGTGGCCCTGGCAAAGGGCACGCCGGCTTCGGTTTCAAAGCGGAAATCACGCATGGAATAGAGTTTGTGTGGCGTCTTGGCCCAGGTTTTTAAGGAAAAAGGGACGCCCATGGCCGGTGCGTCCTGCATCTCAATATGCACCCAGGCCAGCACCCAAAATAAACCCGCCGGCCCCAGTTGCTCAAAGCCCACGCCCAGGCGTGTGGCGTGCACCGTGGCCGCGTCCTGCATGTGGTTGAAAAGCGAGGAAAATTTAAGATTATCGTTGAAATCGGCTTCATAGGCGTGTACATGGGTCTGATGGGTATAGATTTTCAAATCGTTCACAGTATGTCAAATCCTTCAGTTTCTCAATGTGATCAGGTTTCAAAATAACGGTCGCCAAAGTCGCCCAGGCCGGGGACGATGTAGCGGTGTTCATCCAGATGGCTGTCCAGTGCGGCCGTGACCACAGGCACGTCTGGATAGGCGGCCTCCAGGCGGGTGACGCCTTCAGGAGCAGCCACAATGACCACAGCACGCAGTGCGGTAGCACCCTGTTTCTTCAGCGCGTCCAGCGTGTCAATGAGCGAACCGCCGGTGGCCAGCATGGGGTCGACCACAATCACCTCTCGACCGGCCAGCCCCTGGGGAAACTTGCGGTAGTAGGTGGAGGCCACGGCCGTCTTCTCGTCGCGCTCCAGGCCGATGAAGCCCACCGAGGCCCAGGGCATGAACTCCTGCGCCGCGTTGAGCATGGCCAGCCCGGCACGCAGCACGGGCACCAGCACCACGCGGTCGGCAATTTGTTGGCCCGTGGCAGGTGTCAGCGGCGTGACGATCTCTTTGTCTTCAAGGCCGATATTCGAGGTGGCGGCCATGAGCAGCAGCCGGGAGACAATGGCCGAATGCCGCCGGAAGGCCTCGGTGGACGTGTCTCGATCTCGAAGAATGGTCAACGAGTGGGCCAGCAGGGGATGATTCACAACGGTTAGATTACTGAATTGAGGCATAATCCCTCCTCAAGGATTGGGTTAAACCGTGGGCAGCCGGATGCCCTTGATGGTACGATAGGTGGAGAGCGCAAAGGTATCTGTCATGCCCGCCACAAACTGCACCAGATTCATGATCACCGTGTAACGATGACGCTCGCGGTCCAGCCCCGGTGAAAGATACTGTGCTGGAATCAACTGGGCAATCTTGCGGTTACGATGTGAATGGGGATTGAATACTGAACGCAGAAAAGCCTCTAAAAGCCCGGAGATGACCTCAAAGCCCGCCGATTCGATCTCCACCACCTTGCGATAGGCGTAGATCTGTTTGACTGAAACAGCTTCTATGGTGCGAATCACCTCACAACCGGGGATGACCTCCAGCAGCGGGCGGTCAAAACTGCCGTCAAGCAGGCCGTCCTGATGCGCCACAAAGGCCTGCGCCGACTGCTGCACCAGACAGTTGATGGCCATGGCGCGCAGATAACTCAACTTCTCGCGTTCATCATAAATGGCGGCGAGTTTTTCCGTGTTCAACCCGTCAATGAGGCCAGTAAGCAGCGATTTGATCTCTGAAAACGGCAGCAGTTTCAGCTTATAGCCATCCTCAAGATCCATGATGCGATAACAGATATCATCGGCGGCTTCCACGAGAAAGGCCAGGGGATGACGGTGCCAGCCCCGTCCCGGCAGCGCCGCGCTGGGTTTCAGGCCAAGTCCCCCGGCGAGGGTTTTAAAGGTCTCTGCTTCGGACTGGAAAAAGCCGTACTTCTTGGTGCTGGCCCGTTTCCTGGGCTCTGCCATGCGATGGGCACTGCGGGGATATTTTGTGAAAGCCCCCAGCGTGGCATAGGTCAGGCGCAGCCCGCCGCCAATGGAAGATTGCGTGGGCAGCGTGTAGGTCAAGAGTCTGAAGCCTGCGGCATTGCCCTCGTAGTGCTGCAGGTCGGCCTTCTGCGCGTCGGTGAGGCCGTCAATATAGGAGGCGCCCTCGGCGCTCAGAAAAAATTCAGCAATGGCGTCTTCACCGGAGTGACCAAAGGGCGGATTGCCGATGTCATGGGCCAGAGAGGCCGCACTGACCACGGCGCCAATATCATCGGAGTGCAGGTCCATGGCCCTGAAGAGATCGGGGTTGGACTGAATGATGCCGCGCCCGGCAATCTTCCCCAGCGACCGCCCCACACAGGCCGACTCGAGACTGTGCGTCAACCGTGTGTGGATGAAGTCTGTTTCAGGCAGCGGAAAGACCTGCGTCTTGCTCTGCAGACGCCGGAAAGCCGTAGAGAAAACAATGCGGTCATAGTCACGCTGAAACTCACTGCGCGTCTCTCTGGAAGAGGCCGAGGGTTTCCCCAGGCGCTGTTTGTTGAGAAGCTGTCTCCAGTCCATACGGTCTCACGCTCCATTATTATTTGGAATGACAAACCGATTTAAAGTACAAATTCTCAAAGGTTTATTCAAGTAAAATAAACAGAGAAACGCTGAAAAAAGGCCCGTTTCACATGGAAACGGGCCTGCTCTTTACTACTTATCAAGCCGCCGTTGCTTGAGCTCGCGCTGCGTGACAAAGGTATGGGCAATGACCTCCAAAGGCTGGAGATAGGGCAGCTTGTCCTTGCCCGCCGCATACACCGAGGCATCGATCATATAGAGGCGTTTGTCCTCGGAATTATAGAATGTATAATTGGTAAAGGGACCGCCGCAGCTGGGGTGGTCGTCCGCCCAGAGACCGCGGGTGAGTATGGCGGGCCGGCCGAGAAAATGGCCGTTTTTCATCGTCAGATATTTGTTCACAACATAGGTAGAATCTTCATAAACACTGGAAAGCCGATTGCGCTCTGAGATGATCCACTCTGGATTTACCCAGGCGGGATCTGCATTTTCAATCCAGCGCACAAAGATCCAGCGCCCTTCAATATGTGAAGAAAATGCCGCGAATCCGTTCTCATAATCGGACAGCGCCAGTGCCATATTGGCCTGCTGCTCAAAGGCCCAACCCGCAGTATCAGCCAGGGCCTGTGCCTTTTCAAGGGCATCGTGCGGCACGTACATATCATGCCTGAGGCTGAGGTGGGCATCGGCTTCAATAACATCGAAAAGGCTGTCGCGTTCGCTCTGCATGTAGCGGGCCAGCTCATCAGTATCATGACCAATCAGCGTGAGAACCAGCTGATCGAATCCCCAGGGGCCGCTGGAGAGAAAGGCGTTGTGCCCGTCGCGCTCAAGCAGATCCACACTGTTTGCAGGCAGCACCTCATCCATCACAATATCGTGCACCGGCCCCTCAGAATCCAGGGTGGTTGCCAACACCCAGTAGCGATAGATCCGCGTCTTGCGCGCCTCTAAATCATGGGGCTGCACCAGATAGAAGAGCCGTTCAGGCTGCGGTGTACGCACCACGCGCTCAAAGGTCTCACGAAACACCGGCTCAAGCACGGCCCATTCTGTGGAATCGGCCAGTACGGCAATACGATTACTGAACGGAATCACCGTGGACCGTTCATGCTTGAACGCCCCCCAGACAAAAAAGAGAATCACGGGGATAAAGATCAACTCGATGATGGGGACACGAAACCCATGCCGTTTGTTGTTGCTGCGGTCAAGCTTGACCAGCCAGCTCTCCAGCCACGCCCATTCAAAATGTTGCTGCAACTTGAGAACAATGCCAACCAGGAACACCGGCACAAGAACAATAATGGCAAGCCATAGAATCATGGTTGAGACTCCTTACAGGTTTGAATAAATTGACAGAATATCTTTAAATGCGGCGTATCAATACCGACGCCTTTGAGCCGTTTGATCTCGGCCACTATATAATCACCGGCTGTCCCGCCGGGCAAGGCATAGGCCGCTGACGAGCGATAGGCTGCTTCGGCTTCAGCCAGCCGACCGGCTGCGGCCAGCACGCAAATCCGATTCAACATCATGGGCAGATAGCCCGGTTCAATGGCCACGGCCTGGTTGGCAAAAGCAACGGCCTCTTTGCCCTTGCCGGCCAGCAGGGCGGCCATGGCCGTACGATAAAAGCGGCCGGCATCGTCGGCGGCATTGTATCTCAGCATCTTTTTAAAGCCGGCCAACGCCCGCCCGCCCTCGCGCCGCATGAGATAGCACTCGGCCAGCTCCGCCTGGGCTATCCACGATCTTTTATAGGACTTGGCATTGGCCTCAAAACCGTCCAGCGCCTCTTGATACTGCCGCTGCTGTAGCAGACGATTGGCCTCTAAACGACGGGCGTTCAGCCCGGGAAAGGCCTCGTGATGCCGCAGGTTCAAACGAATCTTCCCTTTTGGACACGGCGTGGGTTCTCCTGTGACAACATCATAATATCGCTTCCCCAGCTGGATAAATCCATGTTTTTCCGATAAAAGGCATTGCGGCGTCTCACCGATATGCGTCAGCAGCGTGTAGGCCAGTACGGCCCGGTCCCAGGGACTGCCCTGCCTGAAGAGCAGGACTTGATCAGCCGTCATCAGCTGTGACCGGCTATCTGGAAAGATGGAACCCGGCACGATCTGCTCCGCCACCCACGCCAATACGTCCTCTCTGCTTTGCAGGCTGTCAGCCAGAGCGCGGGGGCCCGACTGCCGCAGCGAGGCCGTAAGATAATACTCCGGATGCTTCACCAAGAGACTCTGTGAGGCGTATCGGGTCAGGGCTGTCACCGGGTCCGTCGACGGTGAAAAGATCTGGGCCTTGATGGCCTCAGGGTTCGAGAAATCCACAGGCTGCCGCCGACCGTACCTGGGGAAAAGCGGGCGCAGCGCCAGTTTGTCCAGAAACGCCGGCACCAGGGCGCCCTCTCCTGAAAAATCCGCCGCCGTAAAACTGTGTGCGGTGATTGAAAAATCGACACTGCGAAAATCCTTCAGAGTATAGACGGCAATCACCGGTACAGAGTCACTCCCCTTTTTCTGGGGAAAGCGATAGGGTATCACTGAAAAATTATTGACAAGAAGCAGCGCTCCCTCAAATTTCACCAGCGCCACACCGTGCCGAACATCACCCAAAAGAATATGGAGAAACAGCACATCATCGGGCGAGACGCCCAGCCGCAGGAAAACCGCCGCCATAGAGTGCGCCAGTGTCATGCACTTGCCCGAGATGCGTCCTGTCAATTTTTCCATTGCGGCCATCTCGGCCGGAAGCAGCTTTTTAAACGTTGGAAAGGGCAGGTCATCCATCACGCCCCAGGGGTCCTTCCCGGGCAGGCCGGAAAATTGGGGATCAAACTGCGTGTGCCCCATATGTGAAAACGTCCACTGATTCAACGCGGTCAAACACTCGTGCAGCGAAGCACCGGCCGCTGCCATGGTCGCCCTCAGGGTGTCGGCCACGGCATCCACTGCTGGATCCATCATCACGGCGGCCTGATAGGCCAATGTGGCCTGCACCGAGCCGGAAAAAATATCGTTCTGCCAGCGCTTGATCACCGAGAGGATTTCGGCTTCATCCAGCGCCGGCTCAGACTTGATCAACGTGGCACGTTGCGCATCACAAAAGTCGCTTTGCGGAAAAAGAGCCGACGGCAACAGCACCGCCACCAACAACACAATCAAAAATCGACAATCTATCTTCATAATCAATCTCCATGCTAAAAAAACGCTGTACCGCATGGTGTGATGCATTCAGATATATCTCTATCGCAATGGCGCTACATTGCCACGCCAGTGAGCGGAATAGCGGACTGTAGCAGCCCGCAGCGTCACAATAAATTTACCCGATCTTCCTGTCATGCACCCAATACGTGCACTGGCTGTACGAACGGCTATTACCGCCTCTATTCAGCGTGCATCAGCTGCTGAAACCGCCAGCGGAGCAAAAACCACAACAGCATAGAGATAATGAAAATAACCATACCGCTCAACACACTCACCAGGGCCATCTGATACCCCTTGGCCACAATGCCCGGGGAGATGTCATTGGCCCGGGAGATGGCCTCCATGGCCCCGTACAGCCCCATATAATGAGAGAGGAAACCGAGCACCAGTGCCATGCTGCCCCAAAACAAGACAGCGTGAATGGCAATTTCACGGCCGGGCAGCGCAGCGGCGTTCTTCCCCAGCATACGCAGACCGGCTCTGACGGCCAGCCCCAGCACCAGTAAAAGACAGATCAACTCAAACACCATAAAGAAACCGCCGCTATATAAAAAATTCAACATGATTCACTCCTCTGCGTTTGAAGCACAAAATCAGTTTCAGCCTGCTCTATACGCGCCACATGGCTTGAAAGCCCCACCCAGATCAGTGCCGTGTAGAGACTAATCAACAGGCAGACCATCATGGTTGCGGCATTGCGTGTCATCCACTCCACCAGCAGATAACTGGTATGCCGCGTGGCCGGCTCCTGCAAAGAGAGCAGATAAATTTGCTCCGAAGCCAGGAGCACCGCCCAATCCCCGTTCTTCAAAAGCTCCCAGAAATAGCCCAGTGCTCCAATAAGAAGATTCACACCACTCAAGATCAGAGGAAGAGCCAACCCACTTCTGAGCCGTCTGATATCATGATCCTGCCTGACATAAAGTGCAAAGGCCTTACGCAGCCCGCAAACTGTGGCGTAGAGGGCAATGCCCACCATGGGCAGCACAAACTGACTGGCCTGCTGGAAGAAACGGGCATTGCCCATGGTCTGCGCCGCAATGAGCCCGACGACGACAAGCATCAACGCCAGAACGATTCGCTCAAGCCGTGTCTGCGCCTGGCTGCTGATCCTGTCCATCCACTTCTTCATGGGGGGCTGATGTAGGTCGATGAGCGCTGTTAACGCCTCATCATCCAGGTCAAATTTCTCACGCACCCTGGCGTCGGCCCCAGCCTCGTCGAGCCCTCGATCCGTATAGGCCTGATAGCAGTCTTCCATATCGGCGGCCAGCTCCAGAAGAATGCGGCTCTTGGTGGGCTGCGGCAGATCAATAGAGGCATTAAAGCGCTGCAGTATCGCGGCAAAACGGCTCATGGGGTCTCCTCCCCCAGAATGTGAAACAGATGCTGATGATAGACGCGCCACGCCGCCCGCTGCTCCGACAGAGTGCGTTTGCCCTTGGCGGTCAGTGTGTAATATTTACGCTTCCGCTTTGGCCCCTCCTGTTTCCAGGTGCCTTTGATCAGCCCGTCTTTCTCTAATTTGTGCAGAATGGGATAAAGCGTGCCGTGGTTAAACTTAAAAAAACCATCACTTCGCTCCTCCACCTCCAGCGCAATTTGATAGCCATGCTTCTTACCGGCCGACAAGACACCCAGTATCAGAGAGGCGTTACACTGTTTTGAAAGCTGTGGTACAGAAATTTCTATTCCAGCCATGCACCCACCTATTGACAATCTTTATATCGAACATCTTTATGTAGAGCATCGATATATCAAAAGTCAATATAACGGACAGTTCAGCCATTGTCAAGCATTTTTAAAATGATGCCGCAGAATGCCTTTGTTTTCAGCCACAAAATGTCTTAAATTTGACCGCAAAATATAAAATTAAACGGGAATAATTGTAGGAGCCGGCGATGCCCAAAGCCAATCAGTTAAAGAAAAATCAAGTGGTAAAGATCAAGAACGAAATCTACCAGGTGGCCAATGTGACCAGCCAGACCCCCTCTGCCCGGGGCGCGGCCACGCTCTATAAAATTCGTTTCAATCAGATACAGACCGGTCAGAAGCTGGAACAGACCTATAAAGGCGATGATTTTGTAGAAGATGCCGATCTGGCCCGTATGAAGGTGCAGTTCTCCTATTTTGACGGCGAGGCCTATGTCTTCATGCGCGAGGACGACTACAGCCAGCATAACCTCAGCAAGGAACAGCTCGCCACCCAGGCCCAATGGCTCACAGAGGGCATGGATGACATTGACGGCCTCTTCTTGGACGGCATTCTCTTTGGCGTCAACCTCCCGCATACCATTGTGCTGGAGATCACAGACACCGCCCCCTCTATAAAAGGCGCCTCCGCCACGGCCCGGACCAAAGCTGCCACGCTCTCCACCGGTGCGGAAGTGCAAATCCCTGAATATCTCTCCACAGGCGAAATGATTAAAGTGAATACCGAAACCAGTGAGTTCGTCTCAAGGGCATAGCACAACAATCATCTTGACATTGTTTTGTCCTTCTCATACATTATTATTTAACATCCAAAATGATTCAACCTGCGTGCCGGAACCAAAGCATGCAGGTTTTTGTACAATTCTATCGTAAATTAAAATAGTTATTGAAAAAGAGGAGTTTGCCATCCATGTCTGAAAAGAAGACAAAAAAACAGAGCTACCAATTTAAGGCAGAAGTGAGCCAGCTCCTGAGCATCCTGACCCACTCGCTTTATACCCATCGGGATGTCTACATTCGTGAGCTCATTTCAAATGCCGCCGACGCCCTTGACAAAGTCCGTTTCAGAGAAGTCAAAGGAGAGACTGTTACCTTTGATGATCTCGATCTGGAAATCCGCATTGCGCTGGACAAAGAAGCCCGGACATTCACACTCTCCGATACCGGTATCGGCATGACCAAGGAAGAGTTGATCAACAACATCGGCACCATTGCCCGCTCAGGCACGGCCGATTTTGTCAAGGCACTGGCCGAAGGCGGCGAAGATGCCGGCAACCTGATCGGACGCTTTGGCGTCGGCTTCTACTCGGTGTTCATGGCCGCCGAAAAAGTGGAACTGACCACGCGCAGCGCCGAGCCAGACGCGCCTTGTTACACCTGGATCAGTGATGGGGAGGGCCGCTTCACCATTTCAGACGGCCCCGACGACCACAAGCGCGGCACCACCATTGTCGCCTACCTCCGGGAAGACGCCGAAGACTTTGCCGATGAATTCCGCGTCAAGAACGCCATCAACAAATACTCCAACTTTGTCCCATTCCCCATCATGCTGGGCGAGGAGCGGGTCAACACGGTTTCCGCCATCTGGCGCGAGCCCAAATCATCGGTGACCGAAGAGCAATACAACGATTTCTTCAAGTTCATTGCCCATCAGGGCGACGAACCGCTGGCCAAACTGCACTACTCCGCCGATGTGCCCATCCAGTTCCACGCCCTGCTCTTTGTGCCTAAAACGAACATGGAACTGATGGGTTTTGGCCGTGAAGACGACGGTGTGCAGCTCTTTGTCCGCCGTGTGATGATTGATGCCCACTCCAAGGATGTACTCCCCCCGTATCTCCGATTTGTACGCGGCGTGCTGGAGAGCGATGATCTGCCGCTGAACATCAGCCGGGAGACGCTGCAGGAGAATCCCCATCTGATGAAAATCAAGAGTTCAGTCATCTCCAAACTGCTCACCACCCTGGCCGAGTTTGCCGAGAAGACTCCGGATGAATACAAAACCCTCTGGCAGCAACACGGCCGTATGATTAAAGAGGGATACAATGACTACGCCCATAAAGACAAAGTGGCCGAGCTCTTCCGTTTCGATTCATCAAAATGCGACAACGAGGAAAGCCTGACCGGCCTTTCCGCCTACGTCGATGCCATGCCTGAGAGCCAGGAGGCCATTTTCTTCCTCTCAGGCACCTCGCGTGAGGCGCTGCAGAACCACCCCACCATGGAACTCTTCAAAGCCAAGGGCATAGAGGTGCTCTTCTGCTACGATCCGATCGATGAATTTGTCCTGCCCGGCCTCTTTGAGTTCAAAGGGAAAAAAATTCTCTCCGCAGACCAGGCCGACCTGAAGAAGCTGGACGAGATTCCCTCAGAAAAGAAAGAGAACGAAGAAGAGAAGCCGGAAGTCGATAAGAAGGCAGCCGCCAAACTGGCCGGCCGGATGAAGAATATTCTGGGCGACCGGGTGGAAGATGTCAAGATCTCCGAACGACTGGTGGACAGCCCGGCTGTGCTGGTATCAAAAGATGCTGCCATGTCAAGCCAGATGGAAAAAATCATGCACATGATGAATAAAGACGTCAAACTGGCGGCCAAGGTGCTTGAGATCAATCCCGGGCACAGCCTCATTGCCGATATGGAACAAATCTATCAAGCCGACGCCCAGGATGAACGACTCACTACCCTGGTGGAGGGGCTCTTCACCAGTGTGCAACTGTTAGACGGCACCGTGGAAGACCCCCACGCCATGGCCGCTGCCGTGCAGGCCGCTTTGATGCAGTCCTCCTCTATCATTGCCGACAAAAACGACTAACGCAGGGAGTCAACCATGAAGCGATCCATCATCCTTCTGCTCGGTGCACTGCTGCTCTCCACAGGGGCCTCGGCGCAGAACCTTGAGGACAATATCGAAAAATTTACGTCTGCAAACGGCAAACGTTACCTGCAGCCCCTGGCCGATGTCTTTGGGGCCAACCTCAATAGCGGCTTCTACCATACAGCCAAGATCCCCAAGTTCGGTCTCCACGTCCGGGTGGGCCTCTCTGCCATGATGGCCCCGGTGAGCAGCGATCAAAAAACCTTCACAACCGTCGCCGAGAATGGATTCCCACTGCCTGCAGGCACGGAGCTTCCCACACTTTTCGGCGATGAAGATCCGGTGAACCTCGGGGGTGTCCAATTTGGCGGGGTCTGGGACACTGAATTCTTCCCCCTGGCCGTCCCCCAGATCACCATTGGCTCCTTCATGGGCACGGAGATGACTTTCCGTTACATCAAATACAAAGTAGACGACAGCTTTGGTGATATTCGTCTTCAGGGCTGGGGCATCAGGCACAGCCTGAGCCAGTACATCTTCCTCTGCCCCGTGGACATTGCCGCCAGCTACTATCATCAAAAATTCGATATCGGCAACTATGTGGAAGCCACGGCCGTCTACTACGGCATTCAGGCCAGTAAGTCGCTGGGGCCGCTGACCGTGTACGGCGGATTCGCCTTTGAAAAGTCGACATTGACGCTGCAGTACGATTACGTCGATACAGCGACTCAGATCCACTTCGATCTGGAGGGTGAAAATTCGACGCGTACCACCCTGGGTGTGGCACTGGATCTCTTCATCTTTAAAATCTATGGCGACATGAATATTGCCAGCCAGACCACCTATTCTGCCGGCATCGGCCTGGGTTTTTAAGGTCTCTGACAGACGCTTCACAAAGGGATGCCTTACCGCATCCCTTTTTTCTTGACACTGGCCTGTGCATATTGTAGTTTTTACACAGACTGAAGAAGCAGGAGGTGAACTTGAAAATTCAACAGCTCTCATTGATCCTTTTCTCTCTATTGCTTGTGGGGGGATGCGGCGGCGGCTCACAGTTGCTGAAACTGGGCGATTCACCGCTGACCATTCAAGTCACCTCCCCCGATACGCAATTTGACGGTTCCGCCAATGTCTATATCAATGGACAGTTTATCGGGACCACGGACAGCCAGTCAGCGGCCATGAAAATCAGCCTCAAAAAAGGCAGTTATTTGATTGTCGTTGCCGCCGAGGGCTACACGCCCTGGCGCAGCCGCATCACCCTGCTGGGTACGGGCTATAAACAGAATGTACTGGCCCGGCTGCTGCAGCCGCTGCCCCCTGAAGCCTCTATTCAGAACGAAGGCGGCGAACTGAATCTCCGCTGATCACTCACCCACCATTTAAAAAGGCCCGGCAGTCACCGGGCTTTTTCTGTCGTCAATTTTGAATATTTTATTGAATATACCAATATTTCAACTATTTACTTGACATTCAAAGAAATATATTCTATCTTTATCAAAAATATGGAGCAGCAACAATGCGAAGCGTAACACAGACAATCTCACATTCCCTGTCCAACGACAACTGGCAGAGCTGGCGCATTTCAGTGGGCCGTCTTGAAAGGAATCCCTGAGTTCATTTCATATTATTCCTTTACACCTCCTTCGCCCGCTGCCCCTCCTCTGGCAGCGGGTTTTTTTTATCAAAAACGGAGACACGTATGCAAGCTGTCAATCGTACATTGGACGAAAGATCCACCCCCGGCAATGCTGCAATACTGCCGACCTCTTTTGCCACCTATTGCCTCGACCGACTCAACGGCGACCATTTCCTGACGCCGGATGACTGGCGCCTCGACTCCCCCGCGTACAGGCACTCATGACGACGCTTCTCTTTTTAGCACATAATATACCTGACGGTTTTGTCAGGCTTACATAGAAAACGTGAATCGTGTCTGCTTAATCAAATGATTACATAAAACGACGGAGATGACAGTGAACTACTTCAAACAGAACCCCGACCAATCCGGCCATTTCAACGAATACGGCGGCGCAGTGCTTCCGGAAATTTTGCAGCAGGAAATGAAAAAAATAACGGATGCCTACTACTCTATCAGTAAATCCCACGAATTCATTCTCGAACTGCGTTCAATTCGAAAACATTTCCAGGGCCGCCCCACGCCGGTCTATTACTGCCGCCGACTCTCGGAACAGTACGGGGGGCGTATCTACCTGAAACGGGAAGATCTCAATCATTCCGGAGCACACAAATTAAATCATTGTATGGGCGAAGCCTTACTGGCCAAATATATGGGGAAGAAAAAAATCATTGCCGAAACCGGGGCCGGTCAACATGGTGTGGCCCTGGCCACGGCCGCCGCCTATTTTGGTCTTGAGTGCGAAATTCACATGGGCGAAGTCGATATTGCTAAAGAACATCCCAATGTCGTCCGCATGAAAATTCTCGGCGCAGAAGTGGTTCCGGTATCATTCGGTCTCAAAACCCTGAAAGAAGCGGTTGATTCGGCTTTTCAAGCCTATGTACAGGACACAAAAAACACACTTTACTGTATCGGCTCTGTGGTGGGGCCCCATCCGTTCCCCATGATGGTGCGCGATTTTCAACGGGTTGTCGGGATCGAAGCCCGAGAGCAATTTTTCGAGATGACAGGTGAGCTGCCGGATAATATAGTGGCCTGTGTGGGTGGCGGCAGCAACGCCATGGGCCTGTTTTCCGCTTTTTTGGACGATGATGAGACGGCCATACACGGGGTGGAGCCGGCGGGCCGCTCGTTTAAACCCGGAGACCACGCCGCCACAATGACCTACGGCAAACCGGGCGTGATTCACGGCTTCAAGTGCTACCTGCTGCAGGACGAGAACGGTGAACCCGCCCCGGTGTACTCCATTGCCAGCGGCCTGGATTATCCTGGCGTGGGTCCGGAACACTCCATGCTCAAGGATACAGGACGGGTGCAGTATGCATCGATCACAGACAAGAAGTGCCTGGCCGCCTTCTTTGAGCTCAGTCAAAAGGAAGGCATTATCCCGGCACTGGAGAGCGCACACGCCGTGGCCTACGCCATCAAATTGGCTCAAGAGCAGAAGCACCACTCCATCCTGGTCAATCTGAGTGGCCGCGGCGACAAGGATATTGATTTTGTCGCAAAAAATTACGGCGCGGAATACGGCATCGATACGACGTTCTAAATGACGCAGACGCGGCAGCCAGGCCACAGCGGCATGTCATCTCCGGATGCTCCCCAATCGGAGATCTTCACACAGCGCACCCTAAGATGAAGATGCCCGATAGAAACATTCGGGCATGACAATGGGTTTGACTCACTTTTTCAACGGGATAAGGCCGCCCTCAGACAGGGCGGCCTTTTAAAATAAACGATGAAGCAATCAGATGGCTCTCAACTCCATAACCGCACGCGGTCGTTTCGATCTGCCGGCCTCTTTCAGCGCCTTTAACTCGATATTCTTCGTACGCTGCCTGTAAAAATCCACTTTTTGGCGGGCCTTGCCCCGCTCTTTGATCTCCAAAAGCTCTTTCATATCCGGCGTCCGGATATCCAGAACCTCATGGGCGCCATCGTGAAAAACACGAATATTCCGATGCCCGTCACGCTCTGCCAGCGTGGCCTTGACCGTCATCTTCCGCTTGTTCCGGAGGATCTCTATAGACACCTCTTCACCCTCTTCAAAATCGCCCAGTACCTCTGTCACGTCACCGGCGTCTCCCACCTCTTCCCCCTCAATGGCGACGATGACATCCCCGGATTTCAGTCCAGCTTTCTCAGCGGGGCTCTCCTCCACCACGCTCAGCACCAGCACGCCCTCGTCTTCTTTGACGCCAAAGTAGCCGGCCAGATCACCATTCATCTCATGCATGCGCACGCCCAGATAGCCGCTGCCCATGCTCCAGATCAGTGTATTGCCGCCAAAACCATAGCGATTTCTCAGCCGGCCGACAGTGGCTTTTAAGTCCATACGCTTGCCATTGCGGAACAGTGTGACCTTGACCTCTGTTTTGGGCACGGTTTCACGGACTTTCTCAGTCAAATCCCCGGGTTTTCGGATTTTCTTGCCCGCAAAATAGAGCAGGATGTCATCCTCAAGAATACCGGCCTTTTCTGCGGGACTGCCTTTCACCACATCGCTGACCAAAATGCCGTGCGAGAGGCCCAGCTCTTTCTTCTCCAGGATGGAGAGGCGCTCAACGGAGACGCCCAGGTAGCCTTTGCGTACCTTTTTCTGTGTACCCGCTGCCGAGGCACTCAGCCCCACGGCCAGCACAGCCAGGAGCATCCATGTCCATGTGCGTTTCATCTTTTTCTCCTTTATGCTTATTCAATCTCTGTCTCGATTCATCTACAAGACAGCAACGCCGGAGAAAAAGTTTTACACGCCTCTTTTTTTAACACTTTTTTACATTTCAGTACATGGCAAAAACAGGCATCTACATCCCCGCAGCCGGACAGTTATTCATGGCGGCACCCAGCAGTGAGGCCCCTGTTTTCAGAGGTAACGAACGCCCCCATGTAAAAAGCCCCGGCATGGAGATGCCGGGGCAGTACGCTGTAATCGTACGGATCTCACTTGATCAATGTCATCTTCCTGATGCCCTGCCGCTCCCCTGCATGCAACCGGTAAATATAAACGCCTGAAGCCATTTGGCTGCCGTCAATCTCCACACGGTAACGTCCCGCCGCCTGCACCGCGTCAACCAAAACACCCATGCTGCGTCCGCAGAGGTCAAAAATCTCAAGTCTGACTGCGCCGCCAACGGGCAGTATATATGACACGGTGGTGACTGGATTGAAGGGATTGGGGAAATTCTGCGCCAGCTCAAATATCTCAGGCACACCAACGGCTTCATCCTGTCCGACGTTGCTCAGCGCCAGTGTCTGAACCGCCCAGAACCCTGACTGAATACGCTGCTGCGCCCCCTGACAGCATGCCGTCACCCCCTGGCCGGCCGTGGCGCTGAGCTGCACGCCTCCGCCCGACGCGGTCGTGCCGCCGCCGCCCAATACGCCATGGGTGAGCCTGACCTGCGCCGCAAGGGGAAGCGTCAGGCTTGCGATCAACAGAACAATTTTTGCAAGTCTCATCAAATGCCCTCCTCCCGGTTAGCGGACCTGACGCTCCAGAGCCTCGATCCGTGCGGTCAGCTTTTCAATAAGCGCCTGCTGCTCCTGAATGGCCTTGATGGCCAGCACGCTGAACCCCTGATACTCCAGCGTCTTTAAGTCCTCATCCTCGCCGGTTGAACTGACCAGTTCTGGAAACAACGGCTCAACCTCCTGGGCAATGAGTCCCAACGACTTTGTCTCCGCCTGGGGGCTGGACTTGAAACGATAGCTGCTGGGCCGCAACGCCAGCACCCGATCCAACACGGGCTTAAGTGGAGCAATATCGGTTTTCAGGCGACGGTCTGAACCTACTTCATAACTGCCGTCAGTGGCTTTGAACTTACCCTTGAAATCATCCTTGAAGTACAGCATCAAATCGCCATTGCTGTTGGCCGTGTACAGCGCCCACCAGTTCCTATTTGCGCCCCAGTTCTCAAGTTTGAGACCCGCTACAGCGCCGCCTTCACTGGTATTCTCATGCCTAATGTGCAACTCATGTGTGGGCTCCCCATAACCGAGACCCAATTTGCCACTGCGGGTGATTGTAATCCGATGATTATAACCCCAGTTATTTAAATATAGCTCCGCTTCACACAACTTAAATGATCCTGTGTTACGGTCAATGTGCTGGCTCCATCCGGAAATAATTTCAGATAGGTCAATTTCAGTGCTTTGGGCTAAAAAAATATGGGGGCCTTCGCTAGCAGATATACAAATCCCTCCCATTTGTATTGTATTCCTATGGAGAAACGAATTATATAAAACATTGAAAGTACCATCAGGCTCTGTGGTACTACTCAAGTAAAATTGAAGCGGATCATCTGCATCAGAATTGGCAACACCCAAATAAAATTGTTTGGACTTCCCGTTGAAAATCATTGCTTCGGAGACAAAATCTGACGACGCTCCAGCACCAATCTCAATATCCCCCGAATACTTAATGTTGTTGGAAGTGCTTTGACTCCAATAAGAGGCGCCACTGTTATCTGCCGAGGGCCCCCACGTACTGCCGCTCCACTTCAGCACCTGACCCGTTGCAGGCGTAGCCGAAGACAGGGGGTTCCCATTGAGCCCAGTGACAGTGGGTGTGGGAAAATTGCCGGTCAAGTCCCCGCCTGCCGTACCGCCGGGCGGAATGCTCAACCCCGGCGCCAGTTTGGCTGCGGTAACGCTCCCGTCGGCCACAGTGCGTGCATTCAAGCTGTAAGCCGAACTGGAGAGTGGCATTCTGGGCGTGAGCTCATCGCCTGTGCCGATGGTGACGCCCAGCCAGTAGGGCTGGTCAAAGGGCAGTTCAAGCGGTGTGATGCTGCCCAGCAGTACCGCGAATAAACCGTTCTCCACCCGTGTGACATGCTGCTCCTGCCAGAGTGCTTCGTCATCGTTCTCCAAAGCATAAAGCCGCAACGTCAAAGTCTGGTCGCCTTCAATGGCCACACCGGCCTCATTTGCCAGGCGGCCCTGATAACTCAATGTTCTGGGAATCTGCGCCTGCACGAAAGCAGTCACCAGCAGCATCAATGTCGCCAATACCCATTTCCGCATTACATCCTCCTTGGTTTCAGTTCAATGCCCAGTACATTGCAAAAGCATTACCATTTTATCCATCACTCTTTCAGCATACACCGCTCCATGTACGCGGTCTGCCCCGGAGATGACTCAGGCATTGTAATCGTTGGGATCGGTGGTCAGGTGGTTTTCATAAAGTGCATAGTTGATGGCCATTAAACTTCCTTTCTAGAATGATAAAGGGGGCGATACGCAGGCCCCGCACCCGCGCAATATCATTACCAAAGAAGTTT